>Ga0209061_1001757_pt1 | contig 32593 bp, 21 predicted proteins | sample Coa_R1_10_FD_187157 | JGI IMG/M metagenome (GOLD analysis project Ga0209061, IMG submission 187157) | Surface soil microbial communities from Centralia Pennsylvania, which are recovering from an underground coalmine fire - Coalmine... | ecosystem: Environmental > Terrestrial > Soil >... | reverse complement strand
TTGCGACCCACCGTTTCAAAGCCACCATCAAACCGGCATCTTTATGAAGCACTGCTTCAATCTGGGCGGCCGACGCTGCAACTCGCTCCATGTTCTGGCGCGCAAGGTCCGACGGAGGAAATTGGGAAGCGACTCGCGTGTTTTGCGCGAGAACTGGTGAACCTGCAAGCAGCAATGCGGCGAATACAACTGCCGGCACCCCGCTCCACCCGATCCTTCCCGCTACAATCTGAGATAGCTCGTGCACTCTCATTGAATTCTCTCCGCCTTCACCCCTGCGTTCCGCAGCGTCCCGAGCACGCCATCCTCGGAAGCCTCAATGCGGTGGGATTTGATTTCGAGTGACGTCCAGTAGAAAATCGTGCTGTTCCGATCCGGCGCGATGGCTATGATTTTTAGCTGCGGATGCTTCTGCAACACCGCACCGCACACAGCCGATAATCGGTTTGATTTCCCCAGCGCAACGATTAAGAAATCCGGTTGCGTGGTCGCGACAGCCGCTTCAATACCCGATTCGCTCTCAACCTCGCCGATAATTTCAATATCGGGCTGGTCGCTAATCGTTGCGAGCACAAGCTCACGCATCAAACGGGGCCGATTCGCCACCAGCACGCGGACCATCTTCACGGACCCTCTCAAAGCTGCAGACTCTATGCGGTTTTTTCAAATCCCGTAAGGCTCAATTAAGAGGCAGTGGATGGTTCACGGAGAGTACCCAGGGAGTACCAAATACGTACCGGCTGGCGGGGACATATCCCTTAGGACCGTACCAAAAAAGTACCAAGATTCGCCGGTTTGCCGAACTCGTTGGGAAGTTGCCGCGTATGAATCGCCGGGTCAATCTCCAGGCGATTTCCCACACCAATCTTGTGGAGAATCCGATGCACATGGTTTTTTACCGTCTGTTCCGACAGATTCAGCTGTTGGGCGATTTCCTTGTTTGTGAGCCCCTGGTGAATCAGCGGAATCAATTGCCGCTCGCGCCGCGTAAGCCCTGATGTACACCGAGCGCTCCTACTGGGCATTTCAGCTTTCTGTGTCGCAACAAAGTCGAAGAGGAATTTGCAAAGGCGTGGAGGGCAAACCGCTTCGCCGCGCGCCACAGAGCGCACTGCGGCGACGACATCGAGCGCTGAAGCGTCCTTGGGAATGAAACCGGCGGCGCCGGCGCGTATAGCCCGAAGGAAAAGCTGCGGATCCTCCTGCATGGCGACCAGGAGAACTTTGCCAAATCCGTGGGAGTGCTGCCGCTGTGTCAATATACCGCCATTGAGAAAGAGGAACTCAAGCGAGTCAAGCACCACCACATCTGCGCTTCCGAGGCTGTCTTCAGCAGCAGCTGGGACCGTTCCCTGCGAAAGCACAACTTCGCAATTCCCGCGTTTCGACAAAATCCGCCCCAGGGATTCGCGAAAGAGCCGATTGTCCGAGAGTATGCAAACGGATGTGCTCTGGCTCGCCGTTCGAACCCTCCTAAGCGAATTGAGAATGCACTGATTAGCGCGCAGCTTGATAGGCTTCCTCATGCAAGGCAAGTACCATATTGTATAATTCTTCACACAGTACTCTCCTGACATTGTAACGGCCCATGAGACCGTCAATGTCCTTCGACGACAAGCGCCCAGGACAAACATAATCCCTGTCTAAGTGGGGGCCGCCACTGGCAATGGAAGCCCCCCTTCGGAGAGCCTGAGCCGCCTGCTGGGGTTGTGCCATGGCTTCTACAAGCAGCTCAGTTCGCACGGGAAATTACGACAGCCACAGGGTCTTCAGAATATCGAAGTCAAATTGCTCGGTATTCCGAGCAGGATCAGGGCGGCTGCACAATGGGTCGTCCAAGCGCAACCTGTTTGCGCTCCCAGCAGTTATGCCGTTCCGATTCAAGAAAAGTGGGAGGTCTTTTTCCCAAAATGGTCTTTTAAGCGGATCGTGCGTCTTGCAGAGTTCCTGAAATACTTCTCTTGTTACTCGATGGTCGCGAAGTTGGAAGCAGAAATGTCCGAGTCCGGTGTTTTGGATTGCGCGCGCAATGACACTCGGTTTAATTGGCCGTTGTTGTCGCCGCTGGCATTGCGCCACTCAGACAACAACTTGCAAAAAGCTATTTGTATCCGGCTTCGCCTTCCGTGATCGTGACGTAGCGGTCGCTGGGAATATCCGTCAGGCGCTGCACCAGGCCGCTGGGCTGTGGCCAGCGAATCTCAAGCCAGTCCGCTTTGTTTTGCTGGCCGAGGCCCAGAACAATGCGCGGGTCGTGCGCGGCAAGATAGCTTCCTCCGCCCACGACGAAGCGATGGCGCTTCAAAGCGCCCGCCTGATAGCTGATTTTTGCACCGATGGCGTCGCGATTGGCTTTTTTGCCGATGAGGCGCAGACCCAGCCAATGATTCGCCCGTCCGGCGAGATTACGCAGGAGAATCGGCGGCGCGTTATTCACTGCGACCACAACGTCCACGGAGCCGTCATTGTCGAAATCGCCGAGAGCCATGCCGCGGCCCGCAATGCGCTCGGAAAAAATTGCGCCGCCGGCCGCGCTGACGTTTCGGAAGCCGCGTCCTGTATTGCGAAACAGCAGCATAGGTTCGCGATAAAAGACATTCGCGAGGCGTTCGTGAATTTTGTCGTCGGGATGACCGTCGGCGATCAACAAGTCCAGATTGCCGTCGTTGTCATAATCGAAAAATTTTACGCCCCATCCGCTCAGCAGATTCGTGGCCTGGCCGATGCCGGTGGGAACGGCTTCGTCAGTGAATGTTTCGTCGTGATTATTGCGATACAGAGAAAACATCTGATGGTCAATATTAGTGACGAACAAGTCGACGAAACCGTCCTGGTCGTAATCGGCGGCGTCCACGCCCATGCTCGAGCGCGGCCGGCCGTAGGCGCTGTAGCCAACGCCGGAAAGCAAGCCGATATCCTCGAATTTGCCCTTGCCGTTGTTGACGAAAAGAAAATTGGCCACTGTGTCGTTGGCAACAAAAAGGTCCATCCAGCCGTCGTTGTTGATGTCGCACGCGACCACGCCCCACGATTTGCCAAGCGAATCGGCAATCCCTGATTCGCGGCTGACGTCCGTGAAGGTGCCGTCGCCATTATTGTGATAGAGCCAGGAAGGCGCGGGTTGATACACGCTGGGAATGCAATAGTAACGGTCATTGGTCTGGCGGTCGCCGCACCATTTATTGGTGGCCTTGTTGTAGAGAACAAAGCGGCAGACGAAAAGGTCCAGGCGGCCGTCGTTGTCATAGTCGAACCACACGGCGCTGGTACCCCAGCCGGGCGCGCCAAGACCAGCCTTCTTTGTTACATCAGTAAAAGTGCCGTCGCCATTGTTGTGATAGAGGATGCAGCGGTCATATTGCGTCACGAGCATGTCCGAAAAACCGTCGGAATCGTAATCGCCGACGGCAACACCCATGCCATAGGCGTTTCCCGGGACGCCCGCTTTTTCCGTGACATCGGTGAAGGTGCCGTCGCCATTATTGTGATAAAGCGCGTTGCGAAGCGAAGGATGGGGATTATAGAAATCGCATGCTCCGCTGTTGACAAAATACAGATCCATCCAGCCATCGTTGTCGTAATCGAGCCACGCGCAGCCCGCACCGACCGTCTCGGGCAAATACATTTGCGGCGAGCGGCCGTTGACGTGCCGCCAGGTGATGCCGCTGACGCTGGAAGGCACAATTTCGAACGCAGGTGGAAGCGCAACAGCCGATGCCGGGGGAACGGACGAGCCGGAAAGGATGCTACCGGCGCCGGCGCACCCGAGCAATTGCAGCAGGCGCCGGCGCGAAAACCGGAAAGCCGATGCGTTCGGAGATTGGTTCATGTCGCAGCCGGTTGCGCCAACAGGGTAATCGGGAACCACTTGTCCCTGTCATTCAAGCACGAAAAGCAACGGCCGCGAAATTTATGCGGGCAGGCGGTCATTGCTGCGGATGATGATTCGTGTGGGAGGGACTGATGGAGCCCTGCTCTGCCTTTGCGGCGGCCTGAGACGCTTTTTGGAAGATAGCGATTTGCTCACTGGCTTCCTGCGCCCGTCCTACACGATTGTACGCGATGGCGAGCTGGTAATGGCCGGTGGGATCGGCGGGAACGGACTTGACATATTCGGAGAGCGGAGCGACGGCTTCGGAGTAGCGCTCGGCGGAATTGAGCGCCATGCCCAGTCCAAGAAATGCCTGCTGAAATCCAGGGTCGAGCTGCGTGGCGCGCGTGAAATGCTTGATCGCGTCCGGCCAGTTTTCATTTTCGCGCGCCAGTTCGCCGAGGACGTATTCGGCGTCGGCGTTTCGGGGATCAATTTGTAGTTCCGCTTCGAATTGCTTTTCGGCAAGCTGCGCCGTTTCGGGAGTTTTTGGTTCTGAGAGGATCACGCGTCCGATACGGAAGTGAATGCCGGGGGTGTGGGGATGCGCAGCGAGAATTTTGCGGTAAACGTCTTCGGCCCGCTGCCATTTGCCCTGCACTTCGAGGGCTTCGGCGTCGAGTTCCTGGGCAGGAACAGAATTGGGAGCGGTGGCCAGAAGCTCGTCCGAAGTGTGCGTGGCCAAATCGGAGTAGGCGTGTGTGGCCACGTAGAGAACTTCGGGGTCGTGCGGGAATTTGCGAGTGAGAAACAGGAGGAAGGCGACGGTATCGCTGGAACTGTTGAGTAATCGGGCGCATTTCAGACCGTCAAAACCAATGCGCCGGTCAATGGCAGACGAGTGTCGCTGACGTACGAGGTGCAGCAGAGACGGCATTGCCTGCCGACAATAGCCTTTTTCGGCAAGACTAATGGCGCTTTCGGGCGCAGGTACCGCGCTTGCCGCAGAGTTTTTTTTCGCTGCTGCCTGCGCGCTGAGAGAGGAAGAACAGGCCGTCAGTGAAAAGCAAACGAGTAACGCGTTGGCAAAAAGCCGCATGTTCATCGCGACGGCAGGCTCGCATTGCCTGCCGCCGCATATTTTACTCTGGGTGACTGGGCGTCAAAAGTAGAACTTCAGCGCGAATTGAATATTTCGCTCGCCGGATGAGCCGGTAATCGAGCCAAATCCGCCTGAGCCAGAGGTCGCCGGGCATTGCACGCCGGGATTGTACCCTCCGCTGCAGGCCACATTTGGAGCGTCAAGAATGGGATGATTGAATACGTTCAGGAATTCGGCCCTGAATTCAAGTCTTCTGACCTCACCCATCGGAAAACTTTTGTGTACGCCGAGGTCGAAATCTGCGTATCCCGGCCCGCGCAGATCGCCAACGCCGCAATCACCAAAGGTCCCAGTCAGCGGGGACATGAAGCTGTCCCCCTGGAACCACTGAATGCCCGGACCGCCGCTTACGGGAGTCTTGCTGTAGCTTACTGGCCCCAAACAAGTGAGACGCTCGTCCTCAAAAGCACCTCCCAATCCGCCGGTACCCGACGGATCCCACCAGGCGTTGGTGGTCGTCATGGCAAAACCGGTGTGTGCAGAGATCATTCCGCTCATTGACCACCCGCCAACGACACCGTTTACGACGGAATTCAAATCTTTGCCAAAGTACCTGCCGTGCCCGAAGGGCAAGTCATAGATGAAATAGCTGGAGAAATTGTGCGTGGTGTCGTAGTAGCAGGGTCCCCAATCGCCCTGTGGGTCATAGACATTTTGCCAGCCGACCACACCGTGAGAAGTTTGTGTGTCTCCCCAAGTACCGTAATATCCTCCGGAATTGCTCATGCACTTTGAGTATGTATACGCCACCTGACCCTGCAAGCCGTATTTCATGCGCTTCTGGAGGACGGCCTGGAGTGCGTCGTAGCGCGCCGTGCCGTTCGTCGCTGTTCCCCAAGCCCAGTTTCCACCCGGTCCGAAGAACGACTTGAGCTGAGGATTGCCAGCCAAGTACGGGCCGGGCTGGATTACGGCAGGTGAAATCAAAGTCGCTCCCGGAGTATTAGAGGTGTATTTCGCGGGCGTCACCATCATGGCCTGACTATAGTCCATCAGGTTCAGGAGATGGGTTCCATACTGTCCTACGTAGCCAATCTGAAACGTTAGGCTATTGCTGAACTGATGCTGAACAGTCAGGTTCCATTGATGAATCAGGCTGGGCTGGATGCCGGGATCCCAAACACGAATGTTGGTCCCTTGGTAACAAGAAACTGTTGGCGGGATGGTGCAGGGGTTCGTCGGCGTAGGGAAGCCGCTGGCGATGTTCCCCTGTGCTGTAAGCGCCGCCGTTGCACCGGTAAATGGAGGGTTCAGCGTCATGGCCTGGTTCGCGCCTGTACCTTCCAGATAAGACGATAAGCCGTAACTTGCGCGAATGACGGTGTTTCCGCCGAGCATTTTCGGAGTCCACGCTACGCCAACGCGCGGCTGAAAATCTCCGGGACCGTAATATGTGTTGTACAGGGCGCGGCTATTTCCGTTTACACCTGCCAGTTCGATTGCACCGGTGTAGAGGCCAAAGTTCACCTGCCGGTTGTGTACCTCATAAAAAGGCGTGTGCAATTCAAAGCGCAGGCCAAGATTCAGCGTAAGATTTGATTTGACGCGCCAATCATCCTGCGCGTAAGCACCAATCATATTGCCGCGCAGGCCATATTCCTGAGGAGGGGCGCCGCGGCCGCTTCCTACGCCAACCATGCCGAGCCAGAAATCAGCCAAATCGGATCCGGTCAGCGCCGTCGGGCTGAAATGCCCCAAAATGCCGTCGTTGCCGGAATAGTTGTAATTTTCACGGAAGCGCCAGAATTGAAAACCCATATTGAACGTGTGGACTCCGCGAGTAAGAACTACGTTATCTTCCGCAACGATTTCCGTGGTCCCAAAGTTCTGGATGAGTGTGCGGCTACCAATGGAAGATTGTTCGGCGAAGTCTATTTCGGGCATGCCGGGTCCCGCAGCATTGGCGCCCGTTATGCCGATCTGCTGTCCCAAATTACCCAGAGTGGCATTGCTCGCCGGCGCGCCCTGATTATACAGAACGTAATTGAACCCGATGCGAGCGTCATTCACCAGCGTGCCACCGGAAAACATGTGCGTCCAATCAATGACCGAGTTGCGCGCCGTTTCGGTATTTTCTGAAGCAGCGGAGCCGAGTATATAAGTTGCGAAAAAGGGATTATCCAGGCGCATCTCGGAATAACGGCCGAAGAGCCGGTCGCTGTTTGAGAGTACATAGTCGAGCCGCAGGTCGCCCTGGTTGTCGTTCACCTGACTGCTCGTCTGACCAAAGAAATTTGCCTGAGAAACACCGCCGGGATTCTGTATTGCCGCCGTTGGATAAAAATTGGACGCAAATAGCGCTGCCGCAACGGGGCTCTCGGTAGCATTTGGATCGTTGGCAAAATTATCATATGGAATGTAATTCCCTGTGGTCGGATCCTTGAGTTGGATTCCATTCGCACAGTTCAAGCCCGAACTGTCGAAACCGCCCGGGCACAAAATTCCGAAATTACCCGCCTTCATGGCATTCGTGAATACCGAGTAATCCGCCGTGCTTGCCGGGAAGTCTTCGCGCAGCCCTTCGTAGTCGCCGAAAAAGAACAATTTGTCTTTCTGAATTGGTCCGCCGAGTGTGCCGCCGAACTCGTTCCAGCGCAGCTTGGGCTTTGGCACAATTCCGAGACCATTAGCCGTTCTAATGTTGTAATCGCTTTGAATGTCATTGGCCCAGCTGTTGGCATTGAATTTATCATTGCGCAAAAACTCGAAGAGATCGCCATGAAATTGATTGGTGCCTGATTTGATCGTGTTTACGACGACGCCGCCGGCGTAGTTTCCGTACTGCGCAGAGGCATTCTGAGTAATGAGCCGGAATTCCTGGATCGCATCCGGTTGCGGCTGATAACCAATCTCGTTATTGTTGTCCTCGGTCGATTCGATTCCATCGATCAAGAATTCATTTGCCTGCTCGCGATTGCCGTTGATGTAGGGGCGGCCGGAACTTGGCATCAGCTGCTGTTGTCGGATGGTGTCGGGAGCGGGGGTAGTGGTGCCGGGCGCCAGCAGCGTCAACTGGATGTAATTCCGTGAGGCCAAGGGCAGGGACTCGTTAGTCTGGGCTGTGATCAGCGTGCTCAGGTCGGTTGTCTGGGTCTGTAGCAACGGCGGGGCGGAAGTCACTTCCACCGTCTGACTGGCCGAGCCTACTTTCATGGGAATATCGATATTGAGAATCTGCCCGATCGCGAGCGTAAAACTCGGTTCGGCGATGGTTTCGAAGCCTTTCGCTTCAGCTTTCACAACGTAGTTTCCGGGAATGAGGTTAGCGAAATTGTACACGCCGGCCGAATTCGTCACCGTAACGAAAGAAACGTTCTGGGCCACATTGGTGATGGTAATCTGCGCGCCGACGATGGCGGCTCCCGAGGGGTCGGTGACGACTCCTGTGACCGATCCGGTAGCGAGTTGTGCTCGCGCTGGACGAAGCGGGGCAAGCAGCGCAGCCAAAAACAAAAGTAGAAAAACAGCAAATGCCGAAGCGGAGATTTTACCTTTCACGGCAGCCTCCCGATGGTTTGCAGCAAGTGATACAAAGCAGCACCCCGTGTGATGAAATGGAGCTATATAGTACAAATTTTAAGTTGTCAAGAGAAAAGTTATAGTATATTGGCAGATGATTTGAAATAGGATGAGTGATGTGCCCTAGGGCTTTTAACAGCTCTATAGCTCACCGTAAATCCCAAGGCCATAGCTCTATAGCTGTTGCCCAAGCATTTGCGGAACAGAATATACTGGATACGCGACGCGAAAGGCGGCAGGGATAGCGGAAGAGGGTCAGGCTGCTCGCAAGTACAGTGAAGTTCAGAAAACCGGCGTGGATGTGACAGAAAGCGCTGAAATGAAGCGCTACGGAGCACCGATGAAGCCAGTAAATGGCGATGGCAAACCGGCTTACCGAAGGATTCAGCATTCGATCCAGAAGCGAATCCAAGCCGGTCAGTTAAAACCCGGAGATGTAGTGGAATCGGAGCGTGAGCTGGCGAAGATCCACGGTGTAAGTTTGATGACCGCGCGACATGCGCTGGCGGAGCTGGCGCGCGAAGGGATGGTGGAGCGGCGGCACGGGGCGGGGACCTTTGTGGCGCCGCCGAAGATCCATTTTAACAAGCTGATGAGCTACACGGAGCAGATGGCCAGCCGCGGATTGGCGGCACGGTCACGAATTGTGAGCGCCGAGACAGTGAGCAACGAGCCCGAGATTGCGGCGCGTCTGTCGCTGGGAACAGCGAGCCCGCTGATAAAGGTGGCGCGCGTGCGCCAAGCGGGCGACGAGCCATTTGCGCTGGAGACTTGCTATCTCCCCGCAGATGAGTTTCCGAGCTTCTCTACCGCAGCGCTCGAGCGCGGTTCGCTTTTCAGCATCCTCGAACGAGAATACGGAACCGAACTGGCTTATGCGGACGAGGAAATCGACGCGACTGGCGCGGATGAATCCACCGCCGAGCTGCTGTCGATTCCTCACGGCTCTCCAATCTTGCGGATGAGACAGTTAATTTTTTCCACCAGCGGTAAACCAACGACGTACGTGGTCGGACTTTATCGATCTGGAAGGCACACCCTGCTAATTCGCAGGTTCCGCTGAAAGAGAAATCAGTTTGCGTGCCTGACTTGCTTCCAGGTTGCAAAGATCTGTCCCGTTAGGGCCGCGAACGTATTGCTGACCGTGTGAGCAAAATATTACGAACTCAAGGCTGAATGGCCAGAAGCAGCTTGTGAGATCGAAGTTCAGAATTGAAATCCGGAACATCCTTATTTTCAAACTGACGCAATGCGGCTTGTGAGCTGGCCATCCATCCGCGAAAATAGTTATTCACGGCGATATCACCGGCGGTTGGGCCCTGGTCGGCCTCATTCTTGTCATAGAGAGCTGTAAGTTTCTGGTAGAGCTCGCTCGGATGGCGATTGAGATCTTCGTTTCCATCGGTGAGATGAATGTCGATTAGCTTGCCCTCAACCGCTATGGCGCGGCGCGCCAAACCATCGGCCGCTTTGACGAGCGATTTGTGTGCGGGATCTTTTCGGTATCGAGCTTCGATTTCGGCCAATTGCTTCCGCGTCCACTCAAGATGCTGGATCATATCCGAGACTTGATCAATTTCGCTGAGCAACTGCCGCTGAAACTGATATTCCGCTCGTAAAGTCGCCGGCGTGCCGAGCGAATGGGGATCGGCGAGTACGGAAAGAGGCGCGGTAAGCGTCTGGCCAGCTACACTCAACCGTACGGTGTACGTCCCGGGCAAAACCAGGGGGCCGCGCACCACTCGCGGTATCATGATACCGGTCAGAATGTGATAGCCCTTCGGACCATTTTTAACCCAGGGCGCATCCGGTGGCGGAACAAGCATATGCGGCATGCGGCCATTCTCGCCGCGCAGGTCCCACCAGACGCGATCGATGCCGGGTTGGGCGTCGACATTCAGCTTGCGAACGATTTTTCCATCAGGGCCGATGATGGAAATTGAGGCATGAGCATCCGTGCTGGGCGCAAAGAAGTTTATGTCTGCGCCATAAGGCGGATTCTGGCCGACGATGCGGGCGTCCGGCTCGGACATATGTCCATCGCCGACCTGGCGAAAGCGATAAGCTGCTCGCGGCGGAAAAAGTACCGGGCTTGTCTGCGTCGGGCCATAAGCACGCAGGGAAGTGATATCGTCGAGAATGTAAACGCCGCGCCCGTAAGTGGCGATCACCAAATCGTTGAAGCGCTTCTGAACCGTCAGCCAGTAAACCGGAGCAGGCGGCAGATTATTCCGCAAGCTGGTCCAGTGCCCTCCATCATCCCAGGAAACATAGACGCCGTTGTCGGTTCCAAGGTAGAGCATGCCCTTGCGCACGGGATCCTCGATAACGCAATGAGCTGAACTGTTGAACGAGTGCGGGATGGCCGCGCTGATGAACTTCCAGGAAGCGCCAAAATCGCTGGTTTTGTAAACGTACGCGTTGTAGTCGCCCATTTGCTCGAGATTGACGGTGATGTATGCCGTCGCAGCGTCGAACGGCGAAGGTGCAATATTCCAAATCGTGCCCATGGGAGGAAGATTGGGGATGTTTTTGGTGACATTAGTCCAGTGCGCGCCATGGTCGCGCGTCACGCTCACCTGACCGTCATTGGTTCCGGCCCAGATAATGCCGGGCTTCACCGGCGAGAGCGCCAGTGAATAAATGAGCGCTGCGTCGTAGGTGTAGAGATTGTCGAAGGTGATTCCCCCGGAATTTCCTTCGTGGCTTTTGTCGTTAAGACTCAGGTCTGGACTGATGGTTTTCCATGACTGGCCGCCGTCTGTGGTCTCGTGTACGTACTGGCTGGCAACGTAAACGTGACCCGGATTAAAAGGGGATATTGCCAGGGGAATCGACCAATTCCAGCGATATTTCACGTCGGCGGGTGCCCAGCCGTCATCTACATCCGGCCAAACGCTGACGTCGCGGGCCTGGCCATCGCGCAGGTCCATACGGCTGATTACGCCTTCATAGCAGCCCGACCAAATCACGTCGGGATCAGACGGGTCGGGCGTAGCAAAACCGCTCTCGCAGCCGCCTACGGAGCGAAAATCCCCGGCCAGAATGCCCCCGCCGAAGAAGCCCGAGCGTAAAGTATTGCTGGGGCCGCGGAACGATGTGCTGTCCTGAATGTTTCCGTAGACGTGGTACGGAATGTCGTCGTCAGTGGTGACGTGGTAGACCTGCGCGATGGGCAAGCGGATGTGTTCGAAGCTGCGGCTGCCGTCGAGACTGATGGACGCGCCTGCGTCGTTGGCGACCATGATCCGATTCGCATTGAGTGGATCAATCCAAAGATCGTGATTGTCTCCCCCTGCGCTGGCAAAGCTGCCGGAGCGCGGCGGAACAAAAGTACGGCCGCCATCGAGCGAGATGACGTAATTGGGACTGAGAAAATAGAGACGGTTTTCGTCCGTGGGGGAAACGCCGAAACGATCGTAATACGAATCGCGCTGCAACATCAGGTGGTCGTGACTGACCAGCGTCCAATTCTTGCCGGCGTCGTCGGAGCGGTAAAGCGACGGCTGCGTATCCTGGACCAGCGCATAGACGCGCTGCGGATCGCTGGGAGCGAGGGCGACCGCGACTTTTCCAACAGAATGACCGGCAGGCGGCATTCCGTGACCGACGACCTTTTTCCATGTAGTGCCGCCGTCCCGTGAGATATAGACGCCACCGCCGGGGCCGCCACTGTCCAGATTCCAGGGATGAATGAGCAATGGCCACATTCCGGCGTAGAGCGTGTTGGGATCACCCGGGTCCATCGCGAGGTCCGAGCAGCCAGTATCCTGATTTACAAAAAGAACCTGCTGCCACGTTTTGCCGCCGTCCAATGTGCGGAAGACGCCGCGTTCATGCTGGGGACGGAATGCTTGCCCTAGAGCGCATACGAATACGCGCTGTGGATCGCTCGGATCAATGACGATGCGTCCGATGTGGCCGGTGGCGTCGAGTCCCATGTGCTGCCAGTGATCTCCGCCGTCAGTGGATTTGTACACGCCGTCGCCCATCGGGTAGTAGGCGCGGATCAGCCAAATTTCGCCTGTGCCGGCCCAAACGACATTAGGGGAGGATTGCGAAACGGCTAGGGCGCCGATTGCAGAAACGTTTTCATGGTCGAACACCGGCTTCCAGGTAACCCCGCCGTCTTCCGTTTTCCAGATGCCTCCTGAGGCGGCGCCGACGTAATCCACCATGGGATTCCCGGGGACTCCGGCCACTGCTGCTGCGCGGTTTCCGTTCGGCCCGATGAAGCGCCAGCGCAACTGAGCAAAAGGGTTGGCCTCTTTGCGCGCCGTTTGCGCTCGCGCCAATACGCCCAACAGCCCGAGAGAAACAATCACCAGAATTGCAGACACAACGGCACGACACAGCCTAGGATTGAAAGACATACTGGTTGCCTTTCTAGCCCGATGTTTTCGCAAAACGAACGCGCAAAATCTTCGCTCAGGCCGGCGCGGATTCCATAAGTCAGGGACAGGCACTCTTATACAACAGCAGGTTTATCTTTGCGACGGCAAAGTGAAATCATCCGCAGAGGCGGCTTAGCCGCGCGGCAGTCGCTGCGGAGCCGTGTTTTTGTAAATGATTCCGCGGCGCATGACGAAGACGACGTGGCGCACGGCGGTGATATCGCGCAGAGGATTGCCTTCAACTGCGATGATGTCGGCGTCGAGACCGGGCGCGATGGTGCCGATTTTATCTTGGAGATTCATGGATTCGGCGGCGAAGTAATTTGCGGATTCAAGCGCCCGCATCGGAGTCATGCCGGCTTTTTGTACCCGATATATAAATTCGTCGGCTTGACGGCCGAAGGCGCCGGCGACAGCATCGGTTCCGAAGACGATAATCAGGCCCGGTGTGTGGACAGCGGCGTTAAACATGCGGTCGTCCGAAGGCCAAACGTTGCGCATGGCGACAAAGCCCTCCGGAGTGTAGCCGCCGATGCCGAGATAATTTTTCTGGTGATCGAAATAATTCTGAAAAACGAGGCCAGCCTGGGGATCAAAAAAGACGTGATGCTCGGCCATCAGTTTCAAATCGGAAAGCGGCATCAGCATGCCGTGCTCAACTTCAGTGCAGCCAGCGTTGACGGCTTCCTTTACTGCCGAACCGTAAGCGTGAACGAGCGTGCGCAGACCGTCTTTTTTTGCCTCGCTGCAAGCGGCATCGAGTTGCGCTTGCGAGAGAGTGGGCGTGCCGCCCTGACGAATGCTGGATGAAGCAAAAATTTTCATCAGGTCCGCGCCGAGGGCTTTATCCTGATCCACATATTGTCGAATTTGCGCTGGTGTGCCGGTTTTTGGTCCGCGGCCAACGAGCGGGCGAACAGCGGTGAGGATGCGCGGGCCGGGAATTTCACCGCGTGCGATGGCATCGCGCAACGGGATATCGGCGGGCGCGCCAACGCTCTGAATTGTGGTAAAGCCGGCCGTGAGCGTGGCCCAGGCGTTCGCGGCCATAGCAAGAAAAGCGTGCTCCGGCGTTTCATTCTTGCCGACGCCCGCGCCGGCAAGCCGGCCGTCGGGCCCAAAATGCCAGGTGATGTGCTCGTGGCAATCAATCCAGCCGGGCATGACGGTCAGTCCGCGCAAATCGTAAATTCGCGCGCCGGGCGTGCCGCGTTGTTCGGCCTCGGAAATGAGGCGCACGATTTTCCCGTGCTCGATGAAAATGAGTTTGTTGTGCTCGATATGTCCGCGACCATCGAGAAGCGTGCTAATGTGAAGAACGACCGGATGATTCTGCGCGAAGGCAGGACGAGCGTGCGTTGCAAGCAGCGCCATTATGCTGAGAACTGTCGAGAGCGAGAGAAATTTCCGGTGCAGTTTCATATCACCTCCATGGCACACACAAAAAGGGTCGCACACCTGCAGCGGCGCACCTTCAGGTTGCGACCGGTGCGGTATTTTAGATGAGAATGCAAATTGCGGCCGGATTTTTGCGCGCGGTGCAAACTAGGGAACAGCAAGAGAATCGAGCGCGCGAAGCAGCTTTTCGTTTACCTGGCGCGCCAAAGGCTCCATGTCAGGACGACCGGCGACAGAGAGCATCTTGAGCGCATCCACAACCCCTACGTACACCTGCCCACTGCGCTCGTACACAACTGCGTTGCACGGCAAGAGCAAGCCGAGATTGACGTCGCGTTCAAGCGCCTGATGCGCCAGCGGCGGATTACAAGCGCCAAGAACAATATAGCGCGGAAAATCAATGCCGAGTTTCTCTTTCATTTTGACCCGGATATCAATCTGGCAGAGCACGCCGAAGCCTTCGGCTTGCAGGGCCGCTTCGAGCCGAGCAACTGCCTCATCGAAGCCCAAATTTACAAGACGCACGCGGCCATAGGCGACATCTGTTTCGGCTTCCCTTGCGGGTTGTTGCATAGAGTTATCCTCGATTTGTAAAACGCGCTTCGCCAATAATAATTTGCCACGTTATGACGATTTTCGAAAGCTTTCCATGCGAGATGGCGTGGAAGAAACTCGTCTCCTGCTCAACTGGCGCGCGAAAGAACAATGATTGCCAAAATCAAAACAGCGATGCCGCCGTACATGATTTGCAACGGGCGCTTGCCGGAATTTTTCCATTCCCCGGTGAGCAGGCCCCAAACGCTTGCCACGATGACGATGAGAGACATGAAAATGGGCCAGGCGACAGCAGTTCCGAGCGGGCGAACGGCAATTCCATACATTAGCGTGCTGCCAAACCAGAACACTCCCATGATTCCCGCGAGAATCACATAGCCGAAACTTTGTGGCTTGCCGAAACGGTTGCCGGTGTGATTTTTCCCGATGAGATAGAGGCAATAAATAAGATTCGGTATTCCACCAGCCACCATCAAGGGCAGCCAGATGGCATTCGGAGACCAGACAGCGCTAACGCCGGCGTGTTCCGCGGCTGTTCCAATCGGAGTTCCGAGCCACAGGCCGATTCCAACGAGTGCCGAGCCGACACCGCTGATCGTGCAGTAAATGAGGCCGCGCCCGAGGGAAGCTTTCGTGGGATCGAGGGTGCGGCCCTGTGCGGCTTCGCGGCGACGGCCGGCGATCGCGCAAATGCCGACACCGATAATCACCAGCACCACGCCGGCAACGACGATCAGCTCGCGCTGCGTGCCCTCGTTCGATTGAAAGAGCGGAACCAGAGCGCCGACCGCGGCAGCTATGCCCAAAATAACGGAAAAGGCCAGGGCGATTCCCACAGAATCGACAGCGAGTCCAAAAAACACTTGCGAGATTCCCCAGCCGGCTCCGCACAGCGCCACCGTCAGAATGACCGAGGAAGTCACACTGCCATAAATCGAGTGTAGATGCGGAACAGTCGTCAGCGTCATCAGCGGAGGAAAAATCACCAAAGCCCAAATCGTCCACACCAGCCAAGTATTTTCCCAGGCCCATTCGCGCGTGAACTTCATAGGGAGCGTAAAACTGCCGTTCATAGCTCCGGCGGCAACCAGGAGAAAAACACCGTCGATTGTGCTGTTCATGGAGACCTCTCCAACAACAATGGAATTTTTCTGCGCAAGACTGGTTCGGGCGCCAAACCTCGTTTCACTGGGATGTGCTGTTTATAGCGGACGGTATGATACAGCGGAAGGGCGGCCGCCAAGAGCGAATTCTCTTGCCTTGTGAGCTTCTGAAGCCCTACGCGCAAGCTAAATTTGCCGCGCTCGTGCGATGGATCTCGTCAAAAAACGTGAACTGCATCTAAATGAGAATCGCCGGAAAGGTTCGGTTCGACCGCGCAAGGAATGCCGAAGTCGGCGATCAACGGCAAATGATCCGAGGCGATCAGCGCGGTGCGGCTGCGATGCAGCAGCGCTCTATGTAGTTCCAAGCCAGAATCAAAATAGATGTGATCCAAATCCAGCAGCGGAAGAACGCCGGGATACGAACGACGGGCGATGCGCCTGCCGATTCTGGCTCGATGAAAATTACGATGAAGCAGGCGCGATGCAAGCCCTCTGGTCCATTCATTCAAATCGCCCAGCACGATTTTATTCCCGGAAAGATGAGTACCAGTCAGAATGTCTTCACGAAAAAGCCTGTGGGCCTGATGACGGCGCTCGAAAAAAGATGTGCCGAGATGAATGTTGAACACGTGCAGCAAAGCGCCGTGCGCCAGACGAAGATCTCCTCGCAGACATCCCCGCGGCTCACGTCCACTGACGGAAATGTCGTAGTTATGGGCGTAGTAGAAAGGATAGCGGGAGAGCAAAACATTTCCGTAAGCACCGCCGTGGTGAGCACGATTTTCGCCAAGTTCCATGTGGAAGCCGAGAGCTTCCGCAATGTAGCGAGCCTGGTGATCTTCCGGACGCTTGCCATGGTGGGAGACAACTTCCTGCAAAGCAACGACGTCCGCGTCGAGCTCGCTCAAGACTCGGACGATGCGATCCGGCCGGACGCGGCCGTCTACTCCGCGGGCTTTATGGATATTGTAAGTGACCAGACGCAACCGGGCTGCTGACCGAGTATTCGGCATTTTGGATTTATGAAATTGTTCAATACACGCTCAATCTTATTGGATGCGCTAGAGACCTGTTCTGCCGCTAAGATTTCTCAAGGCTAAATCCGGGGCGGCAACGGATCGCAGAGCTTCGAAGATTATTTCTTGACCGGGAAACGAAGCCGGAATGCTTTGAAAAAGAGCGTTAGCGAAGTCCACACAAATACAATCGCGAGGATAATGCTCCAAGCAAGCGGAAAAAGAATCGCCAGCGCCGCCATGATGAGCAGCAGCGCGGCAAAGATGAGCATGATGGGAGCTTCGGCAGGGCCCAGCAGGCGCGGTGTCCTCACCGCAGCGCCGACGGCGTTTCCCATAACGATGACGCTGGCAGCCGCTCGTCCTGCGCTTCCACGATGCGAGCCTTTGGAGAGCTGCTGCCGTGCACGACGCTCGATCGGACGGACCCTGGCCTTGTCGCTGAGAACAATCTCGGTCGAATGCTCCAGGTCTTCGACATACATTTCAGCCATAGCTGCAGCGAATGGTTCATCCTCCACCACAACGTCTAGCTCATAATTGCTCATCCAGCTGGCTAGATTGAGATTGGTGGAACCAACGCGCGACCAGCGTCCGTCGGCGACGCCCGTTTTGGCGTGAAGCATCGAGCCGTTCCACTCGAAAATACGTACGCCAGCCTCTAAAAGCGTGCGGTAACCGACGCGAGACATCGCGCGCACCACAGGAATATCGCTTGTCCGTGGAAGGAGCAGGCGAACATCTACGCCGTCGAAAGCTGCTGCCCGCAGAGATTGCACGTACGAGGGCGTGCCCAGAAAATACGCATCCGTGAGCCAAATGGACTTGCGCGCCAGCGAGGCAATGAGCAAATCCAGACGATACAGACCGGCCATGCTGGGCTCGCTGGAAACAATACGCAGGGCAATGTCACCAGCCGGCACGGCGGAAGGGGCCGGCATTTCTCCGGAAGCTGCTTCTTGACCAGCAGACGAATTCCACATGCGCGCAAAGGCGCGGGCGAGATCAATGACCGCAGGCCCCTCGATTTTCACCCCTGTATCACGCCAAGGCTCAACGCCTCGAGCGGGATTTCCAATCCAGCGCTGGCCAACGCATAGGCCGGAGACGAATCCGATCCGCCCATCAACGACAATCGTCTTGCGATGATCGCGCCACAAGGTCTCAAACAAGTCGCTGAGGCGCGGCGGATTGAAGCACTTAACCTCGACGCCCGCCCTTCGCAAAGCCCGCCAGAAACGGAACGATACGCCACTGCGCGCTCCAAACCAGTCGTAGATCAGGCGGATTCTCACGCCCTGACGAGCCTTTGACTCCAGGAGGGCAGCGAATTCATAACCGATCTTATCGGAGCGCATGAAATAGGTCTCAAAATCGACAGATTTCTTTGCAGAGTGAATTGCTTCCATCCATGCCGGGTAGTTTTCGGCCGCATCCTTGAGCAGGCGAACGTCATTCCCAGGAATGAGCGGAGCGCCCGCCGCTCGGGAGAATGCCTGTTCGGCAAGAAGGCGCAACAGGCCGATTTCTTGCGGCGAGGCCGGAATCGATGCTCCCTGGCCCATTGTTTTCATTCACCTGCAAAGACGCCAAGCACGCTAGGGAAACGGATTTCGAATGTTTCGAGCTCGGGCACTTTTTCGAAATGTTTCACGTTGCCCTCATTCGCGAGGCGCAGCTTCCAGCGTCAGAACTTCGAATGGCGCGAGGCGGAATCTATGCGGCTGTCCCGCGTGCAGATGGATTTTCGGTTTCCGCGCGTCATCTTGCCAGGGACTGCGCGCGACATATTCCTGAGAAGCGCCCGTGGGAAGTTCGAAAGCATCACGCGGGTCTAAATCAATCGTATGCGCCACCTGGTCAGGGTTTCGCAGCGTGATGATCCCGCCCCGTGATGACCACGATGCCCAGCCGTATGGCTCCAGCTGCGTGGGATCACCGCCGATCCAATGCGTATCCACGAGAATGTCAGCATTTCGACGCGACCATCGCGCAGCCTCAGCGAGCGTATCCCAATCTCCACGCGAGAGTAGGGAATGGGTGATGTACATTTCCTGAAGCTGCGTACCGGTGCCGAAATAATCATGGACTTCATCGGCGAAGTCATGGTGCGGATCTGTGTTCAGTTTCTGCGCGTAGCGCGCATAGATGAGTCCGTGCAGCATCAAAGAGTTGAGCGGATAGAGCGGTCCGGGCCGCACGACATGTTTGTACGTGGCGGCGTCGCGATAAGTAACCCATTGCTGACGAGATGTTCCGACTCCCGCAAACGAATGATCGTCACCGCCGCGCCAAATTGAATCCGCGTAACGCAGCCAGAATGGGGATGGATAAGTTCCGGTCGTGAGATTGACGTAGAGTTCCGGTTCCGCGGCGCGCAATTCACCAATTAATGTAATCATGGCGTCAAAATCGCTGTTGAATTTGCTGCCGGGATAAACCGTAACGTCATTCGCGGTGCCGTCGAATTTGAACTGGTTCACGCCATACTTTTGGATCATTTGCATGCAAACCTGGCGAAAACGTTTGAAGTAGCGCGGGCCCGAAAGCACGAAGCCTTCAGAATTTTCCTCATAGCCTTGGGTTTTTCCGTAGGCGAGCCGCTCCACTCTGGGACCGTCGTAGCCTCCCCACGGCGAAAGCCAGACGCCTGGCGCGGCTCCGAATTTTGCTGCCGCTTTCTTGAGCGGAGTGAATCCCTGCGGAAATCCGGAATTGAAATTCCACAACGATTTGTGGTTGTCCCAGCCATCGTCGAAAAGATAAGAATTCAAAACGACGCCGCGCTTGACGTGCAATTCCCTGCCAAACGCGTTGATGGCATCCAGTGCGGCCGCCTCGTTGTACGGCGTGAAGTAGCCGAGGTCGTACCAGGAATTGTAATGAAGAAAAGTCCGGTAGGGATGAGCGCGCTCGCGTTCGATGTAGTCGAGAAAACCGCGGCGGATTTGACCGGAATCGGTTATCCCAATCACGGAAGAAAATGAAACTGTATGACCCGGTTCGAGCGGCAACTGACGAGCGATACTGCATCGGAAGCGATTCCCTTCCAGCGTGCTCTCGGAAAGCGGATGCTCGAAACCGAAAAACCAGTTTTCTCCTGCAACCGGTGAGCCTTTAACGCTTCCCATGACTTTCGCGCCTTCAAGATCCATATCGAGCAGCGTAATCTGCGAGACCGGCAGGTTCTTTCCGAGGGCCTCAAACGTTATCTCCTGCCGAATATAATGCGAACCGCTTCGCAGCATGGCGCGCCAAGTCGCGCGAATACGTCTCTGTTCATCTTCGAAAGCTGCGAGTATCGCCTGGCCGGCCTCGCGGTCTGCGAATCGCGCCGCACGAGGATCGGGCACGACATTTTCCACGCGCGGTGCTCCCATGCGTTTCATCTTCGAAGATGCGATCTGCGAACCGTCGAAAAGGCGCAACGAAAACGCCGCACTCTGCGCGCCCATTGCTGCGCCGCGCTGCCGGTCTTCCGCTTGCAGAAATTGCAGTCCATTTTCGGAGCATTCCCATCTGGCTCCAATCTTCTGGTTGCCCAGTGCGAGAATATTGCCTCGAATCTCGGCACGAACATCCCTTTGAGCGTAATCGCCTGGCAGTGCGAGCTGCGGCGAACGCGCCAGTCGCGTGAACGCCGAAAAGTTTCCGATAATGGCTGATGTACCGGCGAGAAATTGACGCCGCGAAATCGCGCCTCCAAATTGCGGTTTGCGGGGAATGCGCAAATCGGAGCCCTTCCTCACCCGTTTCTCCTCGGCAGGAAATAATCTCTAAAACCGGATCAGACCCGGCCCCGCCCCGGTAATCAGAAATTTGCTCGCCGGGGCGCGCGCGGGAAATCCCTGATGATAACGCGCTGCCCATTCTTCGCGAAATTTTTCCGCACCGTACGATGGCACGAGAGCCCACACGCTGCCGCCGAATCCCGCGCCGAAAGCCGACGCTGCAATTGCTCCCAGCGCGCGCGCCGAAGATGCGAGCTCGATTGTTTCCGGCGTCTGATTCCCAAGGAACTTTTCAGCGAGAAATTGCGAGCGTTCCGCGACCGGCCCCAATGCCCGTTGGTCGCCGCATTCCAGCGCTCGCGCCATCGCGGTCACAAGTTCGCTTTCTTCTTCGAATTGAGCAAGCCGGCCCAGGAGAAACCGGGCAGACAACTCGCCGCCGGTAAAGTCATGAAGAATCCTGCGGATCTGCGCCGGCGCCTCGGGACTGGAATTCAAAGCCGCCGCTAGCGAAGCATCTTTGCGCCCCGTCGCCTGCAGCCAGAGCTCAAGAATTTTCTTCACCGCCAGAGAAATGAGATTGTACGACGCGCAAACGTCGCCGGTCTTTTCAGCACGGACCCCGCTGACGCCGATTACAAAACTGTGCCCGCCCAAAGCCGGGATCTCCTTCTCCAGCCGAACGGGACAGTACGAATACTCACGCAGAAATCCCGCGCGAGAACAGAGGATTGCAACGTGATCTTCGCTCCCGCCGAATGTGCCCACGCCGTCACAGCTTGAAAATGCCGCAAAATCCGAACCGCTCTCCATGGCAGCCAGATACCCAGCGAGGTCCTCTCGCTTCTGAATATTTTGGCGATAGGATGCCGTTTCCTCCGTCGCGTTGGCCGCCGCAAGTGCGAAAAAAATGCTGATGATCAGCGCGCTCGAACTGCTCATTCCCGCTGCAGCCGGCAGATCGCTGGCGAATACGATGTCTGCGCCGAAGCGCGCTGTTGGAAAGTCCCGCGCCATGCGCCGCGCAACGGTGACGGCGTATTTCGTCCAATCTGAAAGCTCTCTCTCGATGGTTTCGCGCAGAAAAAAGCTCGCTTCCGATCGCTGGCGGAGGTCAATAATGCGAATCTGGGCATCGGAGCGCGGCGCGGCAACAGCACAAATGCCGTATTCGATCGCGCAAACCAGGCTCCGTCCGCCCGCGTAGTCCGTGTGTTTTCCGATGAATTCGAGCCGCCCCGGAACAAAGAGCGCCTGGCGATTCTGCGGCGCTCCTCCGCGCAGATCCTGCAACTTTTCCGAAAGCTCAGCCAGCAGTTCTGCCTTCGCGGACGATTCCGCCTCGCTCATGCCTGCGGAGCGCAGCCCTCGGAAAAAATCATTCATGCGCGACTCTGGTGCTCGCCATGCGTTTCTCTCACGCGGCAGTCTCCCAATCTTTCTGATCCACGATATACTCAAATTATGCGACATCTCGTCGACATCGGCATCTCTGCCGAGAAGGAGGTGATCCAGTGAGGTTTAGTCTACCTTGATGCAGCAAAAGAGGCGCTTGTGAACTTGCCGGGCGCCTCTCTCCCTTTGGTCTTTGTCCTATCCCGGCGCTGAAACCGGCGGCGCCTGCCGCGCTTCGTGCGGCGCGGCGGCAAGCAGTTGTTTGCCGGAAAAGTATGCGTCCACCAGATACTGAGAGACCATGCGCTGCGTGTTAAAAAATGAACCATTGAGAGCAATCGCCAGACGCATCACTTCCGCGTATGCGTTCCTTCGGCCATAAAACATCGGCAGAATCACGTTCTCGAGCTTGTGATAAAGCGAAGCCGCTTCTTCATCGGCCGTCTCCGGAATTTCTTCCTCGCCGATGTCCCATCCGGTAGCGCCCTCGACATGTCCTTCCCGCCACCAGCCATCGGGAACACTCAAGCTGGGCACACCATTGAGCGCGGCTTTCATTCCGCTGGTGCCGGAAGCTTCATGCGGCCGCTGCGGCGTATTCAACCAAAGATCCGCCCCGCTGGTAAGCAGTTGCGCCCAGCGCATATCGTAATTTTCGATGTACAAAATCTGAATGACGCCTCGCAGGGCAGCCATCATTTCGAATATCCGGCGAATCAGGGCTTTGCCTGCCTCGTCTTGCGGATGCGCCTTGCCGGCATAAATAATCTGCACCGGACCGACGTGCTGCACGATCGATTTCAGACGCTCCAAATTTGAAAGCAGCAAATCGGCCCGTTTATACGCCGCGGCGCGGCGAGCAAAGCCGATGGTCATCACATTTTCGTTCAGTTGCGATCCGGTTGCCCGAAAAATTGCGTCGAACATGGCTCGTTGCGCCCTCGTGTGAGCTTCGAGAATTTCGTGCAGCGGAATGCCGAGGGCATACCTCATATACAAATTATCGCGCCGCCATTCGGGTATGTGCCGGTCATAAAGCTCCTGAAAAGGCGGCGAAGTCCAGGTAACCGCGTGAACTCCGTTCGTTATCGCATGAATCGGATAGTTGGGGAACATGCTGCGCGAGATCTCGCCGTGCTCCATCGCGACTCCGTTGATGTAATGCGACGCATGCAGGCCCAAAAACGTCATGTTCAAGGTATCTCCCGTAAATCCGCCGAATTTTTCGAGTAGAGTCGCGCGTTCGGTCCCCAGCACACGAATCACAAGCTCTCTCGAGAACTGATCATGTCCGGCAGGCACCGGCGTGTGCGTGGTGAAAATGCACTTCTTTCGCAGAAAAGCCAAATCCTCCGGCGTAGGCCCGCCTTCTCTGCCCGCAAGATGCTGCTCTAGCAAGGCGAGCACGAGAAAGGAAGAATGTCCCTCGTTCATGTGAAACGTCAGAACATGCTTGCAGCCCAGAGCATTCAATATCTCTACACCGCCGATTCCCAGCAGCATCTCCTGGCAGAGGCGGTAGTAATTGTCGCCACCGTAGAGGTGATCCGTAATCGTTCTATCGAAGGGGCGGTTCTCCTCAAGCGCCGTATCCAGCAGATAGACAGGAACTACATGCCCTCCGATCCCCTCAATCGAATACCGCCAGACTCGGATGGCGATCTTGCGTCCGTCGAGCACAAGGGAGGCCCGGGCATCGAGGCTTTCCAAAACTGTCTCCGGGCTCCAATTCGAGGAACTTTCGGTTTGATTGCCCTGTGCATCTAGATGCTGTTCAAAATATCCTTGGCGATGCAGGAGCGAAACGCCGGCCACCGGCAATCCTGCATCCGCCGCGGAACGCAAGGTGTCCCCTGCGAGAATGCCCAGACCTCCGGCGTAGGTTGGAATATCAGGGTGCAGCGCAATCTCCATTGAAAAATAGGCGGCGCGCAGAAGAGGGGGAGCTAAATGAGGGCTTGAAGTCACCTCGGCCTCCGAATCGAGCCTTCGTTTGGCAACTGCTTCTCCCCGTAAAGTGGCTTTCATGCCCGCCGGGCCGGCATTTTTCCCTGACGGCGAGCGCGGTCCAAGCGCGTCACGCTGACTTCACTCGTGAAAAAGCATACGCATCTGCTCCCACAGGCCTCTGTGATGTGTGTCACGGAGTCTCATCCCCGCCTCGAGCAGGATTGCAACTAGCTGCCAGACGAGGAGTAACCAAAATGAAAAGGAAAATTCCCAGAAAAGCCACAGTGAAAGCGAAGGCGAGGGTGGCGCGCCATCATCGGAGGAAAGCAGCAATCAGACAGGGTCAGAATCCGCAGCACGCGAGTGTCGCCGTTGAGGAGCATCCGTATCTCTGACGCGAGCCTTGCCTAAATTCTCCTGAGCACCCCGACGATTTCCGCGATCGCCGAGTGAGCATACGAGAAAAGGGGAACGTCATCTGCTTCAGAGCGCGGAGGAGCGTAAGCTCAGGGTCCCAATTCAATCGTGACCGTGGAGACACTCGACGACAGCCACGAACTTCAAAGGCCCTGGCCTCACGCCCAACGCGAGAGCGTTTGCGCTATTCTGAAAACCGCCCGACAAAAGAGCTGCGGCGCTCCGCATCATTCCAGGTCACGCCGAGCGAGCCGCCCTGATAGCTGCTATCCACGGCCACAACGGGCATCGCGTGCGTGAGGTGAGACGAAAGCGGCGGGTAGTAAGTCTCTTCGTTGTGGCAGATCATGTCGTGCATGGTAATGGCGCGCGTCGAGAGCTTCACAATGTTCGCCACCGTCAGTGTCTCGAATCCCATGCGGCTAGAGTCGGAGGCGAAAGAAATGGGAGCCGAATTCACAGCGACGACGTCGTTAAGCAATTCCGGAGATTGTGATTGCGCAAAGCCCACCAGCGCGGCTCGCTGTGCGCGACTGGCCCGCGAGTCCACGAACAGCACAGCTTTTACCGGAAGCGGACTGGCATAGGGATCTCCGAGAGTCGCATGGGCGCGAACGACTGCCACAACGTTCAGCCCGGAGATTGAAACGCCGTTCCATTCGCCGTTCTTTATTTCCCAGGCGAGCACGGCATGTTGGCCCGTAAGACCCACTTGAGAATTCGCGAAGCATGGCCCGGTGTAAACGTCGGCATTTCGAAATTCGATGTAATTTCCGGAAACGTGATTCGCGGGCAGAGCGGCGCTTGGCTGCGCCAGAGCAGAAGTGGCCAGCAGGAGCGAAGCGGCCAAAAATCCGAGTTTCGCTTTCATTTTTATCCTCCCGTTAAACCGTAGTTTCTCACTGCAGGGCGACCGAATCAAGGTGCAGGCGAAAAGACTTGACGCAGCCGAAACGTAGTGGTATGAGCAGGCTGGTGTAAGGGTATTTAACTCCCGCATTTAATAACTTTCCTGCTGGTGAAAATAGCAGCCCGCCGCTAAGTAACTAGCGGAAATCATGGAGAAGGGATGCGACACATGACTGAGAACGAAATGAACACCGTGAAGGACGAAAACATTCTGACGGAGCGAAAGTTCCCGCGGCGGTCATTCTTGACCGCAACCGGCGCGTTGCTGGCTGGTGCCGCGGTTCTGGCTTCGGGAATCAGTGCTGTGGCGGCGCCGCAATCGGACCCTGACGCAAAGAAGAAAAAGAAAACCGCTAAAAAATCCAAGATCCACAAAAAAGCGAAGGCGAAGAAGGCAAAGAAAGCGAAGGGATCAGACCCCGATCATTCGCGGCTGTAAGAATAAGAATAGGTTCTAACGCCACCTGGTTCAACTGTGCCGGGTGGCGTGTGCCTTTTGTGACCTAAATGGCGCACCCCCTTCCCGGTATTCGACCGCGATCCTCGAAACAGGCTCCCTCCGGCGTGATGCCCTCGCTCGATTGGTTGATTCATCCGGTCGCCAAAGCCGTTTTCTTTGAACAGTATTGGGAAAAGCGGCCTCTGGTGGTGCAAAGAAACCAGCCGAATTATTACAGTGATCTGCTTTCACTCGATGAAATCGACCGTGCCATCACCACTCTCGATCGCGATGGCTCCCAAATCATTTTGAAGGACGCCAATCGCGAGCTGACCTCGGACGATTACACCATTGACGAAGAACTGGATGTCGCGCGAGTGTTCCAGCTTTTCGGCGAAGGTTCAACAATAACCCTGGCGTTTTTGGAGGCAGTTCTGCCGCAGCTCGCGGGATTTTGCCGCGGCCTGGAAAAAGAATTTACTTGCCCGTTTCAAGCCAACATCTATTTGACTCCCCCAGGCGCGCAAGGGGCAAAGGCGCACTACGATACGCATGATGTATTTGTGCTGCAGGTCGACGGCTCAAAAAAATGGGCGATTTATGGCACGCCGATCGAGTTGCCGCTTCCGGGACAGGACTTCGACGCGGAGACGGCCGAAACGGGGGAGGTGACGCAGGAATTCACTCTGGAGGCGGGGGACCTTGCCTACCTGCCGCGCGGCATCGTTCATGATGCGCGCTCGACAGATGCTCTGTCGCTGCACGTCACCGCGGGAGTGCTGCGATACACGTGGACCGATTTACTTTTGGAATTTGTGGCCAGCGCAAGCTTGCGTGACGCGGCATTTCGAAAATCTCTGCCGCCCGGATTTGCGCGAGGCGATTTCGATCGAGGCTCCGTACGCGAGAATCTGTGCGCACTGCTGAAACGAGCAGCGGAAATCGGCGATTCGGATGCCGCACTGGAGCATTTCGCCGAGGACTTTTTCGCGAAATGCCGTCCGCTGTTGCGCGGGCAAATGGCTCAGCTCGCTGCGCTCGAAAAGCTGACCCCGAAAAGCACGGCCGGCGTGCGGCCCGAGGCAATTTTTCGAATCATTGAATCCGGCGATTCGGTACGCATAGATTGCTACGGCCGGCGCATCACTTTTCCCAAAACCGCCGCCCAGGCCGTGCAGTTCGCGCTGCGTCATGAGAAATTTGTCGTACGCGAACTGCCGGGAGCGCTGGACGATGAGGGAAAGTTGACCACCGTGCGGCGGCTGGTTAAAGAAGGCCTGGCGGTAATTCTCGACCGCTGAATCCGCCCGCGAACCTCTTCCCTCGCGCACTTTCAAGAAAAAAGCGGGCGGCAAACGCTTCTACGGAACTGCCGGGCTTTCGTGGAGTTCCTTGTGGATGTACATTGCGGCCGCGACCGCGGCAGTCGCCGCAAACAAAACAATAATGAGATTGCGGCGCCGGCGCGGAGTAACACCCGTGGTGAACTGGCCGGTTACAGGAGCCGCATTCACGATGGTTACGCCGTAGGTGCGGCCGGGCGTCAGCGTGTAGTTCGTTCCATCCAGTTGGAGGTTGAGAGCGCCGGTCACGCTGGCCACTTCGATTTCTGCGTTCGAAAGCAGCGTAATCTGTGCGTGCGTCGGCTGAGGATCTTTCGGCGTAACCAGGATTCCGTCCGCAGAAACAGCCACTCCTGTGCCGGCCGGCGACGTGAATTCGAGTGAACCATTGGAAACCGTGGCCAGGACTTGGCGGTTGCTCCGTCCGAAGGAAACCGTGCTCGATCCGGGAATATAGACCTGATTTGTGCCGAACCGCAGCGTCACGCCGCCGTTGGCATTCGTGGCGAAGACGTCGCCCGCAGTCACATTCGTGCCGCCCGCCACCGGAATGCCGTTAATGAGAGACTTCTGCGCGGTGATCACGAATCCAAGGACAGGATTGATCACCGCTTCGGCGGGAATGCCGGCGAGCAGCAAAACGAGCACGAACGCGATCACAACTCGGCCCATCGCTCGCACCGAAACCTCCAAGAGGGCTGCAACACAATTTAGGTCACTTTTGCCGCCGCGTCAATGGGCGAATCCTGCTTTGCAAAAGCTTCCGGGCGCTATCGCGCCGGCTCGCCGCGCTCCACAATTGCGTTTTCAAGGCTCGAAAGTATAGAATCCGCCGGAACTCACGCAATCAATCAGGAGGCCGGTTGAAATGATTCGCAAATTCTGCGGAAGTGCGGTCGTCGTTTGCGCGATCTTTCTCGCGATACTTTTCTGCTCGCCGGCAGCACGTGCGCAGCAGGAACAAAAAAGCCCGTTTGCCGGATTGCACTGGCGGCTCATCGGGCCATATCGCGGAGGCCGGGTGGAGGCCGCAGCCGGCGTTCCGGGAACAAATACATATTATTTCGGCTCGGTGGATGGCGGAGTGTGGCGCAGCGACGATGCCGGCCAGAGCTGGCATCCGCTATTCGACAAAGAACCGGTGCAGTCCATCGGCGCGATCGCTATTGCCCCGTCCGATCCCAACGTGATCTATGTCGGCACGGGCGAACCGTGCCTGCGCGGCGACATCAGTTACGGCGATGGAGTCTTTAAGTCCACAGACGGCGGGAAATCGTGGGCGCACATCGGCCTCGATGACACGCAGCATATCGCCTCCATCATTGTTGACCCGCGAAATCCGGACATTGTGATGGTAGCCGCTATCGGCCACGCATTCGGCCCTAACGCCGATCGCGGCGTTTTCCGTTCTGCGGACGGCGGCAAAACATGGCAAAAAGTTTTGTTCAAGGACGACAAGACAGGCGCGGATGATTTGGTCTTCGACCCTACCAATCCGCGCATCGTTTATGCATCCCTTTATCAAGTGGTTCGCTCGCCCTACAACTTCATCAGCGGCGGCCCGGGCAGCGGAATTTACAAATCGACGGACGAAGGACTCTCTTGGAAGCAACTCAGCGGCCACGGCTTGCCCTCCGGTGTGCTGGGCAAAATCGGGCTGGCTGTCGGCGCGGATGGCGAGCGCGTTTATGCCCTCATTGAAGCGAAAAAAGGCGGCCTGTACGTCTCGGACAACAGCGGCGAAAGCTGGAACTTCGTCACCGGCGACCATCGCTTCCGCCAGCGCGCATGGTATTTCACGCACATTTACGCCGATCCGAAAAATGTCAATGAAATCTACATCCTGAACACGGCCGTCTATCGCTCCGTGGATGCCGGACATACCTGGGAACCCATCAGTTTCGACGATTCGCACATTATGTGGGTGGATCCCACCGACACCGCGCACATGATTGTCGGCGACGACGGCGGCGCGGCGGTCAGCCTGAACAACGGCAAAAGCTGGTCCACGCGTGCGAATCAACCAACCGCGCAGTTCTATCATGTGGCGACGGATGACCGTTTCCCGTACTACGTCTATGGCGCCCAGCAGGACGCCGGAACCGTCGCGATTGCCAGTCGCGGTAATCCCACGCAGTTTTATGACGTTGGCGGAGGCGAAAGCGGCTGGGTCGTTCCGGACAGCAGCGGCAACACGGTTTACGCTGATTCTTACAGCGGTGAAATCGATCGCTACGACCATAAAACCGGACAAGTCGTGGATGTTTCCCCCTGGCCGCTCAATCCCATGGGCCATGGCGCGGCGAATTTGAAATATCGCTTCCAGTGGACCGCGCCCATTGCGCACTCGCCGTTTGACCAAAAGACAATCTATTTCGGTGGAAACGTGCTTTTCCGGACCACGGACGGCGGGCAGAACTGGAGCATTATCAGCCCGGACTTGACGCGCAATGACAAGTCCAAGCAGCAATCCGCCGGCGGACCAATCACTAAAGACAACACCAGCGCTGAATACTACGACACGATTTTCGTCATCGCGCCTTCCTCGGTTGCACACGGCGAAATTTGGGTCGGCTCCGACGACGGGCTGGTTCACCTCACGCGAGATGACGGCGCTCACTGGTCCGACGTTACGCCCAAAGGCATGCCGGAATGGGCGAAAATCAGCGGCATTTGCCCGTCTCCCTTTGCTGCGGGCAGCGCCTACCTTGCGGTCAACGGCGAAAAGCTCGATGATTTTCATCCCTATGCCTACAAAACCACTGATTTTGGTCGCACCTGGACGAAGATCACCGACGGCATTCCCGATGGCTCATACGTTCACGCTGTAATCGAAGATCCCGGCCATCGCGGACTGCTTTTTGCCGGAACGGAATTGGGCGTCTACGTTTCGTTCGACGATGGAGGGCATTGGCAGCCGCTGCAATCCAACCTGCCGCGCGCATCCGTTCGCGACTTAACGATTCATGGCGACGACCTCGTCATCGCCACGCACGGACGCGCGTTCTGGTCGCTGGACGACATCACGCCGCTTCGCCAGTTCTCCGACGCGGTGCAAAATGAACCTGTCCATCTTTTCACTCCCGCTCCCGCCTATCGCCAGGCCGGTGGAGGCTTTGGATTTTTCTTCGGCGGCTCGGCGGGCGCCACGATTGATTACTGGCTGAAGTCCAAGCCTTCCGGCGAAGTCAGCCTGGAAATTCTCGACAGCCACGGCAAAGTGATTCGCACCTATTCGACGAAACACGCCGGACCGACGGGCATCCCCCGCGAATTCGCGCGGTTCTTCCACTTTCCGCAGCTCACCGACCATCCGGGACTCAATCGCTTCTCCTGGGACCTGCGCTATGAATCCGATCACCTCGTTCCCGGCACAGTTTCTTGGGGCGGCTCGCCGGCCGGCCCGGTGGTCACGGCCGGCATCTATCAGGTGAAGCTCACCGTTGAAGGCCGGAGCTACACCGCTCCGCTCACCGTGAAGCTCGACCCGCGTCTACAGGCAACACAAGCGGATCTGCAAAAGCAGCTTGCGTTTGCGCTCGAAATCCAGCAGTCGGTGAACGCCGCCCATGACGCCGTGAACCAAATTCGCGCGCTTCATGCGCAGCTCGCCGATCTCGAAAAGCGCCTCGGTCCGCAACAGAAAAATATCGCCGACAGCGCGAAATCGCTGGATGAAAAAGCCACGGCCATCGAGGACAAACTCATTCAGCCCAAGTCCCAGAGCAGCGAAGACCCGCTGAATTATCCGGTGCGTCTCGCGGATCAGATGATGGCGCTGGAGGGTACCGTTGATGGAGCCGCCAATGCGCCGACGGCGGGCTCGTACGCCGTCTACAACGTGCTTAAGCCCCAAATTGACGCGCAGGTTTCCGCCTGGCGCGAGCTGCAAACGAAAGATCTTGCCGACTTGAACAAAGAGTTGCGCCGCAACAACGTCCCGTATGTTTCGGTTTCGCCGGCGGGGCCGACGTCGCGGAGATGATTCATCGCAAATCTGTTTTCCGGACAGACGACAACTGACCCAAAAAGCATCGCTTTCACGCCGCCGCGGATCGCTATGGCTTGCGCACCGATTCCATCAGCGATCTCTTCGGCGGCAAAAGCCGCGAATTTCTGGAAAATCCGGGACAGCCTGATCTGCCCTGGCCGCGTTCCGGGTCGCGTTCCTTGCCGGTGAAGTGCAACGGAGTCACGTCGGCGCAACTCCCCGCAGTGCTCATGCCGTCGCCAAACGGCAGGCTGGTTATCGTCTCGCACTGCGCCCCGCTCACGTTACTGCGCGCCCGCTCCGTCCCCAGCCAGTCGGCGTGATCGAAATACGTGGTGCCGCTCGCGTATGTCGCGAGGTGCTGGCCACCGGCGTAGACTTCTTCGCGGTTGGCTCCGCCCGAGGAGTTTATCTCCGCGATTTGCCGCCCCGCCAAATCGTAGACGTAACCCACGCTCGCTCCGCTAACCGTCTTGCGCGGTTCATTGTGTCAATTTTGTGACAGAACGCTTTCGGAAACGTGCGACGCCGTAGGTAGCCAGCAGTATGATGACTGTATACGAGACCCACTCCAAAAAAAGGCCGATGAATCCGACAAACGCCCCGGCTATCGAATCGGAGTGAACGCCCCCAGGGACCACCAACCAGGCTAGCAACAAACCGGGATATGTCAGGAAGTCTAGCCGCGGTTCGAAAAATCTTGCGGCGAGCGTGGTTGCCAACACTATCAAGCCGCTGGACGAAGCAGCTATGATGAGCCTTCGTTTGAGAAGCGGTCTTGCGGGCATCACTGGCGCACGACGCGTCGCAGCGCATTTTGGCCGAACGTCTGCTTAAATGCGTTCTGAACGGCGGAAACGGCGGCCTTCATCTGCGCCGAATTTATCGTGCTCTCCTCCTGACGGTGCTTGATTGCGTCAATAGGATGCATGACCGGATTGTGCCACACCTGAAAACCAGCATGGGCTGGAGATGTTTCGTCCGAAACTGTATGTGCGGCAGTGCCGAACTCTTTCAAAGCCGCCGAGGAGAGGCCCTTCCCTCCGGCCCGCTCGTACGCGAGTTGATCCTGCCTCGCCGCAGACTCATGCTGCTGAACAAACGCAGCCGCTTCTTTGCTTGCTTCCGCCACGGACTGACCCGGCGCTCTCATGCCGTGCTGGTAAGCGTTAGACGTCCCTTGGCACTGAAGGCAGAAATCGACCGCATGACTCGCCTGGTCGATTGTTTGCAACTGTGCCGGTGTCAGGTTCGGCAGGGCGTTTTTGTAGATCAAATTGTGAATGGATGTTGGCCAATGGCCGTCTGCATCCGTGCTGGTCAGTGGATTATCGCGAACGTAGCCGTAGAGATCGAGGCTTTGCGGGTCGCCGAAGTTGGCGTACGGCACCGTCGTCGGCTTCGCCGCCCAGTCCGGGGACATGAAGCGAGCCACATTTGACGAGAAATACCGCGCG
>Ga0209061_1001755_pt1 | contig 32677 bp, 21 predicted proteins | sample Coa_R1_10_FD_187157 | JGI IMG/M metagenome (GOLD analysis project Ga0209061, IMG submission 187157) | Surface soil microbial communities from Centralia Pennsylvania, which are recovering from an underground coalmine fire - Coalmine... | ecosystem: Environmental > Terrestrial > Soil >... | reverse complement strand
CAGCATCTCTTCGCGCGAGGCTGCGCGTCGCCGCAGGTCGCGTGCCAGCAGCGCCTGCCTGAACTGACGTGCCAGCAGCGCCAGCACCGCCTGCACAGCCGTGCCGCTTTCTAGCAACTGCCGCGCCAGCCGTAGCGCCCTGGCCGTCTGCCGAGCGATCACCGCATCGATGAGCTGGTAGATCGTTCCCTGTACCGGCGCGACAAGCGTCTCGACATCGGTCACGTCGATCGGGCGTCCGTGCGCGTAGAGCGCTAACTTCTCGATCTCGTTGTGCAACTGCCACAGATTCGACCCCACGCACTCGGCGAGCAGCGCCGCCGCTTGCGGCGTGATCGTGCTGCCTCGCCGACGCGTGCGTTCCGTGATCCAGCGCGGCAACGCGTCGAGGCGCGGCGGCTCGAAGCGCCGTACCTCGCCGAGACGGCCCAACGCTCCCAGCAACCGCCCGCCACCGCGCACGTCGTCGTCGAGCAGCACCAGCGTCGTCGTCTCCGGCATGCGCTCGACGTATGCCGGTAGCGCAGTCGCCCAATCCAGAGCCCCATCGTCGGATGCGGTGCGCCCCTGTTGTCGGCCACGTCGCGGCGCGCTAGAGAGCAGCCCCTCGACGATCACGAGACGGCACGCACTGAGAAACGGCACGGCGTCGCAGTGCGCGAACAGATCGCGTGGCTCGATCTGGCGCCCATCGAGCACGGTGGTGTTGACCGCGAGCATGCCATCTCGATCGAGCCGGGCGCGCAACTCGGCCAGCGCCTCGGCGCGCGAGAACGTATCCGGCCCGTAGAACACGTACAGCACAGGCTAATCCAGGTCGAGCACCCAGCCCAGCCAGACGACCACCGCGATGACGGCACCGATCGCCAGCCCCGGCCAGATCAGACTGAAGAAGAAGAGCGCCGGTCCAGCGGCGCTGCCACCGGTCAACACGCGCCAGACCGCGGTACCGATCATGCCCGCCAGAGCGAAGAGCACGCACCACCACGGCGGCGGCGCGATCACCCACCACCGCCGTTCGGGCGTCTCTTGCTCCTCGTGATAGCCGCTCATCAGCGCGCATCCGGATAGCAGTGAAGGCCCTGCCAGCAACCTCAAGTATAGCGGGCGCGCGGCGCTCTCCGAGCGAGCTCTCATTCTGCCGCGGTCTGCTCCTCGCCGTCCTGCAGCGCGCCACGCAGGTAGAAGATGTCGTCGATCGCCTCGGCGATCGCCACTCCCGGCGCCTGGCCAGAGCAGTAGCCTCAGCCGAAGCAGCACCGCTTACGCTTCAACCCATACCGACGAACCACCCATCGCCATGGGATGTAGTCCCAACCAGTAGTAGCGGATGCTATTGCCGTGCCACCTCTCCCGTGGTACCTCTGGTTGTAGACGGCCGGAAAAGGCCGGTTCCCCAAGGCACATCGTCAGCACAGTCAGCCCCGGACGAGAAATACGAGGAAGAGGCCATGGAAGCCACAGTCCAGAACACCAAGCAACAAGGGCCCATGTACGACTATCGGCACACTACTCTGGGCGGGAACCTGCTCCGGATATGGTGGCCGAACGAGCTCAACCTAAGACTCCTCTATCAGAATCCGCCCACGCTGGCGCCTACCGAGCCTGACTACAACTACGCCAAGGCCTTCTCCGAACTCGACTACTTCGCCCTGAAAGAGGACCTGCGCCGTATCATGACCCAATCGCAGGACTGGTGGCCAGCCGACTTCGGCCATTACGGTCCTCTCTTTATCCGTCTTGCCTGGCACAGCGCGGGTTCCTACCGGATCCTCGATGGTCGTGGTGGCGCGCTCGATGGCAGCATCCGCTTCCCGCCGCGCAAGGACTGGCCCGATAACATCAGCCTAGACAAGGCCGTCCGCCTTCTCTGGCCCGTCAAAAAGAAGTATGGCAACAAGATCTCCTGGGCTGACCTGATCATGCTTGCCGGCAATGTGGCCTTTGAGTCCATGGGCTTCAAGACTCTAGGCTTCGGCGCCGGCCGAGTGGATATCTGGGAGCCACCGGAAGACGTTTACTGGGGGGCGGAAATCGAGTGGCTAGGCGAACAGCGCTACAGCAACGTCGAGCAGAATGGCCATGGTCCAGCTGTCACCGAGATCGATAGAGAACCCGACCAGCGCTACAGCACTAACGGCCAGCGGGTGCTCCAGAATCCCCTTGCCGCCACCCAGATGGGACTGATCTACGTGAACCCCGAAGGCCCGGCAGGCAACCCCGACCCTCGAGCCGCCGCGCGGGATATCCGCGATATCTTCGCGCGCATGGGTATGAATGACGTAGACACGGCCGCCCTCATCGCCGGTGGTCATACCTTCGGCAAGACCCATGGTGCGGCCGACCCCAAGAAGTACCTAGGCCCTGAGCCCGAGGCCGCCCCGATCGAGCAACAGGGTCTCGGCTGGAAAAACAGCTTCGGCACCGGTAAAGGGCCACACACGATTACCAGCGGCCTCGAGGTAACCTGGACACCGACGCCCACCAAATGGGACACCAAGTTCCTCGAGCTGCTGTTCAAGTACGACTGGAAACTGGAGAAAGGCCCGGGCGGGGCATGGCAGTGGGTTGCAGTGAATCCGGAGCCCCAGGATATGGTGCCGGATGCCCACGATCCGACCAAGGTCCACCCGCCCACAATGCTTACGACCGACCTGGCTCTCAGGGAGGATCCCACCTACGCTGCTATTCTTAAGCGCTTCCGCGACGATCCCGACGCCTTCGCGGACGCCTTTGCCAAGGCGTGGTTCAAGCTTACACACCGCGATATGGGGCCCAAGACGCGCTACCTTGGGCCTGAAGTCCCCACGGAAACCTTTATCTGGCAGGATCCATTGCCGCCCGTCGATCACGAGCTCATCGACGCGGCCGACATTGCGGATCTCAAGCAGCAGATCCTTGCCTCAGGGTTGCCGCTTCGTGAACTCGTCTACACGGCCTGGTCTGCGGCATCGACGTTCCGGACTCCCGACAGACGCGGCGGTGCCAACGGCGCGCGCATTCGGCTTGCCCCTCAAAAGGACTGGGAGGTGAACGAACCGACCCAGCTTGCCAGGGTTCTAGATACTCTCACAGCGATCCAGACCCAGTTCAACCAGGCGCAGCGGGGCAACAAGCGTGTCTCCCTCGCCGACCTCATCGTCCTCGGCGGCGCTGCCGCTATTGAGGAGGCGGCGAGGCAGGCCGGCTTCCAGGTCGAGGTACCTTTCCAGCCCGGCCGCACGGACGCCAGCCAGGAGCAAACCGAGGTCGAGTTCTACAACTACCTTGAGCCTGCCGCCGACGGCTTCCGCAACTATATCAAGCCGGGTTATGAGACACTGCCTGCCGAGCGAGTGCTGATCGACAAGGCTCACCTCCTCAAGCTGACAGTGCCTGAAATGACCGTGCTCATCGGCGGGATGAGAGCCCTCGGCGCTAACTACCGCAATACGTCCTACGGCGTCTTCACCGAGCGGCCAGGTGTACTCTCCAACGATTTCTTTGTCAACCTGCTGGATATGAGCGTCGATTGGCGCCCCACCGATATCCCGCAGGTTTACGAGGGCTACGACCGTGCTACCGGTAAGCGCAAGTGGACGGCTACCCGAGTGGATCTGATCTTTGGGTCCAACGCTCAATTGCGCGCCCAGGCGGAGTTTTATGCTCAGGACGACAACCGGGAGAAGTTTATCCAGGACTTCGTAGCCGCCTGGGACAAGGTCATGAATCTCGACCGATTCGACCTCGCCTGGTGGTAACGCAAGGCGCTTGAGGCCAATGGCGGGGTAGACACGGCCTACGTGTCTACCCCGCCATCTCTTTGTCTCTGTCTCTGTTGACCTGGGTTGCTAAGCATGTTACCGGTAGGCTCTTCACGGAGAACGGCAGCGCTTGGGTTCGGGCAATGCCGTCGTGACCGGCCAAAGCCTGCCACAACTGGACTCGCAGGCTGGTTTCCACGACACTCGTACCGTTCGCCGGCCAGCGGCGCTACCATAACGGCAGAGCGAGCAACGGAGCTGGGTGGTGTTCTTCTGGCGCAAAGGGCACGGGGCGACGATCGAAGCCGATCAGCAGCGAACCCCGCCACGCGGTCCCGGCGGTGGCAGGGTTCGCAAGCGGCCCCGTCGGAAGCGGCTGCAGCAGCCGATGAGCTTGAGCGGTCTGGTGGCCTACGGTCTCTTCGTCTTCCTGCTCATGTTCGTGGTCGAGAAAGCGCTCTTCCGCCAGCCGTGGCTAGCGTCTTTTGTCGCCGCCGCCTTTGGCGCGGCGATCGTCGTCGGTTTCCAGGCGTTCTTCGTCAACCCGCGCCGCCGACGGGCGATCGAGCAGGCGCGCCGCAAGCGCCGCTAACCGTCCTCCGACTGCAGAGCGCGCGCCTCCGGTACGCTGCCGACGGAGGAGGGCACGAATCGCTCGACGACCTCCAGCAAAGTATCAAGATCGAACGGTTTTTGCAGATACGCCGCGACTTCGGCCGCGGCGACGTCCTCCTGCTCGGCGGCGCTGCCCGACATGAGCACGCAGGGAACGGGGTGGCCGAGCCGCTCGTGCAGCGCGCGCGCCAGGTCGGCGCCGCCGGGGGGCGGGATGCTTTTATCGACGAGCACCAGCGCCGGCACCTCGCCATCCACAACGCGCAGCGCCTGCACGCCGTCGCACGCGGCCACAGCGCGGTAGCCGAGCTCGGTCAGCGCCATCGCGACGAACTCGCGCAACGCCGGATCATCATCGACGATCAGCACCGGCCGCGCCGGCGGGTCCTCGCCGCTGGTCATACCCCCTCCTCAAAAAGCGCGTTGAGCGCTTGTCTCGCGAGACAGCCGCTCGTATGATACCGGTGCTGAGGCCCGGATGCGCGGCGCCGATCGGTGTGGTATAGTAGCATGTTTCTGTCGCGGGGCGCAGGTCACGGCCCGCGTTGTTGACGTGCGCCGCCCACCCTGATACACTCTCGCAGGATGGGCGACGTTTCGCTTGCCTTTTCTCTCCCCGAATTGCGTTGCAAACCGTGCCGATCACGACAGCCTCATCGATCGCCGAGCCACGGGATATCGTCCTGCTGAGGAGTGCTGCTTCATGACCGCAGAAGCCAGGGAACTTTTGCCGGCCCGTTCTTCCGTGCCGAGCGTGCGGCGCGTCTACGGACAGATTCCGGAGATCATCGCCGTTCCCAACCTGATTCAGATCCAGCTCGATAGCTTCAACTGGTTCATCGGCGGCAAAGACCCCGAAAGCCGGCGCGAAAGCGGCCTGCGCGAGCTCTTCGACGAGATCTCGCCGATCGTCGATTTCACCGGCACACGCATGGAGTTGCGCTTCCTGGACTACGAGTTCGGCGAGCCGAAGTACTCCGAGGCCGAATGCCGCGAAAAGGACATGACGTACGCCGCGCCGCTGCGCGTCGATGTCGAACTGCGCGTACGCGAAACCGAAGAGATCAAAGAACAGACGCTGTTCATGGGCGATTTCCCGCTCATGACAGCCAACGGCACGTTCATCATCAACGGCGCCGAGCGCGTCGTCGTCTCCCAGCTCGTGCGCTCGCCCGGCGTGTACTTCATGATCGATCAGGATCCGGTGTCGGGGCGCAACCTCGGGGGCGCCAAACTCATCCCTAACCGCGGCGCCTGGCTCGAATTCGAAACCTCGAATCGCGACATCATCTCCGTCAAGGTCGATCGCAAGCGCAAGATCCCCGTCACTACGCTGCTGCGCGCCATCGATCAGGACGAAGAGATCGACGACGAAACGAAGCTTGGCACCAACGAGCGCATCCTCAAACTATTCGAGGACGTCGAGAACCTCTCCGACGTGCGGCACTTCATCCGCACGACGCTCGAGCGCGATAACGTCCACAACAAGCGCCAGGCGCTCGAAGATTTCTACAAGAAACTGCGCCCGGGAGACCCGCCGACGCTGGAGAACGCGCGCGCGCTGATCAAGTCGCTGTTCTTCGACCCGCGGCGCTACGACCTCGGCCGCGTTGGCCGCTACAAGGTCAACAAGCGGCTTGGCCTCGATATCCCGCGCCAGACGCACACACTGACCCAGCGTGACCTGGTCGAGATCGTCAAGCAGATCGTGCGCATCAACTTCGGCATGGGTAGCGCCGATGATATCGACCATCTCGGCAATCGCCGCGTGCGCGCCGTCGGTGAGCTGATCCAGAATCAGTTCCGCGTTGGCCTGACGCGCATGGAGCGCGTCGTACGCGAGCGCATGTCGATCACCGATCCAGACCAGGCTACCCCCAGCGCTCTGATCAACATCCGGCCCGTCGTCGCTGCGATGAAGGAGTTCTTCGGCGGCTCGCAGCTCTCGCAGTTCATGGACCAGACCAACCCGCTGGCCGAACTGACGCACAAGCGTCGCCTCTCCGCACTTGGCCCGGGTGGTCTCTCCCGCGACCGCGCCGGTTTCGATGTCCGCGACGTGCACCACAGCCACTACGGCCGCATCTGCCCGATCGAGACGCCTGAAGGGCCAAACATCGGTCTCATCGGCTCGCTCGCCACCTTCGGCAAGGTCAACGAGTACGGCTTCATCGAGACGCCGTACCGCCGCGTGCTGAAGGAGCTGCCGGCAACAAGTCCCGATCTCGTTGGCCGCTATCTGCGCGAAGATGTGCGCACCGGCGACGAGGTGATCGCCACCGCGGGCACGTATATCGATGCAGCGCTGGCCGCCAAGATCGCCGCCGCGGGCATCGAGACGGTCAAACTGCGGCCGTTCGTGATCGACAAGGTCGAGTACCTCTCGGCCGACACCGAGGATAACTACGTCGTCGCGCAGGCGAACGTCGCGCTCGACGATCGCGGCAACTTCCTCGATACCGCCGTCGAAGTACGCCATCGTGGCGATTTTCGTGTCGAGCCGGTGGATCGCGTCGACTATATGGACGTCTCGCCCAAACAGATCGTCTCGGTGGCGACGTCGCTCATCCCGTTCCTCGAGCACGACGACGCCAACCGCGCCCTGATGGGTTCGAACATGCAGCGCCAGGCTGTACCGCTCGTGCGCCCCGAGGTACCCCTCGTCGGCACGGGCATGGAAAAGCAAACGGCGCAGGACTCGGGGCAGGTGATCCTGGCCCGCAAGGACGGCTACGTCGTCTCGGCCACGGCCGACCGCATCGTGCTCGCATACGACGACGGCGAACGCGAGGAGTTCGCGCTGCAGAAGTTCGTCCGTTCCAACCAGGGCACCTGCATCAACCAGCGCCCGATCGTCACGCGCGGCAGCCGCGTCACCGCCGGCCAGCCGATCGCCGATAGCTCCTCGACCGACCAGGGCGAACTGGCGCTGGGTCAGAGTGTGCTCTGCGCCTTCATGTCCTGGGAGGGCTATAACTTCGAGGACGCGATCATCATCTCCGAGAACCTCGTCCGCGAGGATAAGTTCACCTCGATCCACATCGAGAAGCACGAGATCGAGGCGCGCGACACCAAACTCGGCCCCGAGGAGATTACGCGCGATATCCCCAACGTCGGCGAGGAGAGCCTGCGCGACCTCGACGAAAATGGTGTCATTCGCATCGGCGCCGAGGTGCGCGAGGGCGATATTCTCGTCGGCAAGATCACGCCCAAGGGCGAAACCGAACTGACCGCCGAAGAGAAACTGCTACGCGCGATCTTCGGCGAGAAGGCGCGCGAGGTGAAGGATACCTCGCTGCGCGTGCCGCACGGCGAGCGCGGCAAGGTGATCGACGTCAAGGTTTTCGACCGCGATTCGCACCTGGAGCTGCCCGCCGGCGTCAACAAGCTCGTGCGCGTGAGCATCGCCCAGAAGCGCAAGCTGTCCGAAGGCGACAAGATGGCCGGCCGACACGGCAATAAGGGCGTCGTCTCGCGCATCGTGGCACCGGAGGACATGCCCTACCTCGCCGATGGTCGCCCCGTTGATATCATCCTCAATCCGATCGGCGTCCCCTCGCGTATGAACCTCGGTCAGGTGCTCGAAACGCACCTCGGCTGGGCGGCGAAGACGCTTGGCTTCCGCGCGATCACGCCTGTCTTCGACGGCGCCAACGACACGCAGATCGAAGACGCCCTCGCGCGCGCCTGGCTCGCACTGCAGGCCGGCGCCGTGCTCGACGAGGACGCGATCCCGGTGCGTGAAGCCAACCTCCAGCGCGACCCCGAGATCCCCGAGTATCTCGACGTCGCCACGATGCGCGCCTGGCTCGCTGAGCGCGGCTACGACCCCGATCACGTCCTCAGCGATCGGTACCCCGGCGCGGCCAAACGCGCCTGCCTGGAGCTGTGGCTGGCCCAGCAGGGCGAAGAGAACGTGCGCGGCAAACCGATCGAGGAGCTGGAGCACCGCGCCGATCGGCTCAGCGTCGAGCGCCGCCTCGCACCGCCTGTCTTCGGCAAGCAGATTCTGTACGACGGCCGCACCGGCGAGCCGTTTGACCAGCCGGTCACCGTCGGCTACATCTACATGCTCAAGCTCATCCACCTGGTCGAAGATAAGATCCACGCCCGTTCGACCGGCCCCTACTCGCTGATCACGCAGCAGCCGCTCGGCGGCAAGGCGCAGTTCGGCGGTCAGCGCTTCGGCGAGATGGAGGTCTGGGCGCTCGAAGCGTACGGCGCCGCGCACATCCTGCAGGAGCTGCTGACCGTCAAATCCGACGACGTCGTCGGGCGCGTCAAGACGTACGAAGCGATCGTCAAGGGTGAAAACGTGCTCGAGCCGGGCGTGCCCGAGTCGTTCAAGGTGCTGGTCAAGGAGTTGCAAAGCCTCGGCCTCGCCGTCGAGGTGCTCAACGAGGACGATGAGTACGTCTCGCTGCGCGCCGAGGACCAGCCAGAGGAACCGCGGCTCGGGATTAACCTCTCGCGTCCGGAACGCGGAGACGACTTCTTCGACGAGCCGCTCTGAGCCGGCTCGCCGGCACGATCAACCGCCGTTGTCCCGCGAGACGTCCCGAGACACGCCTCGCGGCGAGCAAGCGTGGAGGAAACGCCGTTCATGCTCGAAGTCAATGATTTCAACGCCGTCCGCATCTCTCTCGCCTCGCCGGAGCAGATCCGGCAGTGGTCATACGGGGAGGTGACCAAACCGGAAACGATCAACTACCGCACCCTCAGGCCGGAAAAGGACGGCCTCTTCTGCGAAAAGATCTTCGGGCCAACCAAGGATTTCGAGTGCTATTGCGGCAAATACAAGCGCGTTCGTTACAAGGGCATCAAGTGCGATAAGTGCGGCGTGGAGGTGGCCCGCAGCAAGGTGCGGCGCGAGCGGATGGGCCACATCGAGCTGGCCTCGCCCGTTAGCCATATCTGGTTCGTGAAGGGCACGCCCAGCCGCCTCGGCTTGCTGCTCGATATCTCGCCGCGCGCGCTCGAGCGCGTGCTCTACTTCGCCCAGTTCATCATTACCCGCGTCAACGAGGAGGAGCGGCAGCGCGTACTGGCCGAGATCCAGACCGCCATGGAGTCGGAGATCGTCTCCAGCACCGGCGAGCTACAGGCGCGCATCGACGCGGCGCGCGCCGCCGTCGATCAAGCCGTCGCCCAGCTCGAAGAGGAGCGCACCCGGCTGCTGGCGGAGGTCGAGGAGGAGATCGCCCGCGCTCGCGCCGAACTCGATTCGGCCTACCAGCGGCTCGCCGTCGATCTGCCCGGCAAGATCGGCGAAGCGGCGACCGCACCGATCGTTCTTGGCAACGTCACGCTCGTTCAGCCTGACGAGATGATCAAACCCACGATCGGCGAAGAGCTCCAGCAGGCATACCAGACGCTCCTCGAGACGATCGAGGAACGCGCGAAGGAGCAACGGCTGAACATCGCCGCGCGCGTCGATGCTGAGATCGATCAGCGCCGTGCCGAGGCAACGCGCGAGGTCGAACCGCTGATCGAGCGCAAGCGCGAGACGGAGACGGCGATCCACGCCAAGTACCAGGAGCAGATCGAGGAGCTAACGCACGAGATCCAGCCGCTGCGGCTGGTGCCGGAGCAGAAGTACCGCGATTGGGTCGATCGCTACGGCACCGTCTTCGAAGCAGGGATGGGCGCGGAGGCGATCCTCGATATCTTGACGCGGCTGGACATCGACGAACTGCGCACCCAGCTCCAGAACGAGGTCAACTCGAGCAGCGGCCAGCGCCGCAAGAAGGCGACCAAACGGCTGCGCGTCGTCGAGGCGCTGCGCCAATCGGGCAACCGCCCCGAGTGGATGATCTTTACCGTGCTGCCCGTGCTGCCGCCCGATCTGCGCCCCATGGTGCAGCTCGATGGCGGCCGCTTCGCGACCTCGGATCTCAACGACCTCTACCGCCGCGTGATCAACCGCAACAACCGTCTGAAGCGGCTGCTCGAACTCGGCGCGCCCGAGATCATCATCCGCAACGAGAAGCGCATGCTCCAGGAGGCCGTCGATTCACTGATCGACAATGGCCGCCGCGGCCGCGCTGTCTCCGGCTCGGGCAACCATAAGCTCAAGTCGCTCTCCGACATGCTCAAAGGCAAGCAGGGACGTTTCCGCCAGAACCTGCTCGGCAAGCGTGTCGATTACTCCGGGCGCTCGGTGATCGTCGTCGGCCCGGAGTTGAAGCTGCACCAGTGCGGCCTGCCCAAGCGCATGGCGCTCGAGCTGTTCAAGCCGTTCGTGATGCACGCGCTCGTGGTGCGCGGCCTGGCGCACAACATCAAGAGCGCCAAGCGCTTCGCCGAGCGCGCCCGCCCTGAAGTCTGGGATGTGCTCGACGAGGTGATCAAGGAGCGGCCGGTGCTGCTCAACCGCGCCCCCACGCTGCACCGCCTTGGCATCCAGGCCTTCGAGCCGGTGCTGATCGATGGGAGCGCGATCCAGTTGCATCCGCTCGTCTGCCTCGCCTTCAACGCCGACTTCGACGGCGACCAGATGGCCGTGCACGTGCCGCTCTCGCGCGAGGCCGTTGCTGAGGCCCGGCAGGTGATGCTCTCGACCAAGAACCTGCTGCTGCCCAGCTCGGGCGAGCCGGTCGTGGCGCCGCGCCTCGATATGGTGCTGGGCTGCTTCTACCTCACCAGCATCGACCCGCACGCGCCGGGTACCTACCGGCCGGCCGATCCCGCCACCGGCACGCCCGAAGTCGGCCGCTACGGCAGCTTCGACGAGGTGCTGCTAGCGCACGACCTCGGCCTCGTCGATCTGCGCGCCGAGATCCTCGTGCGCGACGAACGCACCCGCAACGATGAGACCGGCCAGCTCGAGTGGATCCGCACGACTCCGGGTCGGATCATCTTCAACCAGGTGCTGCCGTACCCCGAGATCAAGTTCAAGAACACCTTGATGTCGAGCAAGACGCTCAAGGATGTTGTTGCCGAGTGCTACAAGAAACTCGGCCCTGAGCGCACGGTTGAGATCGTCGACAAGATCAAAGAGGTCGGCTTCAAGTACGCCACGCGCTCCGGCATCACCATGTCGATCCACGACGTCAAGGTACCGGCAGCGAAGGAAGAGCTGCTGCGCGAGGCCGAACGCGATATCGAGCTGATCGAGCAGCAGTATCAGATGGGCAACCTGACCGAAGAGGAGCGCTACAACCAGGTCATCGAGGTCTGGAACAACACAACGCAGAAGATCACGAAAGAGATCCAGGACCACTTCGAAGAGTACGGGTCGGTCTACATGATGGCGCAATCGGGCGCCAAGGGTAATATCGCCCAGATTCGCCAGATGGCCGGCATGCGCGGCCTGATGACCGACCCCACCGGACGGATCATCGACCTGCCGATCCGCTCGAGCTTCCGCGAGGGGCTCACGGTGCTGGAGTACTTCATCTCCACGCACGGCGCGCGCAAAGGTCTGGCCGATACAGCGCTGCGTACGGCCGACTCCGGCTACCTCACGCGGCGGCTCATCGACGTTGCCCAGGACGTGATCGTCCGCACCGAGGATTGCCACACCACCAACGGCATCTGGGTGGGTGAGCCATCTGACCGCACCGTGATGGAGACGCTGCAGGAGCGGATCATCGGCCGCTACGCCGCCGCGCCCTTCATCAACGAGGAAACGGGCGAGATCATCGTCGATCGCAACCAGGAGATCGACGACGAGATCGCCGAGCGGATCGTCGCCGAGAAAGAGCGGCGCGAGCGGGTTGCGCGCGAACGCGGCGAGCCGGAGCCGCGCGTGCAGGTGTATGTGCGCTCGCCGCTAACCTGCGAGGAGAAGCGCGGCCTCTGCGCGCTCTGCTACGGGCGTGATCTGGGCCGCGGGCGTCTCGTCGATACCGGCACCGCCGTCGGCATCATCGCCGCGCAATCGATCGGCGAGCCGGGCACGCAGCTCACGATGCGCACGTTCCACCTCGGTGGCGTGGCCGGTGGCCTCGACATCACCAGCGGTCTGCCGCGCGTCGAAGAGCTGTTCGAGGCGCGCCAACCGAAGGGCGAGGCCAAAATCTCCGAGATCGACGGCGTTGTGCGGATCGTCCGCGAGGGCGAGCAGCGCAAAGTGATCGTGACGAGCACCGAGCGCTACACCGATACCTACGAGCTGCCTGCCGGCTTCACCCCCGCCGTCGAGCACGACCAGTGGGTCGAGGCAGGCACCGTGCTGGCGCGGCCGACCGACGATCAGGCCGACACCAGCACCGCGCTCATCGCACCGATCACGGCGCGCATGACCGGACGCGTCGTGCGCGAGCGCGGCGACCTGATCCAGATCGTCTTCGAAGAGAAAGACGAGCGCGAATATGTGATCCCGGCCAACGCGCGCCTCGTGGTCGAGGACGGCGACTTCGTCCGCGCGGGCGACAAGCTCACCGAAGGCTCGAAGAACCCGCAGGATGTGCTCACCATCCAGGGTCGCGACGCGGTGCAGATGTACCTCGTCGAGGAGGTCCAGAAGGTCTACCGCTCCCAGGGCGTCAACATCAACGACAAGCACATCGAAGTCATCGTGCGGCAGATGCTGCGCAAGGTCATGATCGACCAGCCCGGCGACACCGGTATGCTGCCCGGCGAGCTGATCGACCGCTTCGAATATGAGGAGCGCAACGCCTCGATCCTGGCCGAGGGTGGTGAGCCGGCCACGGCGAAACCCGTCCTGCTCGGCGTCACCAAGGCATCGCTGAGCACTGATAGCTTCCTCGCCGCCGCCTCCTTCCAGGAGACGACGCGCGTCCTCACCGAGGCGGCGATCAGCGGCAAGACCGACTACCTGCGCGGTCTCAAAGAGAACGTGATCATCGGCAAGCTGATCCCCGCCCGCGCTAAGATCGAACTGCCGCCCGAGGAGCCGACGCAGCGTATTCGCCCGCGCTTCGAATTCGCCCAGATCGATGACGAAGACCTCGGCTTCGATGAAGGCGAAAGCGCGCGCGCGCTCGAAGCTGCCCTCGATCGCGACGGTCACGAGGCAGACGATGAGCGTTCGTTCGCCGGCGACGACGATCATACGCGCGATGACGACTTCGAAAGCGACGCCGCCGAGAGCGATCCCTTCGCGAGCGAAGGCGAGCCGTTCGCGGACGACGAGGAGTAAAGCCGGCTCCCTCAACCGCTGGGAGTAGAACGCGGGGCCACGGTATACGCCGTGGCCCCGATGTTTCAGCCGTGTTTCCCGGACGATGCTATGATCGAGCGGCGGCCGAACAGCCTGCTATCATGCGCCGGCCGCGCAGGAGGTCCGGGTTATGACGACTGCCGCGCCCGCGCCGCAAAGCGGCACCGCGGTTCCCCCGGCAACGAGCAACCCCTACCGTACCGCCCTCGCCCAGTTCGACGCCGTCGCCGAGCGCCTCCATCTCGACCCCGGTATCGCCTCGGTGCTCCGTACTCCCGCGCGGGAGCTGACCGTTAGCTTCCCGGTCAAGATGGATGACGGCTCGATCCGCGTCTTCACCGGCTACCGTGTGCAACACAACAGCGCCCGCGGCCCGGTCAAAGGCGGCATCCGCTACAATCCGCTCGTCAACCTCGACGAGGTACGCGCCCTCGCCATGTGGATGACATGGAAATGCGCCGTCGTCAACCTGCCATTCGGCGGCGCGAAGGGTGGCGTGGCCGTTGATCCGCGCGCGCTCTCCGACCACGAGCTCGAGCGACTGACGCGACGCTATGCTTCCGAGATCGGCATTATCATCGGCCCCGAGAAGGACATCCCCGCGCCGGATATGGGCACCGATGCACGGGTGATGGCCTGGATCATGGACACCTACTCCATGAACATCGGCCACTCGGTGCCGGGCGTCGTCACGGGCAAGCCGCTCTCGGTTGGCGGTTCGCAGGGCCGCACCGAGGCAACCGGCCGCGGCATCCTGTACATCACGCAAGAGGCGCTCTCCTGGCTCGGCCGCCCTCTCGAGGGCGCAACCGTGGCCATACAGGGCTTTGGCAATGTGGGCGCGACGGCAACACGGCTACTGATCGAAGCCGGTGCGAAAGTCGTGGCTGTGAGCGACATCGCCGGCGGCATCTATCGCGGCACCGGCTTTCGCTGGGATGAGTTGCGCCCCGCGCAGGCACGCCGTGTCTCGTTGCAGGCGGCGGTTGCTGGCGCCGACCGCATCACCAACGCCGAGCTGCTCGAACTTCCCGTCGATATCCTCATCCCCGCCGCGCTGGAAGACCAGCTGACCGCCGCCAACGCGTCGCGCGTGCGCGCTCGGCTGATCGTCGAAGGCGCCAACGGCCCGACGACACCGGAGGCCGACCAGATTCTGCAAGAGAACGGCATCGTGCTCGTGCCCGATATCCTTGCGAACGCTGGCGGCGTCGTCGTGAGCTACTTCGAATGGGTGCAGGATCTGCAATCGTTCTTCTGGGAGGAAGACGAGGTGAACGCCAAGCTGGCAAAGATCATGCGACGGGCGTTCAACGAAGTGCGTGCGCTGCACGAACGCGAGGGCGTAACGTTGCGCGAAGCGGCGAACATGATCGGCGTAGGCCGCGTGGCCGAAGCCTTGCTGACGCGCGGCATCTACCCATGACGCTCGAAACGCCCGGCCAGCCGCGTCTGCTCTGGGGCTTCTTCTGCGACTACTTTCTGATTGATATCAGCGGCAAGCACTCGTACATTGGCGTCTTCGAGCAGATCGCCGCCCGCGCCTTTCCCGCCGAGCACAAGATCATGCACGTGGTCTGGGCGCTTCAGGGCCGGCCCGGCGGCCAGGCGCACGGCCTGCTGACGCTCTGGTCGCCCGATAACGAGATCATCCTCTCGACCGACGAAGCGCCGGTGCAGTTCAACGAGGAGGGGCGGGCGCTTGTCGTCAACGCGCTGTACGGCGTACGGCTGCCCCGGCCAGGCCGCTACACCGCCGTGCTGGAACTCGACCGCCGACCAGCTAGCGAACTGCCGCTCACCGTGATCGAACTGCGCGGCTAACGACGATCCTTGCGCTGCTGCAGAAAAACCGCCAGACCGCTGAACGCGACGATCAGCCCGAGCAGCGCCAGAATACCTGGCCAGGCGCTGCCATCCAGCGCATCGTGATACGGGAGCGCGGGCAAGAAGACGGCAACGTTGGCGATATCCGCGGCACGCGAGGCCGCTTCAAACGTCCACCGCGCAGGAACGAGGGCTGCCAACGGCTGGATGAAGCCCAGACTCGCCACCGGAACAAGCAGGCCCGCGAAGAAGATCTGCGGCAGCATGATGAGGGGCGCGGCGAAAATGGCACGATCGGGGTTGGAGACAGCCGCCGACACCGCCAGTGCAATCGCGATCGCTGCCGCTGCGCCGCAGAGCAGCGCGATATAGACGCCGAATGCGCCGCCAGCTGATATGCCGATATGCATCGCGACCACGATCAGTAGCAGCGCCGTTTGGACGACGGCCAGCACCGCCAGCACCGAGAGCTTCGAGCCGATATACGGCAGGATACGCAGCCCCACCATTCGTTCGCGGCGATAGATCGCGTCCTCCTTGGCGATCTCGCGTACGGCGTTCAGCGTGCCCAGCCAGACTGCCACCGCCGCGAGAATAAACATTAATTGTGCCGCTTTTGCCGCGTTGCCATCGCCGTTCGAACCATCTTGCGAGCAATCGAAGCCGGAACCGAATCTCGGACAATCCCTGCCAGAGTAGAAAATCAGCGTTGGTTTGGGGCCAGTAGCATGCGGATCTTGTCGCTGAGCGAACACTTGCTTCGCGATCTGCGAGACCTCTGGCGTGAAGAGAACCGGACGCGACAAGCGATCCGTCACCAGCCAGACATTCTGCGGCCGGGAGAACACGTTCGCTGAAAACAGCGCCCACAGCAGCACACCGATGAGCGGCGCTTGCAGCAGCAGGATCGCGAGATTTCTGCGATCCCGCAGCATGATCTCGGCATAGCGGCGCGTCAGCACGCGATATTGCCGTATGCTCTCGCCCGTGCGCGGCGCAACGAGCGCTGGCGGTGTAGCGGCTTCGCTCTCGCCATGTACCATGCGGTCTTCCACTTCGCGCTGGTACAGATCCGTCTCGCGAAAGCGCCTCTCCCACTCTTCTGGCGTGCCGTTCTGTTCGATCTGATCGTAGATCTCTTCGAACTCCGTCACGCCAAAGTAGCGCAACGCGTCCGCAGGAGCACCGAAAAACGCCATCCGGCCGCCCGGCGCGAGGAAGAGCACGCGATCGCAGCGGTTGATATTACGCGTCACATGCGTAATGAGCACGATCGTGCGCCCCTGATCGGCAAGGCGACGCAATAACGCCATCACGTGCGCTTCCAGCGCGGGATCCAGTCCAGATGTTGGCTCATCAAGGAAGAGCAAACCCGGACGCGTGAGCAGCTCAACACCGATGCTCACACGCTTGCGCTGCCCGCCGCTGAGGTTGGCCACAACCGTCTTGCGGTGCGGTTGCATCTCCAGTTCGGTCAGCACCTCTTCTACGCGCGCCTGGCGTTGTTCTGGCGTCCAATAGGTAGGCAAGCGTAGCTCGGCCGCGTACTGCAACGCGCGCTCTACCGTCAGTTCACGGTGGATGATGTCATCTTGCGGCACAAAGCCGATCCGTTTGCGCAACGCTTCGGACCGCGCGGACAGCAGCACGCCGTCGATCAGCACGCGGCCAGAGGTTGCCGGACGCGCGCCGCTCAAGGCGCCGAGCAACGTCGATTTACCCGCCCCCGCCCCTCCGACGATCGCGATGAACTCGCCCGGCAGCGCCACCATCGAGAGGTCGTGCAGGATAACCTTGCCGCCCCCAACGACGCGCGTCAGGTGCTGCGCTTCGAGCAACGCTCCCCGCTGCTGTTGTTGTTCCAGTTGCTGCAGCTCTTCACGATGCTGCTCTTGAATTCTTCTTTGCAGCTCTCTCGCTTCAGACGAGCGTGTATCGTGATCCGATGCCCCAGAGCGGGTCTCTCCTAGTGGTGAGGGCTTTCCTAATGGTGAGGGCGACGAGCGCCGTAAACGCTCTGACGGCGCAGACGAGTCCGGCCCCGTTTCAGCGTGCTCCGCGGCTTGTGAGCCCGTCTCCCTCGCTGATGCCGGGGCACTCTTACTCTTCAACCGCGGGAAATACGTGGCATCGTGGCGCGCCTCTTGCTCGTGGGTGTGCACAACAGTAGATGATGACGCTTCGCCAGCGGCACGTTCGCGCTGCGCTCCGCTCTGGTACGTGCCACGTCCCAGCGGGCTGGGGCGCTGGCGAGCGACCGGAGACGGCTGGCTTGGCCGATCAGCGTCTGCCGGAGCCGGATCGTCACCGAGAGGGATCTTGACCGGATCGGTCTGTGCTTGCTCTGGATGCGAGCCTGTAGCCCCGGGTGTAGCAGGCGGATGCGGCGCTCCATCGTTGCTCATGGCCGATCCTCTCGTCGTGCGGCGCGCTTCCCAGACTGAGATCGAGTGAGCAGAGCATATGGCTCACCTCCCTAACGCGACAATCCCTGAATTTCATGGGGGCAGCGCGCAAACCTGCACGTGGTTTGTTTGGAGCGACATAGCTCTTTACCAGATCAGCATCGAAAGTCGGTCCAACACTGTGCGCGCGATCGAGACCTGGCACCTGCTGGGCCAGCGCCATCAGCAGACACACCAGCGTCAGCAGCGGCCTCTCAGACGATGCCGAGCAGCTCGGCGTAGGAGCGCGCACCGCCAACCGCGGCCAGTCCGCGGTTGAACGCCTCGATCAGCGCATCGCTCTCGGGCAGCGTCGCAAGCGCCAGGGGAGCCAGAGCGAACGGTTCGCCGTGCGGCACGAGGTCTGCCACGTCGCGAGCGCGCGCCAGATAGACACCCGTCGCACGCGAAAGGACGATCGCCTGTACCTCGCCGCGCTCCAGCAGATCGAGCAGTTGCTCCGTCGTGCCAACGGGCGCCAGCGGTACCCCGGGATGCGCCCGCACTAGGTACTCGTGTGCGTAGCTATCGACCTTCACACCGAGCGTGCCGTGGAACGTTCGCCAGCCCGGCCAGGGCGGGCCGTGCTTGAGACCGAAGATCTGCAACTCTTCGAGCAGGTAGCGATCGGAGAAGCGGAAGAGCGCGCTGCGCCGCTCCGTAATCGTCAGATCGGCAGCAGCATCCACACTTCCGGCCACGAGCTGCAACGTCTGCTGCACCAGGCCCGCAACGGGCACGAAGACGACCTCGATCCTCTGGCTGGCGAAGGCACGACGCACCAGCTCGACGCTCGCCCCGCGCAGCTCGTCGCCGTCAGCAACGTAGGCGTACGGCGGGTTTTCACGATCGACTGCAATCGTGATCGCATCGACGTCGGTCATGGTTCGCATCCACGCCCTTTTCGCTTCGAGTGTACTCGCGTCGTCTGATCGGCACGGCATCATCCAGCGGAGGTACGCCGACTGGCTCCCTGCTCGCCGTTTCTCCGGGCCGAGGTTGCTATAGTACCGCCAGTGAGAGTAGAAGTAAGCGCATCCCACCAAGATCGAACGCCAGGAGAGGAGTCATCATGACGATCACGCGGGTCGACACGCTCGCCGATCTGGCACGAACGCGCGCCCAGGAGTTCGCTGATAAGCCCGTCTTGATCTATGGCAACCGCGCGATCTCGTTTGCCGACCTCGACCGGCGCGCTAATCGGGTGGCCAATGCGTTGCGCGCCCTGGGCGTGAAGGCAGACGATCGGATCGCCTACCTCGATAAGAACGGCCCCGAGTTTTTCGATGTGCTGTTCGGCACGGCGAAGATCAAGGCCGTCATGGTACCGCTCAACTGGCGCCTTGCCCCACCGGAGATGGCCTACATCATCAACGACGCGCTGGCCCCCGTGCTGGTCGTGCACGAGGAGTTCGCGCCACAACTTGCTGCCTTCGCGTCCGAGCTGCAAACCGTGCGCCACATCTTCGTGATCGGCCGGCACGAGCGCTACCCAAGCTTCGAAGAGTGGCTTGCCTCTGCCTCAGACACCGATCCGGACGTTCCCACCGGCAGCGACGATGTCGCGCTCCAGCTCTACACCTCCGGCACGACCGGTCATCCGAAAGGGGTGATGCTGACCAACGGCAACCTCTTCACATTGCTGCCCTCGATCGGCACCATCCTGGGCCTCACCGCCGATTCGGTGCAGCTGACGGTCATGCCGCTCTTCCATATCGGCGGCTCGGGGCCGGCGATCGGCGGCATCGCCGCGGGCTGTACCACGATCCTGCAGCGTGAGGTCGATCCCGGCGCGATCATGCGCGCCATCGCCGAGCACCGCGTCACCAACGTCTTCCTTGTGCCGGCGGTGATCCAGTTCATGTTGCAGCACCCTGCCAGCAAAACGACCGACTTCTCCTCGCTCAAGATCATCGCCTACGGCGCCTCGCCCATCCCTGAAGACGTGCTCGTGGGCGCGCTGCAGACCTTCAAATGCGGCTTCATCCAGCTCTACGGTATGACCGAAACCACGGGCGCCGTCTCGATGCTGGCGCCGGAGGACCACGCGCTCGAAGGTGAGAAGCGCAAGCGGCTGCGTTCGTGCGGGCGCGCGCTACCGAGCGCGGAGATCCGCATCGTCGACCCCGCGACGGGCGAGGACCGGCCCCTTGGCGAAGTCGGTGAGGTTTGGGTGCGTTCGCGGCAGAACATGAAAGGCTATTGGCGCAACGACCCGGCGACGGCGGAGACGATCACCCCGGATGGCTGGCTGCGCACCGGCGACGCTGGCTACATGGACGAGGAAGGCTACATCTACCTGTACGACCGCGTCAAGGACATGATCGTCTCCGGCGGCGAGAACGTTTATCCGGCCGAGGTGGAGAGCGCGCTTTTCTCGCATCCCGAGATTGCCGACGTCGCCGTGATCGGCGTTCCCGATCCGAAGTGGGGCGAAGCCGTGAAAGCGATCGTCGTGCGGGCGCCCGGCTCGCAGATCACCGAGCAGGACGTGATCGCCTACGCGCGCACGCGCCTGGCGGGCTACAAGGTGCCCAAGTCGGTCGATTTCGTGGAGAGCCTGCCGCGCAACCCCTCGGGCAAGATCCTCAAGCGAGAGCTGCGCGAGCCGTACTGGCGCGGGCACGAGCGCCGTATCAACTGAGCGCGGGCGGCGTGCCGGAAAGCTCCATACGCCACCAGCCGACGAGCTTTCCTACAATAAAGGCATGGAACGTCTGGCGCTGCGTCACCGGCACCGGCAACGGCGCGATCGTGCCCTGCGCGCCCTGCTCTGGTATGGCATCGCCATCGGTGGCGTCGCGGCGATCACCTGGATGATCGGTCAGGCGCCGCCTCGTTTGCCCGCGCGCAGCCTCGAAGGGGTGTATCTGCTGCTCGTGCTTGCGCTCGCCGGGTTGGGCGGCAGCGGTCCGGCGATCGCAGCCTCGGTGCTCGCCTTTCTTGCCTTCGACTGGTTCTTCGTCGAACCCGTGGGCAAGCTGACGATCGACGATCCCGGCGAATGGCTCTCGCTGGGGCTCTTCCTGACCGTCGGTATCTCCACCAGTAGCCTGGCTGCCGGTCTCAAACGCCGTGCCGAGGAGGCCCGCCGCCGCGCGCAGGAAACGGCGACGCTCTACGAGTTGAGCACGGCGCTGCTCGGCGGCGCCAATCTAGAACACATCCTCACCAGCGCGGTGGAACGCCTCGCCAGAACGCTAGCGCTGGACGGCGCGGCGCTGCTCCTGCTCCAGCCAGATGGGACGCTCTCCGTTACCGCGCAGACGGGCGTGCCCAGCGACCTCGGCGAGCGGATCGCGCGCGACGCCGCCGCGCGTTCGGCGCTGTTCGACGCGCGTGCCAGCGCCGGCCAGATCGCGATCGTGCGCCCCCTCGTCCACGACCTCAACGACCGCGCCACCACACCACGGCTGCGCGCGGCCTACGCACCGCTCGCCACTGGCGGGCTCCCGCTCGGCGTGCTGGTTGCGCTGACGCCGCTGGACGAGCCACCGCTCGATGGTGGTAGCGTGCGGCTGGTCGCTGCCTTCGCGGCGCAGATCGCGCTGGCGATCAGCCGTGCACGGCTGGCCGAAGAGGAGGAGCGGGCGCGCGCCGCCGCCGAATCGGAGCGGCTGAAGACAACGTTCCTCGCCTCGATCTCGCACGACCTGCGCACACCACTGACCGCGATCAAAGCCGCGGCCGGCGAGCTGCTCGCGAGCCTTTCTGCTGGCGAAGCCGCCGAGGCCGCGGCCAGCATCGACCGTGAAGTCGATCGGCTCGACAGGCTCGTGGGCAACCTGCTGGAACTCTCGCGGCTTGAAGGGGGCACGCTGCCACCACACAAGACACCCGAAGACCTCGGCGAGCTGATCGGCGCGGCGATCGGGCGTGTCTCGCCGCTGCTCGAGCGGCGGCGGCTCAACGTGCACGTGCCGCCTACCCTGCCACTGGTGCCGCTCGATGCGGCCCAGATCGAACGGCTGCTGATCAACCTGCTCGAAAACGCGATCAAGTTTTCGCCCGAGGACGCCGTGATCACGATCGAAGCGCGCTCGCTGCAGCATGAAGCGCTGTTGAGCGTGCACAACCCCGGTCCACCGATCCCGGCCGCCGAACAGACGCGCATCTTCGAGAAGTTCTACCGCCTGCCCAGCGCGGCGAACGGTGTACGTGGCACAGGTCTGGGTCTGGCGATCTGCAAAGGCATCGTCGAAGCGCACGGCGGCCGCATCTGGACCGCCAACGAGGCCGGTGGCGTTTCGTTTTACGTCATGCTACCGCTAGGCGAGAGCGCAACCGCCGCTGCCCCGCTGGAGGCCGCCCGCGCATGAGAGGGCCACGCGTCCTCGTCGTCGACGACGAACCGGGCATTCGCCGGGCGCTACGCGGTTTTCTCAGCGAGCAAGGGTATAACGTTGCCACCGCTGCATCGGGCGAAGAGGCGGTCCAGGCCGTCGAGCTGCACCGCCCCGACGTGATCCTGCTCGACCTTGCGATGCCTGGCATGGGCGGCCTGGAGGCCTGCCGGCGCATCCGCGCGCGCTGGCCCACGCCGATCATCGTTCTCTCCGTCATAGGCGCCGAGCAGGATAAGGTCACCGCGCTCGATGCTGGCGCCGACGACTACCTGACCAAACCCTTCGGCATGCAGGAGCTGCTAGCGCGTATTCGCGTCGCGTTGCGCCACGGCGCCGGCCTCGCCAGTGGTAACGAGCCCGTCTACCGTAGCGGCGATCTTGCCATCGATGTCGGCCGTAGGCAAGTCACGCTTGGCGACCGCGAAATCCACCTCACGCCCACCGAGTACGAAGTCTTGAAGTACCTTGCCGCCAACGCGGGGCGCGTCGTCACACACCGCGCCCTGCTGCGTGCCGTGTGGGGACCCGAATACAACACCGAAACGCAGCTCGTGCGCTACACCGTGCTGCAACTGCGGCGCAAACTCGGCGACGATCCCCTCAACCCGCGGTACATCTTCACCGATCCCGGCGTCGGCTACCGCTTCCGCGCCGAGTCCTGACGCTTCTTCCCACCCGGTCGCTTCCGCGCCAGGGTCGAAGACCAACGCAAATCCAACATCCACGCTGGTCTGCGCCAACGCTTCCCCAACGCGGTGCGCGCGACGCTGTGCACGGAACGCCCTTCAGAAAGGAGCGACCGGTTAATGCTCGACGCGCTGCTGATCCTCTCCCTGCTCATCCTGACGCTCGCCACCTTGCTGTACGGCTACGCCTGCGAGCTGCTGCGCCGCGCCGACCCGACGCTCGCATCACCCAGAACGTGACACCTCTCCCGCGATAAAACCCGGAGAAGGCCCGATGAACCATCCTGAGTACCTGATCGTGGGCGCGATCTCGGCGATCGTCGCCGTCTATTTGATCATCGCCCTGCTTTTCCCCGAACGCTTCTAATCCGCACGGGTGACGTATGCCGTACGAAGTGCTCCAGATCATCGCTCTTCTTGTCGTCATCGCCGTGATTACGCCGCTGCTTGGCGGCTACATGGCGAAGGTGTACACGGGAGAGCGCGTTTTCCTCTCGCCAGTCATTCGCCCAATCGAGGTTGGCATCTATCGCATCTGCGGCGTGCGCGAAACGCGCGAACAGCGCTGGACGGCGTATCTTGCCGCTGTCATGCTCTTTACCCTTGCTGGCATGGCTCTGACGTACATCATCTTGCGTGTACAGAGCCACTTACCCCTTAACCCCGACCATCAGACCGATGTCGGCAGCTACCTCTCGTTCAATACGACGATCAGTTTCGCGACCAACACGAACTGGCAGAACTACGGCGGCGAGACGACGATGAGCTATCTCTCGCAGATGCTCGCGCTCGCCACGCACAATTTCATGTCCGCCGCCACGGGCATGGCGATCGCGATCGCCGTCACGCGCGGTTTTGCCCGCCACTCGATCGATACCCTGGGCAACTTCTGGGTGGATATGACGCGTAGCACGCTTTACGTGCTGCTGCCGATCGCGATCGTCGTCTCGCTGGTGCTGGTGGCGCAGGGCGTGCCGCAAACCCTCTCCGGCGCGGCGATCGCCCACACGCTCGAAGGGGCCACGCAGACGATCGCGCGTGGGCCTGTAGCGACGCAGGAGGTCATCAAAGAGCTGGGGACGAACGGCGGCGGCTTCTTCAACGCCAACAGCGCCCATCCCTTCGAGAACCCCACGCCGCTCACCAACTTGATCGAGATGGCGCTGATCCTCTGCATCCCCTTCTCGCTGACATGGACGTTCGGGCGCATGGTAGGCAACACGCGCCAGGGATTGGCGATCGCCGCTGCGATGGCCATTCTCCTCGTGGTTGGAATCGGCGTTGCGGCCTCCGCTGAAGGCACGGGCAATCCGGCGTTCACACGGCTCGGGGTCGATCAAGCAATCAGCAATAACGCACCTGGCGGCAACATGGTGGACAAAGAGGTCCGCTTTGGCCCGATCCAGTCTGCCCTGTTCGCTACCGTCACCACCGGCACCTCGACCGGCGCGGTAGACGCCGCGCACGACAGTCTAACGCCGCTCGGCGGTCTCGTTCCCCTGTTCAACATGGAGCTCGGCGAGATCACGCCTGGCGGTGTTGGCTCTGGACTGTACGGCATGCTCATCTTCGCGATCATTGCCGTCTTCATCGCCGGGTTGATGGTCGGACGCACGCCCGAGTATCTCGGCAAGAAGATCCAGGGCTTCGAGGTCAAAATGGCCTCGCTGGCGATCCTGATCCTGCCGCTCTCGATCCTCGGGTTCTCGGCGCTCGCCATCTCGATTCCGCAGGGCGTGCAAGCGATCCTCAACCACGGCCCGCACGGCCTGAGCGAGGTGCTATACGCGTTCTCCTCGACCACGGGCAACAACGGCAGCGCCTTCGCCGGTCTGTCAGCTAACACGCCGTTCTACAACGTCACGCTAGCGCTGGCGATGTTTATCGGTCGCTTCCTGTTCGTCGTGCCGGTACTGGCGCTGGCAGGCTCGCTCGTGCGCAAGACGCAGGTGCCGGTTACCAGCGGCACCTTCCCCACCGACACACCGCTTTTCGCCGGGCTGCTCGTCGGCGTCGTCATCATCGTCGGCGCGCTCACGTTCTTCCCTGCGCTCTCGCTGAGCCCCGTGCTCGAGCATCTGCGCATGATTCACGGCGTCTTCGCATGACGCTCGCGCCAGCCTTCACCTTCTCAGGGATGATGGACCGATGACTACCTCCTCGCAACCTCCGGCGCCCAGCATCCGCCCGCCGCGTTCGGCCGACCCCGCCCGGGCCGAGAAGACCGCGGTGAAACGGCTGAGCATCTTCGACCGCGCTATCATGCGCGACGCCGCGCTGCGCAGCTTCGGCAAGCTCAACCCGCGCACGCTGGCACGCAACCCGGTGATGTTCGTCGTCGAGATCGGTTCGGCGATCACCACCGTGGTCGCGATCAGCGAAACGGTGCAAGGACGCGGCGATGCCGGCTTCGTCTGGGCGATCACGATCTGGCTCTGGTTCACGGTACTCTTCGCCAATTTCGCCGAGGCGATGGCCGAGGGGCGCGGCAAAGCGCAGGCCGATACGTTGCGGCGCACGCGCAGCGAGACGATCGCCAAAGTCGAACGAGACGGGCGCGTGGAGGAGATCCCCTCCTCGCTGCTGCGCAAGGGCGATATCGTCCAGTGCGGCCCGGGCGACATCATCCCCAGCGATGGCGAGGTGATCGAAGGGATCGCATCGATCGATGAATCGGCGATCACGGGCGAATCGGCACCGGTGATCCGCGAGGCCGGCGGCGATCGGAGCGCCGTAACCGGCGGCACGCGCGTCCTCTCGGACTTTATCCGGGTGCGCATCACCCGCAATCCGGGCGAAACGTTCCTCGACCGGATGATCGCGCTCGTCGAGGGTGCGAACCGGCAGAAGACGCCGAACGAGATCGCGCTCTCGATCCTGCTGGCGGTGCTGACGATCATCTTCTTGCTCGCCGTCGTGACGCTGGAGCCGTTCGCGATCTACTCCGGCTCTGCTGTGAGCGTCACGGTGCTGATCGCGCTCCTCGTCTGCCTGATCCCGACGACGATCGGAGGTTTACTCTCGGCGATCGGCATCGCCGGCATGGATCGGCTGGTGCAGCGCAATGTGCTGGCGATGAGTGGTCGCGCTGTCGAGGCGGCGGGCGATGTCAGCACGCTGTTGCTGGACAAAACCGGCACGATCACGCTCGGCAATCGCCAGGCGAGCGAGTTTCTCCCCCTCAACGGCATCGCGCTCAGCGAGCTGATCGAGGCGGCGCGTCTCTCCTCGCTTGCGGACGAGACACCAGAGGGCCGCTCGATCGTCGCGCTCGCGCAGCAGTTGGACGGGCGCGAGGAGGAGGAGCCGGCGCTACCACCCGCGGGAGCGAAGATCGTGCCCTTCAGCGCTTACACCCGCATGAGCGGCCTCGACCTGAACGGCACGGCGATCCGCAAAGGCGCGGCCGACGCCGTGCAACACTGGGTGGAATCACAGGGCGGCACCTGGCCGGCTGAGCTGGCGCCGATGATCGAGCGCATCGCCCGCGACGGCGGTACCCCGCTCGTCGTGGCGCGAGGCAAACCCGATGGCGTCCGCGACGGCTCGGAGCCCCGCGTGCTCGGCGTCATTCACCTGAAGGACATCGTCAAGCCCGGCATCCGCCAGCGCTTTGACCAGCTGCGCGCCATGGGCATCCGCACCGTGATGATCACCGGCGACAATCCGCTCACCGCTGCCGCGATCGCCGCCGAGGCGGGCGTGGATGAATTCCTCGCCGAAGCGACGCCCGAAACCAAGATGGCGCTGATCAAACGCGAACAGGCCGGGGGGCGGCTCGTGGCGATGACCGGCGACGGCACCAACGACGCGCCCGCGCTTGCTCAGGCCGATGTCGGCGTGGCGATGAACAGTGGCACGAACGCCGCCAAAGAGGCGGGCAATATGGTCGACCTCGACAGCGATCCCACCAAGCTGATCGAGATCGTCGAGATCGGTAAACAGCTACTGATCACGCGCGGCGCGCTGACGACGTTCAGCATCGCCAACGACGTGGCCAAGTACTTCGCCATCATTCCCGCCATGTTCGCCGGCGCGTACCCGGAGCTGAATGCGCTCAATGTGATGCACTTGCGCACCGCGCATAGCGCCATCCTCTCGGCAGTAATCTTCAACGCGCTGATCATTATCGCGCTGATCCCGCTGGCGCTGCGCGGCGTGAAATACCGTCCCGTGGGAGCAGCAGCGCTACTGCGGCGCAATCTGCTGATCTACGGCCTGGGTGGTATCGTCGCGCCGTTCATCGGCATCAAGCTGATCGACCTGATCCTGCAACTGCTGCGCGTCTCGGTCTAAGACGCGGCCGGAGTAGTACGCCATGCTTCGCTTTCTGCCAACGCTCGGCATCGCGGTCCGCATCACGATCGTCATCATGGTGCTGACAGGGTTGATCTACCCGCTGGCGCTCACGGGCGTAGCGCAGGGACTCTTCCCGCATCGCGCCAACGGCAGCCTCATCACGCGCAACGGCGAGGTGGTGGGCTCCTCGCTCATTGGCCAGCAGTTCACCTCGCCGCGCTACTTCCACGGACGGCCCTCGGCAACGCTCGACGCCAACGGCACGCCGCAACCGTACAACGCCGCGAATTCGGGCGCCTCGAACCTCGGGCCGACGAACCCCGACCTGATCGCTGACGTTGAGACTGCCGCCGACACCGTGCGCTGCGAGAACGGCCTGCCGCCGGGGCCAGCGCCGATCGTGCCGCCGGCAACGCCCACTCCCACCGCGTGCGCACCCGTTACCCAGCCGGGAGTCACGCGCGTGCCCGTGGACGCCGTGACCAGCTCGGGCAGTGGCCTCGACCCCGACATCAGCGTGGCCTACGCACTGCTGCAAGTACCGCGCGTCGCCAAAGCGCGCGGTCTGCCCGAGGAGACGGTACGCCAGCTCGTCGAGCAGCACACGTTTGAGCGGCAGCTCGGCTTTCTCGGCGAGCGGCGTGTCAACGTGCTCGAACTCAACCTCGCGCTCGATCGGTTGGGCCAAGGACAATGAACCCCGCCGCGCTTGCCATCATTGCGCTGCTAGCCGGCGCGGACGACCCCGCAGACGATCCGGATCCTGGTCGCATCGTCGCGCTGATCGACGGCACGCCCACAGGCACGCGGACGCTGCGCGCCGCCATCGCGCTGGCGCAACGGCATGATCTGCCGCTGCTGCTCCTCGCCTGGGAGCCGGAGCAAGCTGCCTGTTCGTCCGTCGCGTGCGACGTCGAACAGATGCTGCAGGTTGCCCACGCCGAAGCCGAGCACGCGGGCGTGCTCGCTACTCAGCAGGTGCTATGCGGGCCGCTGCCGCTGACGCAGTTGCGCTCGCTGCTTGACACCGGCGATCGGCTTGTCATCGCGAATATCCTCGATCTGGAAGGTCCGCTACGTGGACTAGCACGGGCGATTCTCCTCGACCCGCCTTGCACGCTCTACGTTATTCCGCCCGTGCCCGAGAGACGCCAGCCGCTGTGGGCTAGACTGCTCGCATGGATGCTGCGGCGCGGCTGGACGCCAGCGGGCACGTCGAAAGGCCAAGAGCGACGATGAAGATGGATCAACCGCCTCAGCGCCCCGATCCGGAACAGCTGCTGGCGAAGGTCAAAGCCGAAGAACAGCGTGCCCGGCAAACGCGTGGTCGCTTTCGTATCTACCTGGGCGCGGCGCCGGGCGTGGGCAAAACCTACGCCATGCTTGGCGAAGGGCAGCGGCGCAAATCGCGCGGTACCGATGTCGTGATCGGCTACGTCGAGACGCACGGCCGGCCACTGACGATCAAAATGACCGAAGGGCTGGAGGTCGTGCCGCGCAAGGTGATCGAATACCGCGGCAAGCTCTTCGAAGAGATGGACGTAGACGCTGTCATCGCGCGGCGTCCGCAGGTTGCGCTGATCGACGAGCTGGCACACACCAACGTGCCCGGCTCGAAGAACGCGAAACGCTGGCAGGACGTGCTCGAGGTGCGCGATGCCGGCATCACCGTCATCTCGACGGTCAATATCCAGCACCTGGAGAGCCTGCGCGACCGCGTTGAGGAGATCACCGGCATCAAAGTACAAGAGACCGTACCAGACTGGGTGATCGACGAAGCCGACGAGATCGAGCTGGTCGATATCGCGCCAGAGGCGTTGCAGGCACGGATGCGCCACGGCAACATCTACCCGCCCGAGCGCGCGCAGCAGGCGCTACAGAACTTCTTCCGCCTGGGCAACCTGCAAGCGCTACGCGAGATGGCATTGCGCCGCACGATCCAGGAGGTCGACGAACAGCTCGATGCCTACGTGCGACAGCATGGCCTGCAGAGCTGGCGCGTGGACGAGCGCGTGCTTGTCTGCTTCGACCACCGCCCGCAGTCGGATACGCTGCTGCGGCGTGGCGCACGGTTGGCGCACGGCATGCGCGCGCCACTATACGCGCTGTACGTGCGCCAGGGCGATCTACCACCGGCGCAGCAGCAAGCGCTTGAAACGTACATCAAGCTGGCACGCGACCTCGGCGCGCAGGTGCACGAAGTCGAAAGCGACGACGTGGTGGCTGCCGTACGGCGTTTCGTCGATGAGCATCGCATCACGCAGGTGATCCTGGGCCACTCGCAACGCTCGTTCTGGCAAACGTTGCTGCACGGCTCGATCGTCAACCGGCTGCTCAAGGCTCTGCCCGGCGTCGATGTCCACGTGATCGCCGAACCTCCCGCCGAAGAGCGCAAAACGTAGCGCCTGTTGTCCCCGTTGCTCACCCTCGACTTTCGGTGCGCGACACGGCCCGCTCGGCACGACGAGCACGATCGCGCCCTTTGCGACGAGCACCCCTTGCCATTGACTTTCCTTATCGCGCGATACAGGATCGGGCAATAGGCGCCGCCAGTATCGGGAGGCAGAAGACACGCGGCGCCAGGAGGAGAAAGCGATGGCAGATGTGCGAGAGCATTCGTCCTGGCAGCGCTGGCGCACCACGCGCCTGAGCCGTCGTCAGGCGCTGGAACGCGGGGCGGTACTGTTCACCGGCGCCGCAGCGTTCGGGCTGCTGGCCGGCTGCAGCAGCGGCAGCAACAACAAAACCGCGCAGAACGCCTCCGCCGCCGCAACGCAGGCGTCCGCTACACGCCCACCCGCGGCGGCCACCACCAGCGCGCCCGCTTCGCCCGCTGCGGGCTCACCTGTCGCGGGCAATGCTGCCGCAACACCGGTTCTCGCGCCACCAGCCGCGGGCGCCTTCAAGACGGGCGGCACGATCCAGGCGCATATCACCGGCTCCGCGCCGCTGGACCCTGTGGCCAACACAACCTACCGCACACAATGGCTGGCGGGCTTCCACTACGGACGTCTCTTCCGCTTCAACTCTGGTCCCGATCCGAATATCGGCCTTTCGCGCCAGCCCGTACCCGATCACGTAGCCGGCTACGAGATCACGCCCGATGGCCTCACCTACACAATGAAACTGCGCCAGGGGATTACCTTCCATCCGCCTCTCAGCCGGCCGTTTACCAGCGCCGATGTGCTTGCCAGCTATCAATACTTCACGACGAACCCCAAAAATACGAACTCGGGTATCTTCGCGCCGATCGTCGATAGCCTGACCGCGCCGGACGACCAGACGATCGTTTTCAAGCTCAAGCAGCCATACGCACCTTTTCTAAACAGACTGTCAAATGCCCAGTATCTCTGGCTGATGCCACAAGAAGCAACCAACGGCAAGATCGATCCCGAGCAGCAAGCGATCGGCACGGGACCCTGGATCTACGTTGGTTCAACGCCAAACGCGATCACCTGGAAAAAGAACCCGAACTACTTCATCAAAGGCATACCGTACGCCGACGGCGCAATTTTGAATATCATTCCCGATACATCAACGCTCGAAGCGCAGTTCCAGGCAGGCAAGATCGATTTCATGTTCGCCGGATCGCCGCCTCCGAGCGATGTCGATGCGATTAAAAAGGTTGTAACAAAGGCGCAAACGATCGAATTCGCCACTGTTGGCCTGAGCTTCTTCTTCTTTTCCAACGTAACTGACCCCAACAGCCCGTTCAAAGACCCACGCATGCGTCAAGCAGCATCGCTGGCGATCGATCGCCAGGCACTGATCGATGCGATCTACTCCGGTCACGGTGTTTGGGATAATATCGTGCCGCCAGGCTTGAGCAAATGGTACCTCGATCCGCGTGGCAGCGCGATGGGCGATGCTGGCAAGTTTTTCCAGCATAACCCGCAGCAAGCAAGGCAGCTTATCCAGGCGGCAGGCCATGCTAATACCGAGCTGAAGTACATCTACCCGAACAACGCCTACGGCGACCTCTACAACTCGACCGCCGATGCCATCCGCGGCATGCTCTCCGATGCCGGCTTCAAACTTACCGTCGTTACCGTGGACTACCTGAAAGACTACATCAACAACGGTCAAGGTATCTTCAACAAAGGCGCACCACCGAATTCAATCGTGTTCGCGCTGCAATCTGCCTTCAGCGATCCTGACGACTATCTGACGGGCATGCTGACCAAGAACGGTAACCGTAATCACGATCTACTCGACGATCCCGATCTCGCCGCACTCGTGAAAAAGCAACAGGTCGAGCTGGATGAACAGAAACGTGTCCAGATCGTCTACGACATCCAGCGCATGCATGCGCAACTGATGTACTACCCGCCGATCATCTACACGACGTACATTAACATGCTCCAACCCTGGGTGCAGAACTACTTCGTCACCGATGACTATAACTACGGCTCGGAGATGTTCGCGTACGTCTCGGTGAACAATAAATAGACCGTATGCACAACCTTGCCCGGCGCCGGACCAGCGCTGCTTACGTCTGGCGCTGGGCAAGCATGGTGCGTGCAATGGTCAGACGCAGCACATCGTTCGCGCCCTCGGCGATACGCCAGCCGCGCACGCGCTGATACAGCACTGCCAGCGGGTGATCCTCGACCACGGCCTGACCGCCCGCGAGCTGCATCGCGCGATCGACGATGCGCGCAACCGCTTCCGTGGCCAGGATTTTCGCCGTTGCCGCGCTCGTGGTTGCATCCGCACCTGATTCTGCTTCGCGTGCCGCAGCGTACACCGCCGCGCGAGCAGCGAAGAGATCAATCGCGCTATCTGCCAGCATCGCCTGCACCTGCTCGTGCTCGGACAGCGGCGTTCCCGATCGATGCGGTCGCGTTGCCTGCTCCAGCGCGTGGTCGAGCGCCCAGCGCCCAGCGCCGCACGCCTGCGCCGCAACGTTCAGCCGCAGACCGGTGATGTTGTCGAGCGCGCGCGGCAGGCCTGTGCCGATCTCGCCCAGCAGATCGTCAGGCGGCACAGCAACGCTGTCGAACGCGAAATCGCCATGCAGACCCCCATCGAGCGTGCGAAATGCGCGGCGTAGCACGACACCGGGGGCGGTACGCGACACGATAAAGACCGCGCTCCCTGTTGGTCCGCCCGCGTTCTCGACCACCGTTGCAACCGTCAGCAGCAGATCCGCGTGCGGCCCGCCGCTGACGAACGCCTTCCGCCCAGAAAGGACGAAAAAGCCGTTGCGGAAGGTCGCGGTCGTACGTGGCCCCTCGCGCGCGTCGGTGAAGGCGAAGGCCGCTGCCAGCTCTCCGCGCAACACCGGCAGCAGATAGCGCTCGCGCTGCACGGGCGTGCCGTACCGCAGCAAGCCGCCGCTTCCTCCAAGCACGAACGCACCGAGCACGCTATTGGCCGCCGCGATCTCCTCGCGCAGCGCCACGGCACCCAGCGGCCCCAGGCCGCCACCGCCGAGGTCGGTCGGCTGTAGCAAGCGGTAGAAACCCAGCGCGAGCGATCGCGCCCGCACCTCGCGCCGCAGATCGGCAGGCACATCGGCCTCGCGCAACAGGCCTTCGGCTCGCTCCCGCGGTAGCAGTTCATCGCGCAGAAACGCACGCAACCGGGC
>Ga0209061_1001754_pt1 | contig 32679 bp, 31 predicted proteins | sample Coa_R1_10_FD_187157 | JGI IMG/M metagenome (GOLD analysis project Ga0209061, IMG submission 187157) | Surface soil microbial communities from Centralia Pennsylvania, which are recovering from an underground coalmine fire - Coalmine... | ecosystem: Environmental > Terrestrial > Soil >... | reverse complement strand
CGATGACGCTGCCGCGATTGGAGAGGCGGTGCGGGATGCCGTCTGCGTAGCCGGCGGCGAGGACTGCGACGCGCATGGGGCGCGGGGCACGGAACATGCCGCCATAGCCGATCAGTGCTCCTTCGGGTACATCTTTGACAGAGAGGACGGTAGCACGCCAGGTCAGGGCGGGCTTTACGTCGAGGATTTTTGCCGGGGCGTTGCCCCGAACTGGGGAGACATAGCCGTAAATGGCGTGTCCCGGGCGGACCATACCGCGCCAGGCGTTGCGGCGACCATAGGCGACCGGGATGGTGCTGGACAAATGAACCACAGAGGGGCGGATGCCTGCGGCAGCGAGATCAGCGGCGATGCGATCGAAGAGCGCGATCTGCTCTTCGGTCTGCGGGCTTTGGTAGTTGGCGGCCGATGCAAAGTGCGTCATGAGGCCTTCGAGCTCGACATGGCGTGCGGCAAGAATGGCTTCCCCGATGACAGAGGAGGGCGATCGCACGCCGAGGCGCCCCATACCCGAATCGATTTTCAGGTGATAGCGATAGCGCTGGCTGTGTTTGGCGGCCAATCGATTCAGCTCGGCCAGATCTTCAAGCGAGTGAATGACGGGAGTTAAGCCATGAGCGAGTAAGGCTTCGCGGGTGAAGGGGAGGAAATCGGCCATTACGAGTATGCGCGCCTTGATGCCGGCTTCGCGCAAGGCGATTCCTTCCTCGGTATTGCTGACCGCCAGCCAGCGCGCGCCTTCACGCTCTAGAACGCGGGAGACTTCGACAGCGCCATGCCGGTAGGCGTCCGCCTTGACGACGGGCATGACTTCAACCGCCGGGCCAACCAGGTCCCGGATGGCTCGGAAATTGGCTGCGATTTGAGCGCGCGACACTTCGACCCAGCAGCGGTAGGGTTGCCGAGAAGGACGGCTTTCGGCGGACACGGGGGTGTCCGTCTGCTCTGCCGAGACAACAGTTGGTTCCGTCATTTCTTCACCAGCCTTCGGAAGAGCTCCTCGTATGCATCTGTTACGACACGCCAACTATAGTGGGTTTCCATGCGCTTCATGGCCTTACAACCCCAAGCTGCGCGTTCGCTGGCGGGCAGATCGACGGCCCATTGCAGCTTGCGAATGAGATCCTCGAGGCTATTTTCAAAGGAAACAGCGGCATCGGCGGCTACTTCGGCATTTTCAGGCGTGTGTAAATAGAGTACCAACGCGCCGCGAGCCATCGCTTCAATCAGCGCCGGATGGGTGCCGCCGATTTCTGTGGCCTGCACATAGACGGCACAGTGTGATTGCAATTGATGATAGGCTTCGCCGTAAACTGCGCCGGGAAAGAGGATGCGCGGGTCGGTGGTGTTTCTCACCTCGCGTATATAGTCTCGCGCATAGGGGGCATCACCCACCAGCGCGAGCTTATATGAAGTTTGGACGCATTCGAAAGCCTTCCGCACCAGGAGAGCATTGTTTTCGGGCTCCATGCGGCTGACATAGAGCACATACTGCCCGGGTTCTAGGCCGAGGGCGCGGACGTAGTCTGTGGCCGGGAGCTTGCCGGTCTCGGCGCCATAGGGAATAAAGGTTGAATTCTTGCCGTAACGCTCTAAGTAGTATTTGCGAATGGTTTCTGCATCCGCAATGATCTCAGAGCAGCACCAGGTGGCAAGCCATTCTGAGATTTGGTACCACGCCTTTGCGACGCGATTCCACTTCTTCCGGCGGCGCTCAATGCCGTCCACATTGAGTGCAGTCGGAATGCCGATCAGACGCGGCCAGAGCGTGAAAATTGCATTGGCGGCGTTGCAATAGAGCACAGCGTCAAAGCGATGAAAGAGAACATCCACGGTAGAAAGCGCGGTATGAGTAATCGTCTCAAAATACTTGTGGCGGATAGAGGGAAGATATCGCAGCGAGACACCGCGATAGTGGCTTTCTGGATATTTGCTGCGGCAGTAAACTGTGACCGCATGGCCGCGCGCCACAAGCCGCGTGGAGATTTCTTCAGCGAACGTTTCAAAGCCGCCATAGCGGGCGGGGATTCCACGTGTGCCGAGAAGGGCGATTCGCATGAAAGGCTATCAAAGGTTAGCAGTTGGCGTTCTGCGTGTCGCCGGCAAACAAACAACTGGCTGCTGCCAGCTCAGCAGGCCGTAGCGGCACGCCTGAAGGCTTCCAGGCGAACCAGCGGGCGAGCTCGAGGTCAGAGACGCACCGCTTCCGCATAATCTCGCGCCGTTTGGCCCAGGTGCGGGACCACCCCGCCAGCACCAGCACAAAAGCCCGCAGTGAGCTCCATTCAAACAGCAGACAGGCGCCGATGACCACGCAGTCGCGCAATGTGATGGCAAGCCAGTGGCGCCGGTATAGGTCACCGGTCATGTTCTTTATGCGCATTAGCCAGCGGTTCTTGACCGAGTGCATGTTGATCGCAGCCGGGAGAGAACGGCGGCGTGAGGGGAGGACACGGCGCACGTGCCAGGCAACAGCGCGTGGCGTGTAGATGCACTTCCAGCCGAGCAACTGAGATCGCCAGGCGACATCGGCATCTTCGCGATAGGCGAAGAAATCCGAATCAAAGAATTCTCCTCCGATGGAGATATTTTCGATCATCGAGCGGCGATAAAGAGCGGCGGCACCGGTGCACCCAAAGACGTATTCGAAATGATCATACTGACCGCGATCCGGTGTGTGATTGCCGCGGTCGAAATGGCGCAGATTCGGAGTGAAGTAGAGCCCGGTGGAATCGAAGATGGATTGTTCCGGTATGGAGAAATCTTCATTCATGATGAGCAGTTTTCCGGCCACGGCACCTACTTTCGGGTCCAACTCTCCGGCCGCAACCATGGAGGAAACAAAGGTTGGGCTCAGGCGGACATCGGGATTGAGCGTGAGCACCCAGCTACCACCCGAGAGAGCAATCGCCTGATTCTGTGCTGCGGCAAAACCGGTATTTTCAGGATTGTAAATGACTCGGATCCGCGAGGCGAAACGCTGCAAAACGGCTTGCGTCGCATCCGAAGAGTGATTGTCAACGACAATAATTTCGATTTGAGGATAATCCTGCTTAAAGACGAACTCAAGGCAGCGTTCTATATACCGCGCGCTATTAAACGTGACGATTGTGATCGAGACCAGCGGTTTCTCTGCCATGCACAAATACTTAAGAGCGGACGAGACTAAAGTAGAGGCGCCAGTAAGGATCGTAGCCGATCTGACGCTGTAGTTCCCGGATTTCGAGCTCGCTGTCCGTCAACGTGGCTTCAATGGTTTCTGCGGCTTTTGGATTATCGCTGTGCCCGGCATGAGACCGAAAAGCGGACCACTGGCGCAATCCTTCCCACTTGCCGCGGATTGCCGTGAACAAATGCCCATGTTTGGCTGCGGCCAGGATGGCGAGAATTTGGCCGATCAGGATCGGCCAGGCGAACTTACGCAAGGTTTGAACGGGATAGTGCTTTGCCAGCAAGAGCACCTGATTTCTTGCGGTGAGAAACATTACGCGATATCCGTATTTGCCCAGCGTGGCATTGCCGGTGTGCAGGGCGACAGCGGCGGGTTCGTAAATTCCGTGGATTCCTGCCAGAGCGCAGCGCACTCCGAAATCGACATCTTCGTAGTAAGACTCAAAGCGGGTGTCGAGCAGACCGATGCGCTCGAAGACGCTGCGGTGGAAGAGAGCGGCGGTCATGGGCGCAAAAGAAATCTTCCTGCGCACGGACCAGATTTCGCCATCGCGGCGCCCATAACCGCAACGCCAGGCATAGGCAGCGCGGGAGATGAGGTCCCAGCTACCATCGAGCACACTCATTTCGTTTGTGCGAAGGAGTTTTCCGGCGGCAAAGTAAGCGTTCTCCTGTTCGGCGCTGCAAACCAAGCGTTCGAGCCATTCGGGTTCGAGAATGACGTCATTGTTCACAATCAGCAGCCATTCCCCGCGCGCCTGGCAGATGCCTTCATTGACTGCGGCCGCAAAGCCACGGTTTTCCGGGAAGGCGATCAGATCGGCGGCGAACTCGCGCACGACCAGCGGGGTGGCGTCTGTGCTGCCGTTATCCACAACGATCACCTGATCAGGCGGACGCGTCTGTGCAGCCAGATTCTTCAATATGGATTGGAGCAGATCTGCCCGGTTCCAGGTGGGTACGATCGCCGTCACACTTCCCATCACTTCTCACCATACGCTACGAAGGAGTGCGGGGCAGATCGTTCCTCTGGCGATAACGCGGGGCGGTGGCGATGTGCAGCCGCACGGTAGGTAGCTTCAAGACGGGTAATGACCACGCGGGCATCGTGATTTCGAACTACCATCTCTCGGGCGCGCCAGGCAAGAGCTGCGGCATAGTCGGGATCTGCAAAGAGGCGCAAGACAGAGGCGGCGAAGGCTTCGGGCGAATCAGCAAGCTCGCATACCTGCCCAGAGGTAGTGGGGAAACCTTCTGCCCCCATGCGGGTAGAGACCACGGGGATGCCGGAGGCAAATGCTTCCAGGAGTTTCACACGGATGCCCGAGCCACTGAGCACGGGGCAGACAAAAACAGAATAACGAGCAAGAGCATGGCTGATATCAGGAACGAAACCGAGAATTTCGACCTGGCGCCGGTTCTCGAAACGCTTGAGACAATCGGGGGAGTCTGAACCAATTACCACTAACTTCGCTTCCGGCTCTTTCGCCAGAATAAGAGGTAAGACGCGTTCCATAAACCAGATGAGCGCAGTCAGATTCGGCGTATGACGGAAGCTTCCGATAAACAGCATGGTTTTCGGTTCACGAGGACCGGTAATAAACCTGTAGTTTGAAAGTTCAATAGCAGCACGAAGGTCGCTTCTGATGCGTTCTCTGAGCTGGGGCAAGTAACTTACTAGGTACTGCTCACTTGCCCGGCTGCATACCTGCACTCCCGTAACCTGTTTCAGGAGCTGTAACTCATAGCGGAGCATCCGGAGATACTCGATGATACCGGCATAAGTAAATTGGCCCGTTTTCATCTTACGCCAGAGAGCTTGAAAGAAGATATCGTGTTCAAACAGAAAGCAGGGAATGTGGGAGTAGGCAGCGGCATACTGGCCCAGGATGGTGTAGTCGATCTGCACCGCATCAATTTTTTTCAGATAAATGGTGCGATGTATCGCCCAAGCGAAATCGGGGTCGGTGAATTCGCGGATAGCGTGAGGCAGGAGGGTCGAGGGACGCCGTGGGGGGACAATCCGGCGCAAGAAAAACTGAGCGGAGGCGCAGAGACTGGCTAGTTCGGTATGTTCTGCGGCTTGTTCTGGCTGCTCAAGAAACGCAATGAGATGTAAGTCGACTAAGGCTGCAAGAGAGCGCAAGGCCGCTCGCATGAATACAGCGCCGCCGTGCACAGGAGGTTCGATGGGATAGGGAGCGAGAAAGAGAACACGCAACCGTTCGGGAACCGGCTCCGTTGGAGCTTCAAAACGGTCACGAAACCAACCGCCTTGCTGGCGAAGAAAGACCTCCGCGTCTGGGACTGCAGCCAGGGAGCGGGCGCGCCAACGAGAGAGCAACACTTTGGGGAGCTCTAAGAAAGCTCGCCCGATAGAGGCTGACAGAGCGGAAACGGCGAAATGTGAGAGAAGTAGCTTCCAATCGTGGATATTCTTCCAGACGAACAGAATGCGATTCTTTTCAAATACGTTTTCGATAAAGCTGCCCGGATAATTTCGAGCGATCGTGCCGCGATGCTGATGATGCACGATGCTTTGGGGTTGATAGAACACTTTCCAGCCGCGTTTCCAAGCCAGATGACCTAGGTCAGTATCTTCGTAGTAGAAAGGCTCGAATAAGTGGTCAAAGCCGCCGAGTTCTAAAAACTTCCTGCGATCAAACGCGCTCGAGCCGCCTCCGGGGTAGGCGCACGGATAGGGAGTGGTAATGAGCTGATCTGCGCGGTGGCTCACATGGAGCCGACCCGCTTTCCACCAGGTCTGAGTCAGTCCCGTTTCTTCCCGTCGCTTTGCTGGATCCGAAAAGAAAATCTGCGAGGAGACGGCAAACACGAGCGGATCTGAAAACGGCTCAAGCAGAGGGGGGAGAAAATCGGGCTCGACGCGCATGTCGTTATTGAGGAGCACGACAATGTCGCGGCTGGCTGCTAAAACTCCTTGATTACAGGCTCCTGCGAAACCGAAATTTTTATCTAGGGTGATAACGCGGACCGAGGGGAACTTTTCGCGTAAAAATGCGACGCTCCCATCGGACGAGGCATTGTCGACCACGATGACTTCGTGGCCGGGGTTTCCGGCAACTGCTGCGAGCACGGAGGGCAAATATTGTTCGAGTAGTTCCCTGCCGTTCCAGTTTGGAATCACGATGCTTGCGGCATGGCGGCGCGGCGCCTGGTTGGAAGCCGGCTTACGTCTTCCGAACAGAATAAAGAGCAGATCTTCCAATGCGAGCGCAAGAGCCGCAATCAGGATCAGAACTGGATTCAGCAGAAACACGCGTTACCGCTCGCTGTCGAGGTTTGGCCCCAGATGGAGCGCACGACCGAGCCGCAGCCATCGAGACGCGCGGATCAACTCACGCTCTTGCAGCAGACGCGCGAGGCGAGCCTCTGCGGATGTCAGCGCAGCGCGCGCGGCATTCCATTCTGCTTCCAAGCTTCTGGCCCAAGCGGTTCGCTCTTCTAATTCCTGAAGCAAGCCATTGATTCTTTCCCGTGCAATACCCAGTTCCCGGTCAAGCCCAAGGGCCCATCGTTCGCGTTCCCGAAGAAGATTGGATGCGCTGGAAGCGTAGGCAAAACAGGGGATATCCAGAGGAGCTTTCGTGCAGATTGCCAGAAAGAATTGCGCTTCTTCTAAGCGGGGCCGATCTGCTACGAATGACAGGCCGGAAGATTTGGTCTGCTCTCCGGCGAAGACGATTGCTTCCTGCTGATTCTGAGCCAACAGGCGTACGAAGGGGAAAACGCTCGCGAGCGCTTGTTCAAATTCCGTGCGCTCAAATTCGTGGACGTGAAACGGATTTGGCCCGGCCTGCTGGCGTGCCTGGGCGTAATCGGGCTTGTTGGGTGTGGAAACGAGGAAGACGCCGCCCGGTGCGAGCACGCGATTGGCTTCTTCGAGCAGGCGGGGCCAATCAGCGAGGTGTTCGATGACTTCAAAGGCGGTAATTACATCAAAGGAGGCGGAACGCACTGGAAAATCCAGCGCTGAGCCGATCAAGAACCGGGCAGCCGGGTAATGTGACAAGGCGTAATGGACGGCATCCGGCGAGATGTCAAATCCTGTGGCCTCATGCGCAACTTCGGCTAACAGGCCTGTGCCATACCCGGCGCCGCAACCGACGTCCAATACGCGCTTGCCGGCAGCAAAGACGGCTGCAAAACGGTAGCGGGCAACATGTTCATTCCACAGGTCAGCAGAAACCGCTCCGGGAATGACGCGCTCACCTGTGAAGCTTGGGTCCGCTTCCGCTCCGGAGGATGCTTGAGGCGGCATTCCTTCTTGTTTATTCCTCAATCCGCCAGCGTAGCGCGCTCGGGGCCATCTGTTTTGAGAGTGAGCCGAACCGTTGTTGGAAGAGAGCCGGGCGGAGCGATTTTTGAGGCCTAAGCCCGGCTAGAGAAGCGAGTCTAGACCAGAATAGACAATGAATCATGTGCGAATTCGAGCCGGGTTCGGCTGAAGAGCTGGCGGCGATGCTCAAAGAGTGCGCCGCGAAAGGGCAGAGGATCACGATTCGAGGCCACGGGACAAAGGAGTTGATGGGCGGCCCGATCAGCGAGTCCGATGTCGTGATTTCGACAGGGGGCTTGCGCCGCATTCTGCAATATGAACCGGGAGATTTAACGGTCAGCGTTGAGGCCGGGATGCCTTTTGAAGAGTTACAGAGCCGGCTGCGCGCTCACGGGCAAATGGTTGCGCTGGATCCTCCCTTTTTCGCCGGGTCGACGGTGGGCGGCATCGTGGCGGCCAATGTGAGCGGGCCGATGCGGCGGGGCTATGGAACAGCAAGAGATCTCATTATCGGCATGAGTTTCGCCATGCTTGACGGCAAGATCGTCAAGACCGGCGGCATGGTAGTGAAGAATGTTGCTGGGCTGGACATGGCCAAGCTGATGATCGGGAGTTTTGGAACATTGGCGGCGATTACGAGCGTGAACTTCCGACTGCATCCGATTCCAGAAGGCACGCGAACCTTCCTGTTCGAGTATGGGAGGCTTGAGAACGCGATCGAGAGGCGGGATGCGATTACGAAAAGTATGTTGCAACCGTTTGCCATAGATCTGCTCTCGCCCGCTGCGGCGGGTCGGCGCGGCTTTGTGCTGGCGGTGCGGGCCGGCGGAAGTAAGACGGTTTTAGAGCGATATGCGAGGGAGCTTGCAGGAGCGGAACAGGTGGAGGGCCGGGAAGAAGAGGAGTTTTGGGAGCAGGTGAGAGAGTTCACGCCTACCTTTTTGGCGCACAATCCGGAAGGGGTTGTGTTGCGCGTTTCCACGACGCTGCGCGATGTCGGATCTGTAATGGGAAGCGCACCGGGGGCGGCGATCGCGCGAGCGGCAACAGGCGTGACGTTTGCTTATTTTGATTCCTGGGAACCCGCAGCGAAGTTTTGGGAACAGGGCTGGAACACAGTGGTTGAATTTGCACCGCATGAGATCCGGAGAAGCCACACGTTGTGGCGAGCAGCCAGCAAAGGACCGGCAGCAAACGCGTTTGACATGATGAAGAGAGTGAAGCAACTGTTTGACCCGGGTAATTTGCTGAACCCCTGTCGCCTCTATGGCCAAATCTGAATTGCAAACGGACCTGCACGGCGCTCTTGAGGAAGGGCCAGCCCAAGCGGATCTCGACAAATGCGTGCACTGCGGCCTATGTCTAAACGCCTGTCCCACGTATCGTGAGCTTGGGCTGGAGATGGATTCCCCCCGCGGTCGCATTTATCAGATGAACGCGGTGCACAACGGGGCGCCCATCACGGAGTCCTATATTCAGCACCTGGAGCTTTGTCTTGCCTGCCGGGGATGTGAAAGCGCCTGCCCGTCCGGAGTTCCCTACGGCCGGTTGATTGAGGCGGCGCGAGCGCAGATTGAAGCACTGCGAAAGCAATCGCTCGTCTCTCGTCTGATCAAGAAAGCGGCTTTTGATTACCTGCTGCCTTCGCGCTTCTGGATGAGCATGGCCGGGTTTGCCTTATACAGCTATCAGGCTTCCGGCCTTCAGCGGTTCCTACGGGCCAGCGGGATTCTTCAGCATCTCGGCAAATTGGGGAAGATTGAGGCGCTCGCACCAGAAGCCCAGACACCCTTTTTCTTTTCGCAAATTGGCAAGACGTTTCCAGCGGCGGGCGAGCGCAAGTATCGGGTGGCCTTTCTCGCCGGATGTGTGGCCAATGTAGCATTCGCGCGGCTGAATGAGGCTACCGTGCGCGTGCTGCAACGCAATGGCTGCGAGGTGGTCATCCCAGCTCGACAGGGCTGCTGCGGTGCGCTGCATCTGCACTCTGGGCTACGGCGAAAGGCCGAGGAGCTCGCTCAAAGAAACATCGAGGCTATCGAGGCGGATGATTTTGACGCCATTCTTACGAATGCAGCGGGGTGTGGTTCGACGTTAAAAGAATATGACGAACTGCTTGCGAAGAACACCGCCTATGCAAAACGAGCAGCTCGGTTCAAGGCGAAATTGAGAGATGTCACAGAGTTTCTGGCAGAGATCGAATTGAACCGGGATATGGGGCGCATCGATGCGGTGGCGACCTATCAAGATTCCTGCCATCTGGCGCATGGACAAAGAATTCGCGAGGCGCCTAGAAAGTTATTGAGAGCTATTCCGGGGCTCATCTTCCGTGAGATGCCGATGGCGGATTTATGCTGCGGAAGCGCCGGCATTTACAACGTGGTGCAGAATGAGATGGCGATGCAGATCCTGGAACATAAAATGGCATATGTCCGGACCACAGGAGCCACGCTCATTACCACTGCGAATCCAGGCTGTATGTTGCAACTGAAGGCGGGTGCTCGCCTATTTGGAAGAGGCGAGCGTGTGCTGCATGTTGTCGAAGTTTTAGACGAAGCCTATTCCTTAGCGGATGTAAAAGCCTGAGACGTTTTCTACTGGCGCGTCCCGTTCTTCCACGTGCCGGACCTGCGCGAGACGAGGCCCCTTGTGCAAAGCGGCGGCCAGATGCTCCAGTTGATCCGGCTTTCCGAGAGCGTACACTTCAACACGGCCATCGGGGAGATTGCGCGCCCATCCGCGCAGGCCAAGTTCAGCGGCCTTATCTTGGACGAAATAACGAAAACCGACGCCCTGCACGCGGCCGTCAATCAGCCACCGTTTTGCGGCAATGCGTTCCATAACGCCATTGTGCATAAGCCCGTTTGCCACACTGAAAAAAGAGATTGTATGTCATTCCCGATCCAGCGGCTGAGGCGATTGCGCGCCTCCGAGCCGATACGCCGGCTCGTGCGGGAAACCAGATTTGAGCCCGCGCAGTGCATTCTGCCATTGTTTGTGTGCCCGGGCGAGGGGATTCGGAAGGAGATTCGTTCCATGCCCGGACATGCGCAGCTTTCCATCGACAATCTGGTTCGCGAATGTGAGGAATGCCAGGCGCTTGGCTTAGGCGGAGTGATTCTGTTTGGCATTCCAGAGCGCAAGGATGAATTTGCTTCCGAGGCATACTCACCGGATGGAATTACCCAGCGGGCCATTCGCGCGATTAAGAAAAGCGTTCCCAATCTGCTGGTCATCACGGATGTTTGCAATTGTGAATACACCAGCCACGGGCATTGCGGAATGGTACGCAACGGGGACGTGGACAATGACGCCACTTTGGAATGGCTGGCGAAAACAGCAGTCTCACACGCCGCAGCGGGAGCCGATATTGTTGCGCCGAGCGACATGATGGATGGCCGCGTGGCCGCGATTCGTAAAGCGCTTGATGAGGCGGGCTATCCGCAGATGCCCATCCTTTCCTATGCCGCCAAGTACGCGTCGGTATTCTATGGGCCGTTTCGGGAGGCGGCTGAGTCTGCTCCGCAGTTTGGCGACCGGCGCAGCTACCAGATGGATCCGGCAAACGCACGGGAGGCGATGCGTGAAATTGCGCTGGATTTGGAAGAGGGAGCGGACATGATTCTGGTGAAGCCGGCTCTCGCGTATTTAGATGTGATTCGGGCCGCCCGGGAGCGGTTCGACGTGCCGCTGGGCGCATACCAGGTCAGTGGCGAGTTTAGCATGATCGAAGCCGCAGCGAGGCAGGGCTGGCTGGAGCGGGAGCGAGCCATTTTGGAAACACTGGTCAGCATCCGGCGCGCTGGAGCGGACTTCATCCTGACTTACTTTGCGAAAGACGTAGCGAAGCTGCTAGGGTGATTTGTCTACTGCAGGGGTAATTTCCCGGCAAGATAGGTCCGCAACGGTTCGGAGTGCTGGCCCGGCTGAACCCGGAGAATGTGAAGGGCCACGGCCTGGCCTGGCTTCAAATTGGCTTGCAATCTCACAACATCTCCCGGCAAAGACACAGGCTGGCGATTGATCGAAAGAATGATATCGCCGGGCTGGAGACCGATGTCATCAGCAAACGAGCCGGGATCCACGGAGACAACTTTAACTCCCGTATTATCCGTGATGGCAAGGTCCTGACGCTCTTTTTCCTTGAGACCCGTAATGGTGATGCCGAATTTCGCAGACGAAGGTTTAGGGGCAACCGCGGTTTCAGGCTTCTCCTCCGCAAACTGAGGCTCATTCTTCCAAACTACGGCCCGTTCCTGAATGCCGACGTTAAAGTCCATTCGCTTGCCGTTGCGGTCCACAGTAAGTAACACGGTTGAACCCACGGGCGTGTCAGCGACCCGGTTTACCAATTCGTCGCCATCTTTTACAGGCTTGCCATTCATGGCAAGGATGATGTCATCGGCCTTGATGCCAGCCTTGCCCGCGGGGCCATCAGGACTGACTTCTTCGACAATCACGCCGTGATCCAGCCCGAATGCCTGCAAGGCATCGGCCTGACTGGCGCCGGGAGTCCATTTAATGCCGATGGATCCGCGGATTACGCGGCCGTTGCGAATGATTTCGTTATAGACTTTGACGGCGGTGTTGGAAGGCAGTGCAAAGCCGATCCCTTCGTAAGCGCCGCTGCGAGTGGCAATCATCGTATTTACACCGATGACTTCCCCGCGTATGTTCAGCAACGGCCCGCCGCTGTTGCCTGGGTTGATGGCGGCATCGGTTTGCAAAAAGTGTTCAAAGGAATGGCTTGTGACATCCCGATCCTTGGCGCTGACGATGCCAGCCGTCACAGTAGCCTGGAGCCCAAAGGGTGAGCCAATCGCAATGACCCAGTCGCCCACCTCGACGGCATCCGAATTCCCAATCTGCACGGGTTGAAGGCGCTGCTTTGTATCAATTTTTAAGACTGCCAGATCGGTTTCCGGATCGTAGCCGACCACGCGAGCACGATACTCGGTGTTGTCGCCGTTGAGCATCACCTTGATCCGGTCTGCCCGCTCAATCACGTGGTGATTGGTAATGATATAGCCGTTGGGATCCACAATAAAACCTGTTCCAGAGCCTTCGGTGCGGAAGCTGCGGGGAGCGGGATTTCCGAAGAAGCGGCGAAAGAGATCGGAGGGATCCTGGTTCTGTGAATCAGGAGGCGTGTCTTCATCGTCGTCCTGGTCGCCGGAGCGGGCATGTTTGCTGGGCGAGGGCAGATAATCGGACTCGATGTAAACCACGGATGGCTCGACGCGTTTGGCGAGTTTTGAGAACTCATTGGAGAGCGGAACCGCCTGAGGAATCGTGAGCGGCGTGGCATCCGGCGCGACAGCCGACGTCTGCCTTTGCGCCCGGACGCCGGTGTTGATGAGCGTGCCGATCAGGATGCCGATGCCCAGGGTCAAGAGCAGCAGTGTAAAGCTGAGAACCTTCTGCTGCTTCATTCTGTGGAAAAGTGGCATCGAGAGGCCTTTTGCACCTGTTTCCCAGTATAGAGAACGCAACGGCAAGAGAGGAGGTTTCAGCGGCGGCCCAACGGATTCAGTTCTACAAACAGAATTCCGGCCAAAATCAGGAGGCAACCCGTGCTTGCTGCGAGAGTTAACCTTTCGCCGCTCAAGACGACCGCAGTAGCGAGGGCAAAAACCGGCTCCAGGGCAAAGATGAGCGCGGTGCGGGTGGGGGGCGTTCGCTGCTGCGCCCAGGTTTGCAGGGCGAATGCCACCGCGGTGGCGAGCACTCCGGTGATGAGAATGGCAAAGAGAACGCGAGGCGTCCAGGCCAGACGTAGTCGCTCGAGCGGCAAACAGAAGGCAGATAGCAAAGCAGTGGAAGCGATTTGGCCAAATGCCACCAGTTCGAAAACATCAGGCTGGGAGAAATATCCGACCGCAACGACTTGTAGGGCAAAGGCGATGGCGCAGCCGATGGTGAGGAGATCGCCGCGGTTGATTAGAAAGGGGCTGTCCATCGCGGGTACTGTGAGCGCCAGCATGCCGGAAGCGGCGAGCGCCAGTCCGGCCAATTCGCCCGCTTGGGGTCGCTTGCGGTCGAGGGCGGCACTGAATACGGGGACAAGGACAATATAAAGGCCGGTAAGGAACGCGGACCTGCCGGGAGTGGTGTACCGGAGGCCGACTGTCTGTAAGACATAGCCGAGCCAAAGAAAGACACCCGAAATAGCACCTCCGCGCAGGCCGCGCCGGAGTACGTCCGAATTGGCGCGATGGAGGGCTTTTGCGAAAAGCGGCGACATGCACAGTGTGGCGAGGCTAAAACGAGCGGTCAGAAAGAAAAGAGGCGAAACATCCTGAAGCGCGCTTTTGACAATGACAAAGGTGGCGCCCCAGACTAGCGCCACGAGGGCCAGCGCCAGATCGCTCAGAGGCAGGCTCCGTATTGGCTTTGATGAAAGAGCGCAGCCGCGATCAACAGAATTCGTCGCAAGCCTAATTCGCGGCCTTCGGGTAGATACCATTCCTGGCGCGTATGTGCACCACCCCCCTGCCCTCCGGCCCCAATCGATATGGCCGGAAAACCGAGTGAGAGGGGCACGTTGGCATCGGTAGATGCGCATCCTATAGTGGACCGAATTCTGAGATAGGAGTCCACTGCCTGCACGGTTCGCAACAGCAGTGAATTTTCTTGCAGCTTACCGGCAGGCCGCGATCCCACTTCCCGAATCTTTGCGGTGAGTTGCGCGCCGCGAGCCAAACGATTTTCGCGTTCCAGACTTGACTCCACGTGGGAGGTCAGCAGATTTGCCAGGCGTTCCAGGGTGGCTGCATCGTCTGAGCGCAAATCCAATTTGGTACGAGCTTCTGAAGGGATGGAATTGACACTGACACCACCCTCGATGATTCCAAAGTTGAACGCACCGTGATGCTCGTTGTCCATCTCTTTAGCGAGCAAGGCAGCCGCGGCCTCACGGAAGTTAAAGATTAAGCTGGCCAGGGCATGAACCGGGTTGGGCGTGCCGTAATCGTTCCAACTGTGCCCTCCGGGACCCGTGAAACTGATTTCAAACCGGCGACTGGCGAGCGCCTGCGTCGCAATGTGGCGGGTAGAGGGGCCGTCGAGCACGATAATGCCGGCAGATTCTGCAACAGGACCAGAGGGCCGGCAAAGGTAGCGCATGCCGCCGAGGTTGCCCTCCCCTTCCTCTCCCACCGTGGCCACCAGAAGCAAGGATCGAGCGAGTGGATGGAGAGCAGGGATTTCTGAGAGTACGCGTGCCAGCGCCAGCAAAGCCGCGAGGCCGGCACCATTATCCGCAGTTCCAGGCCCGAACAGGCGTCCGCCTGGACCAAAGTAGATTTCTTCCGGACGCGAGGGAGCAAATACAGTGTCTAAATGAGCGGAGATCATGAACCGCGGCAAAGGTTCATTTACTTCGCCATAGGAGGCCAACACGTTGCCGGCGCGATCCAGGCTCGCACGCCACCCGAGCGCCTCCATTTGCGCGCGGAACCACTCGGCTCTGCGCTGTTCGAAAAAAGTCGGTGCAGCGATGCGGCACAACTGGAGGTGCTGCTCGTTGATCCAGGCTCGCTCCTGTAAAAACCACTGATGTGCCTGGGCGAGCGAGCTTTGTTCCGCCAGTTGGGCAATCCGATGAAGCTCAGAGGCGGTATGCGCCGGCGCGCCCGGCGTTTTCGGTTGCGTTGCCAAGGAAACGACCCAATATTGCTAGTCTAGCGAGGCAAAGCTCAAGAGACCTCTCAAAGCGAGCGCATTATACTGAAGTTTTCCCCCTCTATGAACACCTATGTGAAGTTTGGGATCTTAATGGTCCTGATTGTTGGGTCTCTGGTCTGGCTGGCCGTAGGTGGGATTCGGGACACAAAAACCTATTACAAAACGATTTCAGAGCTGCAGCAGATGGGAGCAGCGGCCCAAGGACAACGGTTGCGCGTGGGCGGCAACGTGGCCCCTGGTTCCATCGTGAAGAATGGCACGCACGTGAGCTTTGTCTTGCAGCAGGGGGCGCAGCGGCTGAATGTAGTTTATAACGGGAGCGATCCTCTGCCCGATACGTTTCGCGACAATGCGCAAGCTCTTGCGGACGGACGGCTAGGCCCAGACGGCGTGTTTCAGGCCAATAAGATCGAGGCCAAATGCGCCTCTAAGTATGAGGCCAAGCCCGTTCAGCGGGGGCTTTCACACGAAGCAGGAAAACTCGGCGCTTGGGATTTTGATCTGTCTCGCGAGCATGCCTAGGGGCCGGAACGAAGGCGGTTAAGGAACATGGAAAATCTCGGCGCTTTATCGATTTTGCTCGCCTTTTGCCTTTCTCTTTTTGCCATTGCAGCCTCAATCACGGGCAAATACAGCCAAAGACCCCTGCTCGTTGTGAGTGCGGAGCGCGCCGTCTACGCAGTTTGGCTTCTCCTCACCACGGCTTCGGCCATTCTTGTTTTTCTTCTTATGACAGGCGATTACCGGATCGCCTATGTCGCCAGCCACACCAATCGCGCCATGCCGGGCGTGTATAAATTCACAGCGTGGTGGGGCGGCCAGCAGGGCTCGCTTCTGTTCTGGAGCTGGCTGTTAGCAACCTACGCCGCCATTGTGGTTTATACGAACCGCAGAAAATTCCGCGAAATGATGCCGATTGTGGTCGCGATCATGATGACCACTCTCGCTTTCTTTGTGGGCATGGTGACCTTTGTTACGAGCCCGTTTCAGGTGCTTACGGTAGGAGGTCGCGGCATCATTGATGTCGGAGACGGAAATGGGCTGAGCCCCTTGCTGCAGTGGTGGACGATGGCGCTTCACCCGCCCTTTCTGTATCTCGGCTACGTAGGTTTTACCGTGCCGTTCGCCTTCGCGATGGCCTCGCTCATCACCAAACAGCTCGGAGAGGCGTGGATTTACACCACGCGGCGCTGGGCGATTTTAACGTGGCTATTTCAGAGCACAGGCATTCTGCTTGGCATGGGCTGGGCATACACGGTGCTCGGCTGGAGTGGTTACTGGGGCTGGGATCCGGTAGAAAATGCATCCTTGCTGCCGTGGCTTACCGCCACTGCCTTTCTTCATTCCGTGATGATGCAGGAAAAGAAAGGAATGATGAAGGTATGGAACATGGTCCTGGTCTCCGCGACATTTCTGCTGAGCATTCTGGGCACCACGCTGACGCGCACCGGTCTGGTTGCTTCCGTGCATGCCTTTGCGCAGTCTCCTATTAAGCCGTACTTCACTACATTTTTAATTGCGGCCACGGTGCTAACCGCACTGGCGATCATCCGCAGGCTGCCCTATTTAAAGAGCGAGGCGAGGCTCGAGAGCGTAGTCTCGCGGGAATCGAGTTTTCTATTTAATAACCTGATCCTGCTGGCAAGCTGCTTTGCGGTGCTCTGGGGCACGCTGTTTCCGGTGATCATGGAAGCGGTGACGGGTGAAAAGGAAACCATTGACGCACCGTACTATGTGCGCGTGAACGTTCCCATCGGTCTGTTTTTGTTATTCCTTACCGGAGTTGGGCCGCTGATCGCCTGGCGCAAGAGCTCCTGGAACAGCCTGCGGCGGGCATTTCTTCTGCCCACAATTGTGGGGCTGACGGTGGCAACAGGGCTTGCGATTTCGGGCATTCACAAGATCGCGCCTTTGATCTCGTTCGGCCTGTGTGCGTTCGTGCTTTCCTCGATCTTGAGCGAGTTTTGGAAAGGATCGCGAGCCATTCAGGCAAAGGAACGTCTGCCGCTCGCGAAAGCCGCTTTCGAGCTAACCTGGCGCAACACGCGGCGATACGGCGGCTATCTCGTACACATGGGCATTGTGCTCATGTTTATCGGGTTCACGGGCCACGCCTTCGACCTGCATGAGACCCATAACCTGGGTCTCGGGGAGAGCGTTCGCTTCGGCCACTACGATTTGAAGCTGCTCAGCGTGAACGATGGCGAAACGCCCAATTACCAGTTCAGCCACGCGATTCTATCGGTCCTGCAAAACGGTCAGGAAATCGATCAGCTAGAGCCGGAGATTCGCGTCTATAAAACCAGTCAGGAGCAGACTTCGATTATCGGCATTCGCCGGCGCCTGAACGAAGATTTGTACGTTACCTATTCCGGTGTTTTACCGGACAACTCGAAAGCAATTTTTCAGATGTACCAGTTACCACTGGTGGATTGGATTTGGATCGGCTATTTCGTGCTCTTGTTCGGGACGGTGATTTGTCTGATTCCAGCGAAAGTGCGCTTAGTATATGCGCGCACGGAGGTAGTAGGTATTGCCACGACGCCCGCTGTGGTGCAGTCTTAGTCTGTTCGCCGCATTTTTCATTTCTCTTGCTGTCGTTCGCGCGCAGGATCCGACAGCCTATATGACGCCGAGCGTACTGCGCGTGGCCGAAAAGCTCGCTTGCCGCTGTGGAGGATGCCGCAGCACAGTGGCAAGCTGTCCAATGCTGCACTGTAGTTCAGCCACACCGATGCGGAAACGCATATACGAGATGCAGCAGCGCGGCATGAGCGATGAAGCCATTATCCGAGCCATCGTGCGCGAAGACGGTGTGGCTGCACTCGCCGCGCCGCCGATGGAGGGCCTGGGCGGAATCCTGACGTGGACCATGCCAGCCATAGCCTTGGCACTGGGCTTTCTTACATACTCCTGGTATGTTCGGCGGCACAGCAAACCTGCTGCGCCTCTCACGGCAGAAGATCAGGCAATGATTGATCGCTTTCGCACGCAGATCGATCGGGAACTGGATGAGGACACAGAACTGAAACGGAGCGAAGGCAAATCGTGATTGTAGCCGCGGCGGTACTCCTCGTGGTTGGCGTTCTCTTCTTTACGCTCCGCGTGCGCGCTGAGGATATTCCTGAGCCGGCTCCCCTCTCGCCCGTTCAGCATTTAGAAGACCGCAAGCAGGCCATCTATGAAAACTTACGCGATTTGCAGTTTGAATACCGCTTAGGAAAGTTGTCTGATGAAGACTACCAGCAGACAAAACAGGCGTTACAGAGAGAGCTGGCGAGCGTGCTGGCGCAGATCGAAGAGACCATTAAGAGGCTTGGTTTAAAGCCGGTCCCGGTTCGAGCCGGCAAACCAAAATCGGAATCTTCGGATAGTTCTACGGTTTGTCCGCATTGTGGCGCAAGATTCCCACAGAGATTGAAATATTGCGGCGAATGTGGGAGAGCAATTGCATGAAGCGCGTTCTGCTTACTGCCCTGCTGGTGGCAAGCGCTCCTGCGTTGTTTGGATCGATAAACGGAAGGGTGGTAAACGGCACGACGGGCAAGCCGGGAGCCGGCGTACAGGTAAACCTGTTGCAGCCGGGCGCACAGGGCATGCAGCCTCTTGGAACCACAATGACGGACGGCTCGGGCCGCTTTGTGTTTGATCGAGACCGGCCGATGGGTCCCTTACTGTTACAGGCGGTCTATCAGAACGTTCACTATGACAAGCTGCTAACGCCGAATATCCCGGCTTCCGACGTTGAGCTTGAGATTTACGAATCCACAAAATCGCCTGCGGTCGCCCGCATTGCGCAGCAGATGCTGGTTTTTGACGCCAGCGCCAGCCGTATTGGCGTAGATGAAACCGTCATTGTTGAGAACGATTCCAAGCAGACCTATGACAATCCGGCCCTCGGGGCCCTGCGCTTCTATCTGCCTCCGGAAGCAAAGGGACAAGTCCGAGTGAATGCTCAGCCGCCTAACGGGATGCCTTTGCCGCAACCGGCGGAGAGAACATCCGAGCGCGATGTCTACCAAGTGAATTTTCCGATTAAGCCTGGCGAATCACAGATTGAGGTGAACTATGTTTTGCCGGTGGGCTCTCCGTTTACCTATCGCGGGCGGGTAGTCGGCGTAAAGGGAATGCCGGCTGGACCTTTGCGGCTGGTTGCACCGCCAGGACTGGTGCTGACGGGTGAGGATATTCAGAAGCTCGGTGTGGAACCCACTACTCAGGCTACGATTTACAACGTCGTTCGGAATGGGGATTTCACAGTTCAGATTGCAGGGACAGGATCGCTGCATCCGGAAGCTGAGAGCCCGTCGGAAGACGGCGATGCACCGCAGGTGACAGAAAGCAAACCGCCCATTTATGCTCACCGAGACCTGCTGATCGTGCTTGCGCTTGCCATTCTCTCCTTAGGAATGATCGCGCTGTATCGAAGCTCCCCGGTGGGCCGATGGAAATAGAGCAACCGAACCGCGACCGGCGGGGGAGCGGTTAGTCCATGACGGAAGCCATTCTGCTTGAAAACGTATGGAAATACTACGGCGATTATCCGGCTCTGCGTAACTACTCGTTGAAGATCGAGGAGCATTCCTGCTGGGCGCTTATTGGACGCAACGGAGCCGGCAAGACTACGCTGCTGCGTATTCTGGGTGGACTCACGCCGTTTCAGCGGGGCACGGTGCGTATTTTTGGTGAGCCGCCCCGAAGCGCCCGCGCGCGCCGCCAAATTGGGTTTCTCGGTCATGGCATCGGGGTCTACGAGGATCTGACCGCTCGCGAAAATCTGGTCTTCTTTGCTCGCCTTGCCGGTATGGCGCATCACGCGGCGGTGGCCGATACCTGGCTTGAACGTGTCGGTCTTACGGGTGCAGGCAATATGCCGGTACGGCAGTTCTCCCGGGGGATGCGGCAGCGTCTGGCGCTCGCCCGAACGTTTTTACATCGTCCGAGTGTGCTGCTGCTCGATGAACCTTTTACATCGCTCGATGATCGTGCCATTCGCATGCTGACGGAACTGCTTGAAGAGGCCCGGCAGCGGGGAGCAACCATTGTTCTTTCGACGCATCAAATCCGCGAGGCGCTCGCAGCCGCTTCGCATGTGGGCGTAATGGAAAACGGCAAGTTGCGGTACGCTGGCGAGCGCACAGCAGAAATGCTTGAGGATCCAAGCCTTCTCTACAGTTTCTATGCAGCATGAGCGTTTATTGTTGGGTGAGGCGAAAACTCCGGAGCGTCTGGCCCGGCCGGCATTCACCCTTGCTACGCCGCTGCGAGAGCTTGTTCAGGCGTGGTGGATTGCCCGCAAGGATTTAGCCATTGAGCTGCGGACGAAAGAGTCTGTGAATGCAGCGGGCGCATTTGCCATCACCATCTTGCTGATGTTCAGTTTCGCCTTTGATCCAACGGAAGCGGAAAATCGAGCCTATTTTGGTGGATTGCTCTGGCTGGTATTTGCCTTTGCTGGCGCGTTGATCTTCAACCGCGGGTTCGCCCGCGAACTGCCCAATGAGTGCCTGGATGCGCTGCTCGCTTCCCCGCTCTCCCCTAGCAGCCTGCTCCTTGGCAAAGCGATCAGCATCTTCGCAATGCTCGTTTTAGTGGAATTTGCCTCCTTGCTGGTTTTCGGCGTTTTCTATGATGTTCGCTGGTGGCGGCATGCCGGCCCGCTTGCCGGCGTATTTTTACTAGCCACTTGGGGGATCGCGGTAATTGGAGCGGTATTTGGCGCCCTTACAGTGAATTTGCGCTTACGGGAGCTGATGCTGCCTATTTTGGTCTATCCTGTGCTCATCCCGCTGCTGATTGCAGCGACGGAGCTAAGCGGGACGCTGTTTCAGAACCAGCCGTTTTCATCAGACCAGTTGTTGTGGGTAAGACTGTTGATTGTATTTGATGTCGTGTTTACTGCGTTGGCGGCGGCGCTGGCGGAGACGATTTTGTTGAATTAGGAGAGAATAAGGAATAGTATGCGCGATCGAATTGCCATTGCGCTTGCTGGCGCTGCTGCCGGCCTGCTTGCCTGGAATTTATACAAAATGTTTCTGGTGTTGCCGGATGAGGCCATGCAGGGCCCGATTTTCCGCATTCTGTTTTTTCATGCACCAGCCGCGATGGTGGGGATGACCGGCTACTTCGTTGCGCTGGTGCTGAGTATTCTCTATCTCAGCTCTAACCAGCTTCGTTTTGATGCACTGGCAGCTTCGATCATTGAGGTCTCGCTTGTGTTTTCCTTAATCAACATCGTCACGGGCAGCATTTGGGCGCGCATCATTTGGGGCGTCTGGTGGACTTGGGATTACCGGCTTACGTCACAGTTGGTTTGCATCTTGATTTTTGCCGCATATCTCATGCTCAGACGCGGAATTGACGAACCTACTCAGCGGGCCCGGCTCTCTTCAGCGCTCTGCATATTTGGCTGCATCGATGTGGTTATCGTCTGGAAGTCGATTGAGTGGTTCCGTAATTTGCATCCTGGACCCGTGCTCAGCATTCGCACGGGTGGCGGCCATATGGACCCGGCCTATGAACGCGTTTTCTATTGGAATTTGCTCGCACTGCTGCTCGTGGGTATCTCTCTGGTGCTGATCCGCACGCGCCAGGAGGCTACCGCGCGAGAGATCGATTCCTTGAGACGTCTGGCACATGCCCAATAATGGAAGGTTTTATGGAAGCTCGCAATCTCACATTTCTGTTTTATGGCTTCACGGCCGCCTGGGCGATTCTGTTGTTCTACGTCATCACTCTGGCACGGCGCGGGGCGCAATTAAAAAAAGACCTGGAACAAGTAAAACGACTTTTCCAAACTGCCCCTGAAGAACACCGTGAACGGATAGAAGAAAGCGTTCGATAGTTCAGGACTCGGTCTGCGCCGGGAAGCTTAGCGCGCGGAGAGCCGCGGATACGCGGTTTTCGATGACACGCTGTGCATCGAATTCTTTAAGCTTCAGAGCGCTGGCCTCGGCGCCCTCGAGCGCACTCCTAGGTAACAGTCCGATGAGCTCGCTCTCCTCGATTTCCACCCCTCGCGCTGCAGCTAACCGCTCCACTTCCGCATAGACCACGCGAAGCGGCGTGCGATCCACGTCAGTAAGATTCATGGAGATCTGTACCAAGCCTCTCGATGCCAGCGGGAGCCCCAGGGCTTTCACTCCCCGCAAGCCGCCGCTGCTCTCACGAATCTGGCGCGCAATGTCTCGAGCTAGTTCCAGATCCGTAGATCTCAGATTGATGTTGTAAGCAACGAGGATCTTGCGTGCTCCGATAATGACCGCACCCGCGGTGGGGTGCAGTCCTGGCCCCCCCAGATCGGGCTGACGCGATTCATCGATGAGGGCAATCTCGCGCAATCCTTCGAATTGTCCGCGGCGCACCTCTTCCAGCCTGACGCGATCTGGTCTCAACGCGGCAGCTTCATAAAAATATACGGGAATTTTGAGCTCTTCCCAAATCCGCCTTCCGGCCTCGTGCGCCAGTTGCACACACTCTTCCATGGATGTCGCTTCGAGTGGCACGAAGGGCAAGACATCTAATGCACCTACGCGCGGATGCACTCCCCGGTGCTGGTTCAAGTCGATAAGCTCGAGAGCCTTGGCGGCCACGCGCACGGAGGCTTCGAGCAATGCTTCGCCCGGACCGGCGACCGTAATGACGCTCCGGTTGTGATCGATATCGCTGGTGCGATGCAGGATCAGAACTCCCGGCACCGAGGCGAAGGCCCGCTCCAGCGCACCAATAATGTGAGGATTGCGTCCTTCTGAAAAATTCGGGACGCATTCGATCAGTTTCTTTGTCAGGTCGTTCTCCACCTTGTTCTATTGAAAACGATCGCTCCATCCCGAATCGCCATTGCAACGTGATTGATGCCAAATTGACGCGGCAGATCTCGATAATCGGACACATCGAGCATGAGGACGTTCGCTCTTTTGCCTGCTTCAAGACTTCCACTCGTGTCCCCGGCGCCAAAAGCGTAGGCGGCATTAATCGTGGCTGCGGTGATGGCTTCCTCGGCGGTTAATCGCAAGCGGAAGACAGCCAGAGCGATCATCATTTGCATGCTGAAGCTGGGTGAGTCATGGGGATCGTAACCACTTGAGAGGGCGACTGCGCCTCCGGCGTCCAGCACGCTTCGGATCGAATCGACCGGAGGACCGTCGAGCGCATCTTTGCCGGGAGAGAAGACCACCACTGCAGGATGGTTAGCCAGCAAGCCGACTTCCTCCACGCTGAGAGGATGAGAAGAGAACACGCTTAGCGGCCGCAGGCGCGCAAGAAGATGCTCTAGGTGATCCGAAGGGCCGCCAGGCCAATACAGCTTAACTGCCAGCTCGGCATCATCGATTCTTTTCAGAAGCTCATCATCGAGCGCCCCCTCAACCGAGTAAAGCTCGATAAATTTCGCCAGTTTACGGCGCGCAATCACCTCTAAGGTTTTCCTAAAATCGCCATCGCTGGTCAGGGCAGCGTGGACACTCCAGGTGTTTACCGCGTTCAGATACTGGCTGTGAAGCTTTGAAAGCTGCCGTAACACGCTGATAGCGGAACGAGGATCGCCCGGCTCGGCGTTCACCTTCAATTCGGCCGCCAGCGTGCCATGCTGCATACAGGAACGTAAAAGCTCCAGAGCCTCGGCATACAGCTCGGCTGGCTTTTTCTTTCTCTTTGAGGAGCGCTGCGCATCCCCTCTCCGGCTCAGTCCAAAGTGCAACCCCGGATCCGCAAAGCCCGGCATGACAACCCGACCATGTGCCGGGATTTCGACTGCCTCGCGTGCCTCTTTGAGATTCTCAATGCGACGCGTGCTGCCGACGTGAACAATTTTGGCATCGCGAATGAGCAAAGAACCGTCTTCGATGATGGCCAGATCTCGAACTGCATCCCCACGTCTTGGGCCGGCGGGTCCGCGCAAGCTAAGCAACTGCCTAGCCCCGCGAAGCAAAATTGTATGTGACAAGCCTTATCTGAACGATAGCTTACAGAACTGGCAGTTCGCACTAGGCAGACGGCAGAGAGATTTGTTGCACCAAGGCGCGATAGGATGCGAAGTCCTGGAGAAAGGCATGGATGGTAACGATAGTGGCAATTGCTGCCAGACATTTCCAAAGGATCTCTCGCGGACTGTTGGGAAGGCCGGGCAGACCACCTAACAAACCTACTAGAAAGCCTCCTGCAAACCCGCCCAGATGCGCCGCCAGGCTAATCCCTGGAAGAAAACTCAGCGCGATCCCGTAGACGAGCCAGCGGGTATAGAAGCTACGCACGGCATGCGAGATCGGATCATTGCGCCGCACTCCCATCGCCAGCATGATGCCGATTAATCCGAAACAGGCGGCAGAAGCGCCTAATGCGGACGCGCCGGAAAAATAGAGGGCAAAGAGGAAGCCGGTGAAGGTGGAAAAGACATAGGTGAAAATCAACCGGCTGGTGCCGTAAAACTGCTCGACCTCTCCGACCAGATCAAATAAGGCCCACATATTAAATGCGATATGAAGAAAACCGGCGTGAAGAAAACCGGCGGTAATCAATCGCCACCATTGGTGAAATTGAAGAATGAGTTGCGGATTCGAGTCGCCCATCAGAACGGGAATGGATGGATTCAAGCTTGTCGGCGGCGCATGAAATAGGTTGTAGTTGACGATCAGCTCAATGAGAAATAGCAGAAGGTTGATCGTAATGAGGATGGCGCTGGTCAGATTGGCGCGAGGCATGAAGGAAAGAAGGCTGGCTGCTCGCAAATCAATAGCCCGCGGCCCGAGCTGCACGCCGCAATAGGGGCAGACACGGTCGTTGATGCTGATGAAGGCCCGGCAGTCGGGGCACATTCGCCGTTTTTCCACGGTCTTCATTGTAGCCGCCGTCTGCTGTCTAACTGTTAGAATCGGAACTTCTGCATGAGCAGCTTTGGGCAGGACCCCCGGCAAGATCTCGTTTCTGTCTGCCACCGCATTTATGACAAAGGCTGGGTGGCGATGAATGACGGCAATGTCAGTATCCGGCTAGATGAAAGCCGTATTTTGTGTACCCCTACGGCCATCAGCAAAGGTATGGTGGAGCTGGATGACCTGATCATCTGCGACATGTCGGGGAAGAAAATCGAAGGCCGGCGCGACAGTACGAGCGAGATCATGATGCACATCACGATCTATTCCATGCGACCCGACGTGCGCTCGATTGTTCATGCCCATCCGCCTGTAGCAACCGGTTTCGCCGCGGCGGGAAAGGCGCTGGATAAGGCCCTGCTGCCGGAGGTGATCATTCACTTGGGCGCCGTCCCTCTGGCGAAATACGGCTTGCCCGGAACTCCCGCCTTAAGCGAGGGCATGAAACCGTTTATTCCGCACTACGACGCGCTTCTGCTCGAAAACCACGGCTGCACGTCTTATGGCCGCGATGTCTGGCAAGCATTTTTTCGCATGGAGATGGTAGAACATTTCGCGCGGATCACTTTGGTTGCCGAATTATTGGGGGGCGCTAAGCCCTTGCCGCGCTCCGAAGTGGAGAAGCTAGTGGCTGCGCGTTCTCGTTACAACGTAAATTCCAAAACAACGCTTATACCAGGGATGCCATTAGTAGCTGAAGATTTATTAGAAAAATAACCAAATTATCCCGCCTTTATAGTGCTACTTTGTTTTTAGTCACAAAAGCACAAAAAATTTTATCTTCTTCAGAATCATACACTTGAAGTAGGCGATCAAGTCTCTTAAAGCTCCTGCCGATTGTATTTTCGGGTGCGAAAGGAGCTTTCATGCGTTGGCCTATCTTCGTCGAAGAGTTCGTCGCGATGTTTTTTTGCGTATAAATTCAGAAAAGCTCTTGTAATATTCCGCAGAGATGATAGAGTAATACTTACCCGTTAAAACAACCCATAGGAAATAGCTGGTCACCTAAACCTGGGTGATACGGGAATTGTTAGCGCTTGTTTCGAACGATTTTTCTGCTCGGCCTGCTGGGTCTCCTGCAGGCAGGAATGCTGGCCGCCGGCACGCAAAGTAAGCCGGAAGCGGAAGGAATCCGAGCCCGTATCGAAGAAGGGCACAAGAGGGAAAAAGCAGGGCAGTTCGCAGCAGCGCTAGAAAGCTTTGAATGGGCAGCGCGCCGGGCGCACGAATTAGATCAACGGGAGCTAGAATCTCGGGCGCTGCTCTCGCTTGCCATCTGCCACGCCCACCTATTTCAATACCGGCAAGCAGTGGAATCGGCAGAACGTGCACGCCAGATCGCTCTCTCGGTTTCTAATTACGCAACTGCGAGTCGGGCAACCGCGGATCTGGCAACCATTTACTCTCAGGTGGGAGACTTCTCACTCGCTGAGAGGGAGGCTGCACGGGCAGTCAGCCTGATCGCACACACGCATGATCAGGACGTCCTGGCACGCGTGTTGTCCATCCGGGCGCAGATATTGGGTGAGGAGTACGGCGCCGCTCCGAGCACGATATCCCTTTATGAGCAAGCGGCGCAGGCTGCTCACGCGGCCAGCGACGGCCTGCTTGAGACGGCCGTGTATGACGACCTTGGCATTCTGCTGCTTTTAAGCGGGAAAACGGGGCTTGCCGAAAAGGCCTTGCACACCGCGCATAGTCTTTGCCTTCGAACGCACAACACGGATTATCTTCCGAATATCCAAGAACATCTAGCCGAACTCAATTTAGCCCAAAAAAACTATCCCGCCGCTCTCCGTCTGATCGACGCCGCTTTTGCTTCGCACAGTCCGCTTTTTCAAATCAATCCACAGTACTATCCCATTCACGTTCGGGCGCAGATTCTGCTGGGACTCGGCCGGAGAGATGCCGCGTTAAACGAATTTCGGCACGCAGTTGAAGAGGCCGACCGCTGGCGCGAGGGAGCGCTTCCGGGTGACATTACCGCCACCCGGACTGTCGTTTTGTTGCATGCGGTTTATCAAGATTTTGCTGAGCTGGCGGCCACTTTATCGATCGAGCGGCATGACCCAAGACTCTCAAGCGAGGCCTTTGCGGCGCTGGCGCGGAATCGAGCTGCGAGCCTTCGCGAGCAACTGATCGCCAATTTCAGCCGGTCCCACCATCTGCCGGAACGTTACTTTGAACTTCTTGCTGCGCTACAGCAGGCCCAAGCGCGAGTCACCTTAGAGAGCGGATCAAGTCAGGACCGAGCCAGACTCAATGAAATTCGCATCGAACTGGATCAATTGGAAAATGATATTGGGCTTGCCTCCGCCGACTTGGGCGCTGATCCGGAGAATTATTCTCACAGGAATTCACTTAGAGATATACAGGGGAAATTAAGCGGTTCAGAGGCACTGCTTAGTTTTTGCCTGGGTAGGAGCCACTCCTTCCTGTGGACGGTTACCGGAGAAAAGGTGAGTTTGCACGAATTACCGCCGGCGGGCGAGCTTGAAAATCATGTGAGAGCGTTTACGGCTGCTATCGAGAGCGGCAAGGATACGAGCGCACTGGGAACACTCCTGGCACGTGAGCTTTTTGATTTCGATCGAGCAGATACTGGCATCTGGCACAAGCCTGAATGGCTCATCACAGCCGATGGCGCACTGCTTGATGGATTTCCCTTCTCTGCTCTTCCTTCTCCTCGCTCTTCTGCGAAAGGCGCCTGGCTGATTACGGCCCACTCCATTCGTCTGCTGCCGAGCGAACTCCTTTTGCTAATGCGCCGGCAGCAGGCAAATGCAGACTATTTTGTAGGCGTAGCCGATCCAATTTATAACCTGGCTGACCCGCGATTGCAAACGGTTGGAAACCGTTTGAGCCACTCGACTTCGCTCGCGCTAGCACGGCTCGTGGGCAGCAGGCGTGAGATCAACACAGCGGCTAACCTTAGCGGCAGTTCCCATATACGATTGCTTACAGGCGAGGAAGCAACGGGTGCTGAGCTGCGTAGAGCACTTGCCCTTCCGCCAAAGGTGTTACATTTCGCTGTTCATGTCGTCAGTCCGCCAGACCATCCAGAGCAGGCTGCTTTGGTTTTAAGTCTCACACAAAATCACGTTCCCGAGCTGCTGACGCCCGAAATTGTAGCGAGCTACCGGGTACCAGGGACCTTAGTCATTATGAGCGGCTGCGCCTCGGAGCAGGGTGAGCGATTGCCGAGTGCCGGGATGGTCGGACTGGCTCGCTCCTGGCTCCTGGCGGGCGCCTCAGGCGTGATTGTCAGCTCCTGGCCGACTCCCGATGATTCCGGCCGTTTCTTTGCATCGTTCTATCGGCAACTTCGCGATCGCAGAGCGAAGGCTTGTCCGCTTATCGAGTGTGCGGCCGATGCGCTGGCAAAGGCACAACAGGACATGCAAAGCAGCGCAGGCTATCGCAGTTTACCCACCTTTTGGGCTGCTTATTCTCTGATTTCAAAGGAGTAATCTCGACAAGTATATGCTGGCGAGTCCATCAGACTCATCCCCCACACCGCAAGAAAAACCTGGGCAAGAGACCCAGGATACGAACACGAAAGGCAATCTTTCGGCGGTGGAATGGAGTACCCTCGTTGCTCAGATTAAGGCTGGCGAGGATGCAGGCATGGAGCAGCTTTATAAGCTGTTCAGCCGTGGAATTCGATACTACCTTTGTCGCCAGTTGGGACCTCAGGAACTGGAAGATAAAGTCCATGACACGTTCCTGATTGTGGTGAACGCGATCCGGCGCGGCGATCTCCGCGAGCCGGAGCGTCTCATGGGGTTTGTCCGCACCGTGGTACGCCGCCAAGTTGCTGCCTATATAGAACAGGCCGTCCACATGCGCCGGGAACAAGCGGACTTAGAAAGCGGCATTGCGGTGGCTGACCGCAAGCAGAACCCAGAACAGGAGGCCATTCTCCGGCAGAAGACCGAGCTTATGCGGAACGTCTTGCAGTGCCTTTCGCAACGCGATCGCGATATTCTCGTGCGCTTTTACCTCAAGGAACAATCGCAGGAGCAGATTTGCCGGGAAATGTCGCTGACGGAGACGCAGTTCCGGTTGCTTAAATCGCGCGCAAAGGCTAAATTTGGAGAGATTGGTCGGAAAAAACTGAACAGCAGCGGAATTCTCTCAGTTCTTGTGAGAGCACAAGCCAGTTAATCCAACGTTAATGGTATAGAGACGGCAAGTTTCCGTTTCGTACTGGTTATGCAGGACACCTATTTTGAACATCCGGCGGAGGAAGCCTTAGAGCGCTACCTCCTCAAACGATGCGAAGAGGAGGAGTTGGAGACTGTAGAAACTCATCTTCTTGCATGCGAATCGTGTGTGAGCCGGCTCGAAAACCTGGAGCTTGACATCACCGCGATGAAGCAGGCGCTCGCACAGTGGCAAGAAGAGGAGGCAGCGCGTTCGGCAAAGATTGTCCAACCATCTGGCTGGAGACGGTGGTTCGCAATACCCAACCTAGCTTGGGCCGCGGCTGCCGCAGCTCTGGCGCTCAGCATTACGCTCGTTCCACATTACACAAACCTCAATGGCAAGGCGGCGAATGTCAGCCTTTCTGCTTATCGGGGTCTTGAAAGCGTATCTGTTCCGGAAGGCCGTTCTTTACACATCACGCTGAATGCGGAGGACCTTCCCTCCGGCGGCGCTGAAGTTTCCCTGGTCGATAGCAACGGGGCGACAGTTTGGAGCGGTCCGGCACAGATTCACGACAGTCGCGCAGTGGTTACTGTTCCGCGCATCCGGCAAGCAGGCGCCTACTTTGTCCGGCTGTACTCGAAGTCTTCGGACGGGGCCGAGCCAGAGTTGTTGCGCGAGTTCTCGATCACGGTTCGCTAGCAGTCTGCTTCATATTTTTTGAGCAGTTCGGGCCAGGCGCCGCGTGCTTTGAGCAGGAGCTCGATCACCTCGCGCACCGCGCCACGCCCGCCGGGAGCGCTGGTGACCAAATGCGCCAGCCGCTTCACCTCATCGCGCGCGTTCTCGGTAGCGATGGCGAGTCCGACGCGGCGCATAATGACGGCGTCGGTCAAATCATCGCCGATATAGGCCACTTGACTGTGCGCCAGTTTGGCGTCAGCCATGATCTGCTCAAAGATGGGGATCTTCTCGATATGACCTTGATAGACATAGGTCATCTTCACCTGGCGAGCCCGCTCCAGGGTCGCCGGTGAATCACGACCGCTAATCACTCCGGTTTTGATACCGAACCACTCGAGCCAGCGCAACGCGATGCCGTCTTGTGAGTCAAAGCCTTTCGTCTCAACCATATTCCCCTGCCCGTCGGGTACCAAAAACAGGCGGCCGTCGGTCATGACGCCATCGACATCCATCAAAAGAAGTTGAATGCCGGCGGCAAGACGAAAAATCTCTTCAGAGGTCAGCGGTGGGTTAATGTGCATGATGATCTCAGGATTACGCCTAAAATATCGGTGTTGGAGAGCGATCTTCTCAGGCGAGTTGCGGGGATCATCACACGTTATAACATGGCCCCGCGTGGCAGCCGAATCGGGGTGGCGGTTTCTGGCGGCGCCGATTCGGTAGCTCTTCTGCATATTTTGCATACACTTGCACCGGAGCTTGGCTCGCAGCTCGTCGTGCTGCACGTGAATCACGGGCTGAGAGGTGCGGAGTCGGACGAGGACGAGCAATTTGTACGCTCCCTGAGCCATCGACTAGGGCTACCTTTGATTGCAGAGCGCATTCCCCCGCCTGCGGGCAATCTGGAACAGGGGGCTCGGGAAGCGCGGCGGAGTTTCTTCCGGCGCTCCATGGCCGCACATTCGCTTGAGCGGATCGCGCTTGGTCATACGCGGAGCGATCAAGCCGAGACGGTATTGTTCCGCCTGATCCGTGGCTCGGGTCTGGCGGGGCTGGCCGGGATGCGCCTGGTCACTGACGACGGCCTTATCCGCCCGCTGCTGACGAGCAGCCGTGCTGAGATCCGCCAATGGGCATCTTCATTGGGCCTGGAATGGCGGGAGGATTCCTCGAATCAAGAAACACGATTCAGCCGGAATTGGCTGCGCCACGAGATTCTGCCAGCTTTGGCGGAAAGGCTCAATCCTAATGTGGAAACTATCTTGGCGGAAACCGCGAGTCTGGCTGGCGCAGAAGAGGCATATTGGAGGGAACGGATTACATGGCTTTTCCAACGGATCTGCCGGCGGACTCCGTTGGGGCTGATCCTGGATGTACCGCCTTTATTGGCTGAACATATTGCGGTGCAGCGCCGTTTAGTGCGGCATGCAATCTCAGAGGTGCGCGGTGATCTTCGCTCGCTGGAGATGCAACATATTGAGGCCATTTTGAACGTTTGCAGCGGGAGCGAGGCACATGATCGCGTGATTATTCCCGGCGTCGATGCTCTTCGCTCGTATGAAAAGCTGCTTTTGCGCAGCCCTGGACCTCGGATGGATCCCCAATACAGCGTGGATTTGAGCATTGGACAAGAATACGAGTTGCCTTCACAGGCGGGAAGAATATATATTGAGTGGAACGACTGCAATTCTGGATTTTGTGGTAATTTCAAGGAAGATCAAGAATTTGCGGGTGAAATCGCCGAATTTGAGGGTGAGGTTTTACTGGGTACGGAGAGGACCCGCCGCTTATCGGTTCGAAACTGGAAGCCGGGAGACGCAATACGGCTTCCCGGGCATGCGGGAGCGGTAAAGATTAAGTCTTTGTTTCAAGAACATAGAGTTTTACTTTGGGAACGAAGCCGGTGGCCAGTGTTGCTGTCGGATGGAGAAATTGCTTGGGTTCGGCAGTTCGGAAGCGCTGCCAAGTTCCGGAAGCAAGACGGCATGCGACGTTTTCTCCGGCTCGTCTACTACCCTCAAGAGTAATCAGGAGAAGTACACCGGCTCGTGAATCGAAAGAGGTACGAGTGACGTCATTAAGTTAGGAGAGCGAGAAGGGGCTTTGCACGAGCGTACGAGCCGCCGAACGCCGCTTCGCAGGTAAGTCGATGAGTTCAAACGTAAAAACCGCTGTTTTTTGGGTCATCATCATCTGTGCCATCGTGCTGGGGTACATGGCTGTCAAGACCGGCCGGGGCCCGGCTCCGCACAACCTGTCCACGTCGGACTTTGTCACGGCGATTCAGGATGGCAAGATCAAGGACGCCACGATCACCGGCACGGACGTGAGCGGCACAATGAGTGAAAATGGCGCCACGGTTCCATTCCATAGCCAGATTCCACCGAACTATCCAGAGGTGTACAACATGCTTCGCGAAAAGGGTGTCCGGTGGAACGCCAAGGAATCGGGCGGCAACGGCTGGATCAGCATTCTGTTCAATGCCATTCCGGTGTTGATCCTGCTTGGTCTATGGATCTTCATGATGCGACAGATGCAGAGCGGCGGAAACAAAGCGCTCAGTTTTGGAAAGAGCCGAGCCCGTCTGCATTCTTCTCAGCAAAAGAAGGTTACATTCAAGGATGTCGCGGGGGTGGATGAGGCAAAGGAGGAGCTGCAGGAGATTATTGAATTTCTGCGCGAGCCTCAGAAATTCCAAAAACTCGGCGGCCGGATTCCCAAAGGCGTATTGCTGATCGGGCCTCCGGGCACGGGGAAGACCCTGCTTGCGCGAGCCATTGCTGGAGAGGCGAACGTTCCCTTCTTCTCCATCTCAGGCTC
>Ga0209061_1001753_pt1 | contig 32684 bp, 30 predicted proteins | sample Coa_R1_10_FD_187157 | JGI IMG/M metagenome (GOLD analysis project Ga0209061, IMG submission 187157) | Surface soil microbial communities from Centralia Pennsylvania, which are recovering from an underground coalmine fire - Coalmine... | ecosystem: Environmental > Terrestrial > Soil >... | reverse complement strand
CCGGGCTTCCCGGGCACGCGGCAAGGAAGCGCGAAGCCCGCAAGGGCAACCCCGTGAGGGGTGCCGCGTGAGTGCTACTGCGTACTCGGCGGCAACGGTTCCGGCAGCCTTGCTGGACCGAGAGTTCGAACTCGGCAGCTGGCGGAGGGAGAGGGATTCGAACCCCCGAGGGCTTGCGCCCTGGCTGTTTTCAAGACAGCTGCCATCAGCCGGACTCGGCCATCCCTCCGTCGCCCGGGCTCAGAGGATACCGGACCGGAGCCGTGGTCCCGTCCCACGAGCGGTGGTGGGGAGGCCCCCCCTCCGCTTGCTACCCTGAAGGGCCGCCCATGAGGTGCTCTTCCCGTCACCAGCACTGGACCGCACGGGCGGCGCTCCTCGCGGTCATCGTCCTCCTCGCTCAGGCGTGTGCTATCGACGGCTCGGCCACCCCTGGCCCTCTCACCCCCTCCCCTGCTCATCGGCCGACGCCCTCCCCTTCCTCCTGTGCCGACCAGACCTTCGCTCGACTGAGCGAGGCCCAGCGGCTGGGTCAGCTCTTTCTGGTGGGTCAGACCGTCCCCGACCCGGACTCGGCAGGCACTGCCCACCTGGTGCAGGCTGAGCACGTCGGCGGGGTGGTGCTCGGCGGCACAGGCTGGGACAGCGCAGCCAAGGTCCAGCACACAGCGCAGCAGCTCCAGGCCCTGGCCACCTCCCAGGCCACCGGTGGGGTCCGGCTCTTCGTCGCTGGCAACCAGGAGGGCGGAGCCGCAGGCTCGCTGCAGGCCTTCTACGGTCCCGGTTTCTCCGCGATCCCCAGCGCCCTCAGCCAGGGCAGCATGGACCCGGCCAGGCTGCGACAGGAGGCGATCATCTGGGGGACGGAGCTGCGCGCGGCCGGCGTCAACCTGGATCTGGCCCCGGTGATGGATACCGTCCCGGCCTCGCTAGCGGCGGCCAACGCCCCCATCGGGAGCCTCAACCGCGAGTACGGTCACGACCCGGCCACGGTCGCGGCGCACGGGAGCGCCTTCATCGAGGGCATGACCGCCGCCGGCGTCGCGACCACGGTCAAGCACTTCCCTGGGCTGGGAAGGGTCCAAGGGAACACCGACCTCGTCGCTCAAGTGGTGGACACGGTCACCTCCCGCCGCGATCCCTACCTCGGACCTTTCCAGGCCGGGATCGCAGCCGGGGCCGGCTTCGTGATGGTCTCGCTGGCGATCTACACCCGCCTGGACCCGGTCAACCCGGCGGTGTTCTCCCCTGCCGTCATCCAGCACGTCCTGCGTGGTGACCTCGGCTTCCAGGGCGTGGTGATGTCCGACGACCTGGGGGCAGCGGCCGCCGTCCAGGACGTGCCCATGCCCGAGCGGGCGGTCCGCTTCCTCGCTGCCGGCGGGGACCTGATCTTGACCATGCAGCCCGCCGACGTCACCCCGATGGAGCAAGCGGTCCGAGCCCGGATGGGCGCCGACCCGTCCTTCCATGCCCAGGTGGAGGAGGCGGTCCACCGGGTGCTCGCGGCCAAGAGCGACCTGGGCCTGGTCCCCGGCTGCGCCGCCCGGGCTGCCTGATCCCGGCAGCCCCCGGATTCCCTGCGGACGCCTCGGCACCGGCCCCGGTAGGCTCTGGCTGTGGCCGACGGCCCCACGGGACGTCGTCGCGATGAAGGATGAGGTCATCCATCCACCATCGCATCGGTCAGGGTGAGATGAGGTCATGGCAATGGCTGCGTGGGCACCTGCGCACCCTGCTGCCGATCGGGCTGGGCGTGGCGGCCCTGGTCGCGCTGGTGCTGGGTCTCGATCCCAGCAGCTTCGCCGCAGCCATCGATCGCTTCGACCTCAGGCTCTTGCCGGCCATCCTCGCCGCCGCCGTGGCCATCCCGATCCTACAAGGCATGCGATGGCACTTCCTCCTCCGGGAGTTGGACATCAACCTCCGGGCCAGGGACACCATCCTGCTCAGCGTCGCCGGGCAGGCGATCACCGCCATCCTCCCCCTGGGCGACCTGACCCGCGCCATCTTCGTCACCGAGGTGAGCGACGCCGAGTTCGGCGACGCGGCGGCCACGGTCACCGTCCAGGAGCTGAGCTTCACCCTCCTCCTCGTGCTCGCCGCCCTCCCCGCCCTGGTGCAGCTCCACGCCTCCCCCCTCGTGATCACCATCACCCTCCTCGGCATCGCCCTCATCCTCGCCATCCTCACCGTGCCCCCGCTCTTCCGCGCCGTCCACGCCCTGGTGGCGCGCGCGCCGTTGCTGCGCCGCTTCCTCTCCCAGATCGACGAGCTCCAGCACGAGACCGTCCGGCTCCTGCACCGCGCCGACACGGCCGGCTGGTCCAGCCTCGACCTGGGGCGGGTCTTGGTCGCGGCCACGCTCTTCTGGCTGGTGGTGGAGGGCTTGGGTGTGCACACGGTCACCTGGTGGGAGGCCACCTTCGTGCTGGCCATCGCCTACGTGGGAGGCGCGGTCAGCCTGATCCCGGGCGGGGCAGGAGCGAACGAGGCGACCACCGTGGGTGCGCTCATCCTGCTCGGGCTCCCGCCGGGATTGGCCACCGCCGCCGCCCTGCTGCAGCGGGCCTTCACCACCGGCGTGGCCTCCCTCCTCGGGGTCGGTGCCTACCTGCTGGCCCGACATCGCTTCCCCCAGCTGAGCGGGCTGGCTGCCCTGCAGGCCCAGGCCGCCAGCCGACGCTGAGAGGTCGAGGATGCGTCCCTTCACCCGGACGCTCAGGGCGTGGGTCAAGGACCTGACGTCGGCCGACTCCCGGCGGGCAGGCCGGGCAGCCCTGATCACGACCGGTCTCTTCGCCTTCGCCCATCAGGTCGTGGGAGAGGCGCAGGTGACTATCTTCGTCGCCTTCGGGGCCTTCACCTTCCTGGCCCTCATCAGCTTCGGCGGCCCCGCCCAGGCTCGGGCCCTGGCCTACACCGTCACCGCCCTGGTCTGCTCGGCCCTGATCGCGCTCGGCACCGCCGTCTCCCTGCAGCCCTGGAGCGCAGCCCTGGCGATGCTGGCGGTCGCCTTCGCCGTGCAGTTCGCCGGCGTCCTCGGCGGCTACGTCGCCGGCGCCCAGCCAGCCCTGCTCCTCGCCTACGTCCTCGCCGCGACCGTCCCCGCCCCCCTCGACGCCATCCCTGCCCGGCTCGCCGGCTGGCTGCCGGCGACCGCCAGCGCCACCGTGGCCGTGCTGCTCCTCTGGCCCCAGCACGAGCGTCAGGCGTGGCGAGCGCAGGCAGCGACCGCCTGCCGAGCCCTGGCCGACTTGGTCCGATCAACCCGAGACGGCCGAGGCGGCACCGAGGCAGAGGAGCAGGCGCGGGAGGCGGTGCTGGCGGCGCAGCGTGCCTATGCCGCCACCTCGCACCGGCCAGCTGGCCCCACCCGCCGCGACCGGGCGCTGGCGCAGCTGGTCACCGAGCTGGCCCGAGCCCTGAGCTTCGGCTTCGCCGCCGGTCCCGGGCCTGAGCACCATCCCTGCCTTGCGGAGGGGACCCAGCTTGCCGCTGCTGTCGCCGGGTCGTTTGAGGCCAGCGCCGGGGTGCTGACCGGGGGCCCACCCCCCGACCTGGATGCCCTGCAGCACGCGCGCGTGGAGCACCGGCTGGCCCTCGACCGCTGGGCGGCTGCCCGGCTGCGGGCTGGGGCCCCGGCCGAGGAGGTGCTCGCCGGCCTCGAGGCCGACCACTGGTTGCGGCGGGTCTCTTACCTGTGCCTGGCCATCGGCGCCAACGCCACCCTCGCCGCCGGACGCCCCTTCGAGGAGGGCGGCCTCCCCCTGCCCGCCGGAACGCCCCACCACCGAGGGGCGCGAGGGGTGGTGCATCGGATCCGAGGCACGGTCCACACCCACCTGTCCCCCGCCTCCACGGTGCTCCAGACCAGCCTCAGGGCGGCCATCGGGCTGTCAGTGAGCGTGCTGGTGGCGCGGCTCCTGAAGCTGGACCACGCCTTCTGGGTGGTGCTGGGCACGCTCTCCGTCCTTCGCTCCAACGCCCTCGGCACGGGACGGGCAGCCTTGCAGGTGATCGGCGGCACGGTGCTCGGGGTGGCGATCGGGGCCGCCTTCGCCACCGTCGTGGGCCTTCGCGCGCCGCTCCTCTGGGCGGCGCTCCCGGTGGCCATCTTCCTCGCCACCTCGACCTCGCGCCTCCACCCCGTCGTGGGCCAGGCTGCCTTCTCGGTGCAGCTGGTCGTGCTCTTCAACCTCATCACCCCCGTCGGCTGGCGGGTGGGGCTGGTGAGGGTCGAGGACATCCTCGTGGGCGCCGGCGTGAGCCTGGTGGCCGGGGTGCTCCTGTGGCCTCACGGCGCCCGCCGGCAGCTGTGCCGGGCGCTCGCCACGGCCTATCGCCGCCTCGCCAGCCTCCTGGAGACCGCATCCGTCCTGGTGCTCGACGCCCAGGAGGGGGAGGACCGAGCTGGCACCAGTCTGCGGGCCATGCGGCAGGCGGCGATCGAGGCCCGTGACCGAGCTGGGGAGGCCTTCGAGCAGCTCCTGAACGAGCGAGGGTCCAGACGTCTGCCGGTCGAGCGCTGGGCCTTCCTGGTGGCCGCGATCGACCACGTCCTCCTCGTCGCCGACCTCGCCGAGCTGATGACGGGCGCTGGCTATCAGGCTCGCTCCTGCGCCAGGGAGGCCAGGTCGCTACGGCGCCTGGCATGGCGCCTGGGCTCCACCTTCCTCTGGCTGGCGGACCGGCTGGAGAGGGTGCCACCGACGAGCGCGCCCGGCCGGCTCCCCACCCTCGGGCTGCGACTGGCGGCAACCTCGTGCCTGAGGAGCTGGGACGGCACCGAGGGATCGACGGCTGGCCGATCGGCGATCGCGATCGTCTCCACCGCCGAGTGGTTGGGGCAGCTGGACCTCCTCGCCGCCGACCTCGAGCCCTCGGTGGCAGCGGCGGCGGAGGCCACCCACCGGCCCTGGTGGCGTTGAGCGGGCGTCGTCGCCCCCTCCCCCACTGGCGGCCGAGCCCGGCCAGGTGGGGCGGTCAGGCGGCGCCGATCAGCTCGCAGCCATCCATGTAGGGGCGCAGGACCTCGGGCACGGCCACCGTGCCATCCACCCGCTGGTAGGTCTCGAGCAAGGCGTCGATGGTCCGGGTCAAGGCCAGGCCGCTGCCGTTTAGGGTGTGCACGAACCGCGGCGGCTCCCCGGGCGCGGGCCGGTAGCGCAGGTTGGCCCGTCGCGCCTGGAAGTCGTTGAAGACCGAGCAGGAGGAGACCTCCAGGTAGCGCCTCAGGCCCGGGCACCATGCCTCGAGGTCGTACTTCTTGAACTGAGCGAAGCCCAGGTCGCCGGTGCACATGGCCACCACCCGGTAGTGCAGGCCCAGCCGGCGCAGGACCTCCTCCGCGTGCCGGGTCAGCTCCTCCAACGCCTCGAGCGAGCGCTCTGGCTCGACCAGCTTCACCAGCTCGACCTTGGAGAACTGGTGGAGGCGGATGTAGCCCCGGGTGTCCTTCCCCGCCGCCCCCGCCTCGGAGCGGAAGCAGGGCGAGTAGGCGACGTAGCTCAAGGGCAGCCGCGCCCCATCCAGGATCTCTTCGCGGTGGAGGTTGGTGACCGGCACCTCGGCGGTGGGGATCAGCCAGAGGTCACGGCCCTCCACACGGAAGGCGTCCTCACCGAACTTGGGCAGCTGCGCGGTCCCCACCATCGACGAGGTGGTGACCAAGAAGGGCGCCAGGACCTCCGTGTACCCATGCTCCTTGGTGTGCAGGTCGAGCATGAACTGGGCCAAGGCCCGCTCCAGGCGGGCGCCCTGCCCCTTGAGGAAGGCGAACCGCGACCCGGCCACGCGCGCGGCCCGCTCGAAATCCATGATGTCCAGCGCCTCGCCGATCTCGTAGTGGGTACGGGGCTCGAAGTCGAAGGAGGGCGGCTCCCCCCACGCTCGGACGACCACGTTGTCGGCCTCGGTCTCCCCCACCGGCACGCTCTCGTGGAACACGTTGGGGACCTCGAGCAGGAGGTCGTCCAGCCGCCGCCGGAGCTCGTCGGCCTCGGCGGAGGCGCGCTTGACCGACTCCGCCAGCTCCCTCATGCGGGGGAGCAGGGCCTGATCCCTGGTCCGTGCGAACTCCTTCGAGAGCGCGTTCTGCTCCGCCCGTGAGCGCTCCGCCCGGGTGGTCGCCTCGCGCCAGCGACGATCCAGGTCGAGGATCTCGTCCACCGGGGCCGTCTCCCCCTTGAGCTGGGCGGCTCGGCGCACCTCGTCCGGATGATGACGGATGAACTCCAACGAGAGCACGGTTCAGCCCTCCTCCTTCAGCTGTGGGAAGAGAATCACGTCCCGGATGGCGGCCTGGTCGGTGAGGAGCATGACCAAGCGATCGATGCCCACCCCAAGCCCTCCGGTTGGGGGCAACCCGTACTCGAGCGCGCGCAGGAAGTCCTCGTCGAACGGATGCGCCTCCTCGTCCCCGGCGGCCCGCTCCGCCGCCTGGGCCTCGAAGCGGCGTCGCTGGTCGACCGGGTCGGTCAGCTCGGTGAAGGCGTTGGCGTGCTCACGGCCGACCGCCACCAGCTCGAAGCGCTCCACGAACCGGGGGTCGTCGTCGCGGCGCCGGGCCAGCGGCGAGATCTCCACCGGGTAGTCGACCACGAAGGTGGGGTCCCACAGGTTGGGCTCGACCAGCTCCTCGTAGGCCTCCGCCAGCTCCACCCCGGCCAGCTCCCGCCCCGTGGCCTCACGCACCAGGTCCACCATGCGTGCCCGCCGGAAGGGGGGGCGGAGGTCGAGGGAGCGCCCCTGGTAGTCCGCCACCAGGGGGCGCCCGGCCGCCCGGGCCGCCGCCACCACGATCTCCTCGGTCAGCCGCATCATGTCCTCGTAGTCGGCGTAGGCCTGGTAGCACTCGAGCATCGTGAACTCTGGGTTGTACTTGGGGGACAACCCCTCGTTCCTGAATACGCGGCCGATCTCGTAGACGCGCTCCATCCCACCGACCACGAGCCGTTTCAGGTGCAGCTCGAGCGCGATGCGCAGGAAGAGCTCGCGGTGCAAGGCCTGGTGATAGGTCCGGAAGGGCCGGGCGTGGCCCCCTCCCGGCACCTCTTGGAGGACCGGCGTCTCCACCTCCAGGAATCCCTTGCCATCCAGCAGGGCCCGGATCGCCGAGATGATCCGGGAGCGGGCGACGAAGACCTGACGGGCCTCGGGGTTGGCGATCAGGTCCAGGTAGCGCTGGCGATAGCGGGTCTCGATGTCCCGCAGCCCATGCCACTTGTCGGGCAACGGGCGCAGCGACTTGCTGAGCAAGGTGAAGCACTCGACCCACACGCTGGGCTCGCCCCGCCGGGTGCGCCGAACGGGCCCCGAGGCGCCGACCACGTCGCCGGGGTCGAGCTGCAGGAAGCGACGGTACGCCTCCTCACCAAGCGCGTCCCGCCGGGCGACGAGCTGGATGCGCCCGGCGCCGTCCTGGAGGTCGGCGAACGCCATCCCACCCTGCCCCCGCCGCGTCATCAGCCGGCCAGCGACGGTCACCGGGGCCGTGACCCCGTCCGGGCTGGCCCCCAACAGGGACAGCGCCTCCGCCGTGGTGTGGGTGCGGGAGAAACGCCCCACATAGGGCTCCACCCCCTCCGCGATCAGGCGCTCAAGCTTCTGCCGACGGTCACGGAGGGCGGCCGGGAGATCATCGATCGGTTCGAGGTCGGTCACGCAGGCGACAAGCGTACGCGGAAGCCAACCCCCGGTGCGTCGCCGGGCCCGCCGAGGCCTCGGCTACTCCACGGCGAGGATCTTCACCCAGCTCGTCCCGTTGGGCGAGCTCCACTCCACCACGTCACCGGCCCGATGCCCGAGCAGCGCTCTCCCCAGCGGGCTCTCGTTGGAGATCCGCCCGCGCAGGGGATCGGCCTCCGCCGGGCCCACGATCGAGTAGGCGGTCTGGTCGCCATCCTCGAACTCGACCACGACCCGTGCCCCCACCGCCGCCACCCCCTCCTCGCGGGGCTCGTTCTCGATCACCACGGCGTTGCGGATCATGGCCTCAAGGGTGGCGATGCGTCCCTCGACCAGGCTCTGCTCGTTCTTCGCCTCCGTGTACTCCGCATTCTCGGCGATGTCGCCGAACTCCCGGGCCCGCCGGATCCGCTCCGCCACCTCCTCTCGGCGCACCCGGACCAGCTGCTCCAGCTCCTCCTCCAGCCGGCGAAGCCCTTCTCTGGTGAGTAGGACCGGTCGCTCCTCCATACGAAGTCGCGGATTTTATCATCCAGCGGTGATGTGAGGTTGTCCCTCACCCCGTCTCGGCGGGGTCGGGGTGGGCAGGGGTGGGGGATGGGCCTTGGCCCAGCGGCGAAGGCGCGCCGCCTCACGACGGACCGCACGGGCTTGGCCGATCACGTCGAGGCGACGTAGCTCGACCGACCGCTCCGGCCCCCATGGCGCCCGGAACTCGCCCGCCCGCACCTGGTCGGCCACCCGGTGGTGGGCCTGGCGGAAGGGGACGCCCTCGGCCACCAGCCGCTCGGCGGCATCGGTCGCGTACAGCCCGTGATCCTCCAGCGAGGCCGCCAGTCGCGCCGGGTCGAAGTCCAACTCCGCGACCAGGAGCCTCGTCGCCTCCAGGCAGGACTCGGCGTTGTCGACCACGGCGAAGAGGGCGACCTTGTCCTCCTGGAGGTCGCGATCGTAGGCCAGGGGCAGCCCCTTGAGGACCGTGACCAAGGCAGCGTAGCCCCCCAAGGCCCGACCACTACGCCCCCGGACGAGCTCGGCCACGTCCGGGTTCTTCTTTTGGGGCATGAGGCTGGAGCCGGTCGCCACCCGGTCGGGGAGGCGCACGAAGCCGAACTCTGCGCTGGCCCAGAGGACGATGTCCTCGGCCAGACGACTCAGATGGACGGCGATCGAGACCCCGGCGTGGAGGAGGTCGAGGAGGAAGTCGCGGTCGGCAACCGCGTCCATGGTGTTGGCGGCCAGGCGGCTGAAGCCGAGCTCGGCGGCGACCACCTCCCGGCGGAGGGGGAGGGTGCTGCCGGCCAGGGCGCCAGCCCCCAACGGCATCTCGTCGGCCGCCTCATAGGCATGGCGCACGCGGGTGGCGTCCCGCAGCAAGGGCTGCGCGTGGGCGAGCAGATGCTGGCCGACCGGCACCGGCTGGGCACGCTGGAGATGGGTGTAGCCGGGCATGATCAGCTGGTCCATGGCCATCGCCCGCTCGGCCAGGGTCACGCTCAGGTCGGCCAGGGCGCGAACCAAGCGGGCGCAGGCCGCTCGACAGAAGAGCCGAAGATCAAGGGCGATCTGATCGTTCCGGGAGCGCCCGGTATGGAGCCGGGCACCGCCGTCCGGGTAGAGCTCGGTGAGGCGGCGCTCAACCGCGGTGTGGACGTCCTCATCCGTCTCGTGGAAACGGAAGGTGCCGGCGGCGATCTCCGCCGCCACCTGGCCCAGGCCACGCTCGATGCCCCGCAGCTGCCCCTCGGTGATCAGGCCGGCCGCGCGCAGGCCACGGGCATGGGCAATGGAGCCGGCGACGTCGAAGGGGGCCAGGCGCAGGTCGAGGGCGAGCGAGGAGGCGAACCGCTCCAGCTCGGGCAGCAGCCCCTCGGCGAAGCGGCCACCGTAGAGCTTTCCCTGGGGGGGCCGGGACGGCATCAGGTCGTCCCCCGACGGCCCCAGAGCGCACCGGTGGGGACCGAGGGGGCAGCCAGGGAGCGTCGCATCGTGATGCGACGGCATGACGACGCCATGCGAACCACGGTCAACCTGGACGACGACGTCCCCGAGGCCAGCCCACCGATCATGGGCGGGATGGTCCGGGCCGCCCTCGAAGAGGGCTGAGGTACCTCCTCGACGTCCATCATCGCCCAGCGCTCGACTGGTTCCGCCGTCGGCGTGACGCCCCCTGGGCGACGACGCCGCTGACCGAGGCCGGCCTCGTGCGGGTCTCCTCCAGCGTCTCGGCCACCCCCACCGCGGCCACGCCGCGCGAGGCGCTGACGATGCTGGAGCGCATCCGCCAGGTACCGGGGCATCGCCTCATTAAGGACGACCTGGAACCGGTGGTCGGCCCCCACCTCGGCTCCGGTCTGGGGGCGACCCATCGCCAGGTCAGGGACGCCTACCTGCTCGCCCTCGCCCGCCGTCACGGCGGGCGCCTCGCCGCCTTCGATCGGGGCATCGCCACCCCCGAGGGGGGCGATGACGTGGAGCCCGCCCCCACCGGCTGACGCCGCTCCCCCCTCTCCGGTCACGGCGTCAGCCGCCTGACCTCGGCGGGCAGGAGGCGCTCCAGGTCCAGGGTCGAGAGCCGCCCCTGCACCTCGGCTGCGGTCCGCGTGGCGAGCCCGAAGAGCTTGATGAAGCCGGCCGCAGCCCCCTGGTCGAACCGATCGCCGCGCCCGTAGGTCGCCAGCTCGGGGCGATAGAGCTGCCCCGGCGCCTTGCGCCCCACCACCATCGCCTGCCCCCGGTACAGCTTGAGCCGTACCTGACCGGTCACGTGGCGTTGGGTGGCGACGACGAAGGCCTGGAGCGCCTCCCGCAAGGGGCTGAACCAGAGGCCGTCGTACACCAGCTGGGCCCACTGAGCGGCCACCTGCTCCTTGAAGCGGGCGACGTCCTTGGTCAGGGTGAGATCCTCCAGGGCCTGGTGGGCCTGGAGGAGCAGCGTCGCCGCCGGGGCCTCGTACACCTCGCGCGACTTGATCCCGACCAGACGGTTCTCCAGGTGGTCGATGCGGCCCACCCCATGGGCGCCTCCCAGCCGGTTGAGCGTCTCCACCAGCTCCACCGCCGGCAGCTGACGGCCGTCCAGGGTCACCGGCGTCCCCTCCTGGAACCCGATCTCCAGGTAGGCGGGCTCGTCCGGGGCTCGCTCCGGGTCGACCGTCCACGCCCAGACGTCCGAGGGCGGCTCCTGCCACGGGTCCTCGAGCGCCCCAGCCTCGATCGAGCGGCCCCAGAGGTTCTCGTCCACCGAGTAGGGGGAGCCCGAGGTCACCGGAACCTCGATGCCGTGGCAGCGGGCGTACTCAAGCTCGTCCTCACGGTTCATCCCCCAGTCGCGCACCGGGGCCACCACCTCCAGCTCCGGCGCCAGGGCCGCGGCGGTCACGTCGAAGCGAACCTGATCGTTGCCCTTGCCGGTGCAGCCGTGGGCGATCGCGACCGCCCCCTCCCGACGGGCGACCTCGACCAGCAAGGCCGCGATCAACGGCCGCCCCAGGGCCGTCGCCAGCGGGTACTCCCGCTCGTACATCGCGCCCGCCTGGAGCGAGGGCCACACGAAATCGCGCAGGAAGGCGATCCGGCCGTCGACCACGTAGGCGGCCACCGCGCCCGTGCGAAGCGCCCGTCGTTGGATCTCCTGCAGATCCTTCTTCTCCCCGAGATCGACGGTCAGGGCCACCACCTCGTAGCCCCGCTCGGCCAGCCAGCGGATGGCCACGGACGTATCCAGCCCGCCCGAGTAGGCGAGCACCAGCCTCTTACACTCCGGCACCCAGGAACCTCCTCAACGTCGCACCGGCGGCGTGATCGTCCAGCACCACCAGGATGGTGTCGTCGCCGGCCACCGTCCCGACCACGCCTTCCAACTTCGACTCGTCCACCACTCGCGCCACCAGGCTGGCGCTCCCGGGGGTGGTGCGGACCACCGCCAGGAACTCCACCTGGTGGATCGAGAGCACCAACTGGCTCGCGATCGAGGCCGCCTCCCGGTAGCCGGCGCCGGTCCGGACCAGGCCCAGCTCTTGGATGTCACGGGAGACGGTGGCCTGGGTGGTGCGGAACCCACGCTCGGCCAGCGCCCGGGCCAGCTCCTGCTGGGTCTGGACGCGCGCCCCGCGCACCACCTCCAGGATCGCCTGCTGGCGGCGCTCCTTCACGTCCCGGCCTGAGCGCGCCGCATCCCGGCTGCTGCCCGTTCCAGCTCGGCCGGCGTGATCACGAGCGGGGGCACCGTCCGTACCGTCCGCTCGTCGACCGCGTTGACGATGACTCCCTCCTCCAGGCATCGTGCTTGGAAGCGCCTCGCCACCGGCTCCTTGAACACCACCGCCTGCATCAGGCCTCGCCCGCGCACCACCTCGACGCCGTCCAGACCCCGCAGGACCGCCTGCAGCGCCTCCCCCATCTCCGCGGCATGGCCCACCAACCCCTCCGACTCGACCACGTCGAGCACCGCCAGGGCAGCGCTGCAGGCCAGCGGGTTGCCACCGAAGGTCGACCCATGGTCGCCAGGCTCGAGCACGTCGGCCCGAGGCGCGGCCAGGCAGGCGCCGATGGGCACGCCACCCCCGAGGCCCTTGGCCAGGGTCATGACGTCGGGGGTGATCCCGTGGTGCTGGTGGGCGAACCACCGACCGGTGCGACCGAGGCCGGTCTGGACCTCGTCCAGGATCAGGAGCAGGTTCTGACGGTCGCACCAGGCGCGCACCCCCTCCAGGTACCCCTCCGGCGGGGGCACGACCCCGACCTCGCCCATCACCGGCTCCAGCATCACGGCCACCGTCCGCTCGCTGGTGGCCCGGCGGATCGCCTCCAGGTCGCCGTAGGGCACGTGTACGAAGCCCGGGGGCAGGGGCGCAAAGGGGGCGGAGTACTTGGGCTGGCCGGTGGCCGTCACCGTGGCCAGGGTGCGCCCGTGGAAGGACCCCTCGGCGGTGATGATCTCGTAGGCCCCTCCGCGGTGAAGCTTCCCCCACTTGCGGGCGACCTTGATCGCGGCCTCGTTGGCCTCGGCCCCGCTGTTGGCGAAGAACACCCGGCTGGGGAAGGAGAGCTCGACCAGTCGCCGGGCCAGGGACACCTGGGGCTCGGTGTAGTAGAGGTTGGAGGCATGGATCAGGCGCCCTGCTTGCTCCGCGACCGCTCGCGCAACCGCCGGGTGAGCGTGGCCGAGCAGGTTGACCGCGATCCCGGCCACCAGGTCCACGTACTCCCGCCCGGTGTCGTCGCGCACCAGCGCCCCTCGCCCCTCGACCAGGGTGACCGGCAGCCGGTTGAAGGTGCCCATGAGGTAGGTTCGCTCGGCCTCGATCAGCTCCGGTGTGGTCATCCCTTGCTCGCCTCCCGCATGACCATGGTGCCGATCCCCGACTCGGTGAAGAGCTCGAGCAGCAGGGCGTGCGGCTGCCGGCCGTCGACGATGTGGGCCTGAGGAACGACCTCGAGCGAGCGCAGGCAGGCCTCGAGCTTCGGGATCATGCCGCCGCTGACGCGCTCCTCATCGACCAGGCGCCGCGCCTCCTCGCGGCCCAGCTCGGGGATGACCCGTTGCTCGCCGTCGAGCACGCCGGGCACGTCGGTGAGCAGGATCAGCTTGGCCGCACCCAGCGCCACCGCGATCTCCGCGGCCACGGTGTCGGCGTTGATGTTGTACGACTGGCCGTCGTAGCCGAGGCCGATGGAGGCGATGACGGGCACGTAGCCCCGCTGCAGCAGGGCGGTGATCGGCTCCTGGTTCACCTGCACCACCCGCCCCACCAGGCCCAGGTCGGGATCCAGAGGCTCGGCGATGATCGTGGGGCCGTCCTCCCCGGACATCCCCACGGCCTGGCCCCCGAGCCGGTTCAGGGTGGCCACCAGGTCCGGGCTCACCTTGCCGGTGAGCACCATCTTGACCACCTCCATCGTGGCCGGGTCGGTGACCCTGAGGCCGTTCCGGAACTCCGCGGGCAGCCCCAGCCGTCGGCTGAGGGCGGTGATCTCCGGGCCTCCCCCGTGCACCAGGACCGGCAGCATGCCCACGTAGCGCAGCAGCACCACGTCGAGCAACGTCTCTTCCTTGCGCTGCTCGATGGCGTTGCCCCCCAGCTTCACCACCACGACCTGACCGTGGAAGCGCCTGATGTAGGGCAGCGCCTCGACCAGCACCTGGGCCCGCTCGTTGACATCGATCGTCATCCAACCGCCCCTGTCCCAGCCGGCGCTGGGCTCATGTCGTGTACTCCGCGTTGATCCGCACGTAGTCCTGGGAGAGGTCGCAGCCCCAGGCCTCGGCCCGACCCTCGCCCAGCCCCAGGTCGGCCACGATCTCGATCTCAGCCTGCTGGAAGGCACGTCGAACCGCGTTCAGGTCGACCTCGACCCCAGAGCCGGCGGTGAAGACGGTCAGGCCGGCGACGGTCACGGTGAGGCGATCGACGGCCAGCTCACAGCCGCTGTAGCCGAGGGCGCAGACGATCCGGCCCCAGTTCGGGTCCCCGCCATGGATGGCGGCCTTGACCAGGTTGCTGGAGGCCACCGCCCGGGCCGCCAGCCGCGCCTGCCGATCGTCAGGGGCGCCACCCACCCGCACCGTGATCAGACGGGTGGCGCCCTCCCCGTCACGGGCGATCTTCCGGGCCAGCTCGCGGGCCACGTCGGTGATCGCTCGCTCCAGCAGCTCCGACTGAAGGCTCCCGGGCCGCACCGGCGGGTTGCCCGCCGCCCCTCCAGCCAGGATGAGGAAGGTGTCGTTGGTCGAGGTGTCGCCGTCCACCGTGACCTGGTTGAAGCTCAGATCGGCCACCCGCCTCACCACCGATCCCACCCAGCCCGGGGCCACCGCCGCGTCGGTGGTGACGAAGGCCAGCATGGTCGCCATGTTGGGGTGGATCATGCCCGAGCCCTTGGCCATCCCGCCCACCCGCACCGGCACCCCGTCCACCTCCAGCTCGACCGCGTGCAGCTTGGGGACGGTGTCCGTGGTCATGATGGCCCGGGCCGCGGCCTCCCCACCAGCCGGGCTGAGCCCGGCACAGGCCTCGGCGATCCCCCGCTTCACCGCCTCCATGGGCAGGTAGCGACCGATCACCCCGGTGGTCCCCACCAGCACCTGGTCGGGGTCGAGGTCCAACCGGTCGGCGGTGAGCTTGGCCATCTGGAGCGCGTCGCGGAAGCCCTGGGCGCCGGTGCAGGCGTTGGCATTGCCCGAGCACACGACCAGCGCCTGCACCCGGTTGTGCCGCAGGTGGAGCTGGTCGATCACCACCGAGGCGCTCTTGACCCGGTTGGTGGTGAACACGCCGCCAGCGTCGCAGACGCGGTCGGCAACGACCACGGTCAGGTCCTCCCGATCCCCGGCCGAGGGCAGGTAGGCGGACTCCCCGGCCGTCGCCGCCTTGATGCCGCAGGCAGCCGCCCCGGCGCGCCAGCCCCGGGGTGCGGTCACCCCGCCGGGCAGGATCCGGTAGGACGGGGTCAAGGCCATTGCACGGGGCTCCTCAACCCCTCGTCGCGATCGAACCCGAAGACGAGGTTGAAGCACTCGACCCCCTGCCCCGAGGCCCCCTTGACCAGGTTGTCGATGGCCGCCGTCACCACCGCCTTCGGACCTTGCGCGGCCACGTGGATCAGGCAGTAGTTGGTGTGGCTCGCCAGCTTGGTCGCCGGCGTCTGTCCCAGCACCCTGACGAAGGGCTGCCCCCGGTAGAACTCGCGATAGGTGCCGACCAGGGCATCAAGCGAGCCCCTGAGGTCGAAGTAGCAGGTGACCAGGATGCCCCGCACCATCGGCACCAGGTGGGGGACGAAGGTGAGCCGGGGAGGGCTTCCATCGGCCAGGCGCCCCAGCTCCTGCTCCAGCTCAGCCAGGTGACGGTGGCCACCGATCGCGTAGGCGTGGAGCGACTCGCCGACCTCGGCGAAGTGCGTCCCCAGCCCCGGGCTCCGGCCCGCCCCCGACACCCCGGACTTGGCATCCACGACCACGTCCGGGCCGGCGAGCCTGGCCACCACCGCCGGGGCCAGGGCCAGGATCGATGCGGTCGCGTAGCAGCCCGGCACCGCCACCAGACGGGCCGCTCGGATCTCCGCCGCATGCAGCTCGGGGAGGCCAAGGACGGCCTCCTCCAGCAGCTGCGGCGCCGGATGCTCCTGGCGGTACCAGATCGGGTAGAGGGAGGCATCCCGGAGGCGGAAATCGGCGCTCATGTCGATCACCCGTGCCCCTGCCCCCAGCCAGCCGGCCGCCCGGTCGGCCCCCACGTTGTGGGGAAGGCAGCTGAACACCACCTCCACCGCCGAGGGGTCCACCTCCTCGACGAACCGGCCCTCCAGCTCCAGGAGGGGGAAGACCGCCTGGTAGGGGTGACCGGCGAACGAGCGCGAGGTGAGCTGCACAAGCTCGACGCCCGGATGCCGGGCGAGGAGGTGCACCAGCGTCATGCCCGCGTACCCGTTAGCGCCGGCCACCGCCACCCGGACCCTGCGCTCAGCGCTCGCCATCTGGGGTCGTCACAGGTCGCTCAGTCGCCATTTGCCGCATAAACATACAGACAACCTGCATGTTTATGCAATGACCCGGCCCCGCCCCGCCAGGGTCGGCCACGACACGCCCCAGCGCGTCTTCTACCATTCAACCCATCACGTCCGTCACCTGACCGCTTACCACGGGGAGCCGATGTCCGTCCTCCATCCGAAGCCCGCCGAGGCAGAGGAGCAGCAGCCCCTCTCCATCCCCGAGCTCGCCGAGCTCGTCAACCAGACCCTCGGCTGCCTGCGGGGGGTGAGGTTCAGGGGCGAGGTGATGGGGATCCAACGGGCCGAGAAGATCACCCGGTTCACGGTCAAGGACGAGGGCGGCAAGATCGAGGCCAAGATCTTCAACTTCCAGCTCGCGCGCACCAAGGCCATCCCCGAGGAGGGCAAGACCTTCGTCTTCACCGTCGAGCGCTTCGACCTCTACGCCCCCTACGGCCGATTCTCGGTGCTCGTCGACGGCATCGAGTACGACGCCGAGGGCGACCTGCGCCGTCAGTACGCCGAGCTGTACGCCCGTCTGGAGGCGGAGGGGGCCTTCGACGAGCGGCGGAAGCGTCCGCTGCCAAAGCTACCGCGTCGGGTCGGCGTCATCACCTCGACCGTGGGCAAGGTCCAGGAGGACATCAAGCAGACGATCTGGGAGCGGTTCCCGAACATGGAGATCCGGCTCTACGCCGCCAAGGTTCAGGGGGCGGCGTCGGCTGCCAGCATCGTCAACGCCTTCGAGCGCGTGCGCCGGGAGGGCTTCGTCGACGTCGTGATCCTGGCCCGCGGCGGTGGCTCCTTCGAGGAGCTGTTCAGCTTCAACACCGAGCCGGTGGTGCGCGCGGTGATGGCCTGCCCCGTCCCGGTGGTGAGCGCCATCGGGCACGGCCCCGACGTCTTCCTCTCCGACCTCGTCGCTGACGTCACCGCGATCACCCCGACCGCCGCCGCCAGCCGAGTGGTGCCGGTCAGGGCCGACCTGGAGCAGGCGCTCCAGCGGTCGGCGGGCCGGCTCCGGGACGGGGCCCACGCCAAGCTCCGGCGCGAGCGGGAGCGGCTGGCCGCCCTCGAGCATCGACTCGGCCTCTTCTCGCCCTCACGGCGCCTTGCCGAGGAGCGCCGGAGGCTGGAGAGCTTGGCCTCGACCCTCCGCGCCCGAGGGATCGCGCTCCTCCGGGAGCGCCGCTCCTACCTGAGCGGCCGCGCCTCGGCGGCCCGGCTCGGGGCCCGCCTCGCCGCCCAGGTCGCCCTCCGGCGCCAGCGGTTGCGGGAGCTGGAGGCGACCCTGGACCGCCACGACCCCCGCCGGTGGATCCCCCAGCGGGAGCGAGAGCTGGCCGGGCGCCGGGAACGCCTGGCTCGGATCGGCCGAGACCGGTTGAGGGCCGAGCGGGAGGAGCTCACGAGGCTGGCCGCGGACCTGGAGCGGGCAACGGCGGCGGTGGTGCCCCGCCGAGCTGCCGAGCTCGAGCGCCGACGGGTTGGGCCGACCCTGGATCGGTTGATCCGGCGTCGACTGGCGGAGGAGCGCTCCCAGCTCGCCTCGCGGGCCGAGCGGCTACGCGCCCTGGACCCGAGCGGGGTGCTGGGACGTGGCTACAGCATCACCAGGGACGCCGAGACCCAGCACGTGCTCCGCTCCGCCACGGAGGCCGAGGCGGGGCGTCGGGTCGAGATCCTGCTCGGGCTGGGCAGCCTGGGCGCGCTCGTCGAGGAGGTGAGGAAGGAAGGATGAGCGAGGCCACCGAGCGGCAGCTCACCTACGAGGAGGCCCTGGCCGAGCTGGAGAAGAGGATCACGCTCCTGGAGCGCGGGGACCTCGCGCTCGAGGAGGCCTTGCGTGCGGTCGAGGAGGGGCGCCGCTACCTCGCGCGCTGCACCGCCATCCTGGACGAGGCCGAGCGTCGGATCACGATCAGCCCCGAGGAGCCGGCGGGCAGCGAGGTCGGGCCGGCCTTGGCGGGAGACGAGCCCCTTCCCGACCGGGACGTGGAGGTGGACCCGGAGGACATCCCCTTCTGATCGGGCCGGTCGTCGGCCCGCCCGATGGCTGACCGGGACGGCGCGCCAGGGCTGGCCCACCAACCCTCCCGGGCCGACGAGGATGGGCCGGCGGCACCGGCTACCCGCGCCGGGCGCCCGGGGTGGGGCAGCGAACGCCCCCGGCCTCGCGGAGGGCAAGGACTAAGGACGGGCGTTGCGAGCCCTCCGAGGAGCAGGTCGCATGGTCCGACCCCCTCGGAGGGCTCTTTTCCGATCACGGGATCGGCAGCGCTCGAGCTACTCGCTCAGGCCACCGCTGTGGCGAGCTCTGCCCGCGCGAGCGCCGCACCCTTGACCATGGCCTTCAGCTTCGCCTTGGCCGCAACCCGAGAATAGGCGAAGAGGCCGCAATCCGAGGTCAGGTGGATGCGGGCAGGGTCCACGTGCCGAGCCGCCTTCTTGATGCCCTCCGCCACCTGCTGGGGCGTCTCGATGAGGTAGTTCTTGTTGCTGATCACCCCAAGCCCCAGGTCGACGTCGAACCCGGGGGTGGCGAACAACGCCAGCTCGTCGTCCGGAAAGCCGGTCTGCGCGAAGCTCCAGTCGAAGCTGTCGACCTGAAGCTCCTTGACATAGGGGAACATGGCCTTGTAGGGCGCCATGCCGACGGGGGCCGGGGTGCCACCATGGCAGCAGTGCCAGATCTTGTAAGCATCGATCCCATCGAAGACTCGATTGAGGATCTCGACATCAAAGGCCCATTCGTCTTGCGGGGCGAGATAGATGAGATCGTCGAGCTCGACAATCTTTGCTCCTGCCTCAACCGCCTCTCGCATCTCGGCGTGGTAGATCTCGGCCAGGTCACGCAACAGCGCCTTGCGGTCACGGTAATGACGGTCGACCAAGGTGGCAGAGAGTTCGACCGGCCCCATCCCGAAGAAGGCCTTGACCGGCTTTGTCGTGCACCTTTGAGCGAGGCTCCAGTTCAACGCATGGCGCATCGGGCCCCGCTCGAGCCTCTCGGTGACGGCCATGGTCGCGCTCATGGTCGCCTCGAAGACCTCGTCCAGGCCGGAGTCCTCCATCGCCGTCATCGCCTCGCTCTCGGCGGCGGCCGCACCAGCGAACATGCTGCCCATCTTCGCCATGGGCTGGATCTCAATCCCCTGGATACGCTCTACGTTGTAGAGGAGGAACGAGGCAATGAACCCCTGGTGCTTGTCGTACCAGAGATGGCCATCCGTAAGAACATCAAGGCCAGCCTCCTCCTGATCCCCAACGATCGCACGAACCCCGTCCCTGTAGGCTTGGGCGAAGTCCTCGTCACGGAATGCCTGGAGGATATCTCGGCCACCGAGATTATCGTTGAACCAGGTCGGTCGCGGGTATGAGCCCACGAACGAACAGGGAAAGAGCTTTCCAACCAAGTTGCTCATACGTCTTCCAGCCACGGTCCTTTACCTCCCAACAGGAGCTTCACGTTGCGCACGCTCACCGACCGACAGGACCGCTCCGACCTGCCCACCCGCCGCGCGGGTCAGGCTCGAAGACACGGCTGAGGTGTCAGGCCGGGACGTTGATCACGTCACGGTCGAGGGGTCGACCGGAGGAGTTATGGCAACGTCGGCGACACCGCCCGGGGACGATCGGGCGTGGAGGAGAGACGAGGAGGCCGCCACCAGGCGAGCTCGGGGCGCCAGCCCTCCCTCAAGAGAGAACGTCCTAATCCAAAAATCCAAAGATAATCTCATAAGCTAACTCACCAACCATAAGGAAGACCTTCAGACGACCAACTAATCGATAACCAACTCATCTCGCAGGGTAGCCTCGATTCAGAGGTGCGTCCTCAGGGCAACCACCAAATAACGAACGAGATTTTTGTGCGCGAGCTCGGACACCCCATGAGCAACCTGTCTCGGGGAGGGATGATCTGGCCCGGTCGAGGCCCCCCACCGGCCCGCTCGCCGGCTGCTCGATCTCGCCTCAGGCGGGCCGTCGACGAGGACATCCACGCCGACCCCGCACCGCCCCGATCGGTCCCGTCATCACCGGCGATGGGAGGGCGCCGCGACGGGGCGCGAGGGGTGGGGCCCGGCCCTCATGGGGTCAGCCCGGGCGGATCGTCCCTCCGACCTCGAAGCAGGCGTGGGCGCCGGTGTGACAGACCGGCCCCCGGGGGCGGACCCGCAACAGCACCGCGTCTCGATCGCAGTCCAGACGGGCCTCGACCAGGTCGAGGTAACTGCCCGAGCGAGCCCCCTTCTCCCACAGGCCGCGGGTCCGGGAGCGGAACCAGACATGGCCCGTCTCCAAGGTGCGCCGCCAGGCCTCGGCGTCGACGTAGGCCAGCATCAGCACCTCACCGTTGTCGACGTCCTGGACCACGGCGGGGACCAGGCCCTTCGAGAAGTCGGGCGTCGGGGCGGACGACACCCCCTCGCCCCCCGCCGCCACCTCCGGTCGGCGCTCCCCCCCCGCGGTCATCGGCCCGCCACCGGCCGTACCTCGACCCCCCGGGCCGCCAGGTGCTCCTTGACCTCGGCGATGGTCAGGTCGCCGAAGTGGAAGATCGAGGCCGCCAGCGCGGCCTCGGCGCCGCCGGCGGTCAGCGCCTCGTAGACGTGCTCGGCGCGACCGGCCCCGCCGGAGGCGATCACCGGCAGTCGGACCGCGGAGCTCACCGCCCGCAGCAGCTCGAGGTCGTAGCCGTCCCTGGTGCCGTCCCGGTCCATCGAGGTGAGCAGGATCTCACCAGCCCCCAGGCGCTCCCCCTCCCGGGCCCACTCCACAGCGTCGCGGCCGGTTGGTCGTCGGCCACCATGGGAGAAGACCTCCCAGCCTCCCCCGGGCCGACGCCGGGCGTCGATGGCCAACACCATGCACTGCGACCCGAACCGCTCCGCCCCCCGGGAGATGAGCCAGGGATCGGCCAGGGCCGCGGTGTTGACCGACACCTTGTCGGCGCCATGGGACAGCAACGCCTGCGCGTCCTCGACCGAGCGCACCCCTCCCCCCACGGTGAGGGGGATGAAGACCTGGTCGGCGGTCCTGGCCACCACGTCCAGCAGGATCGCACGCTCGTCGGAGGAGGCGGTGATGTCCAGGAACACGATCTCATCCGCCCCCGCCCGATCGTAGGCGGCGGCCAGCTCGGCAGGGTCCCCGGCGTCCTTCAGGTCCACGAATCGGACCCCCTTGACCACGCGCCCAGCGGTCACGTCCAGGCAGGGGATGACTCGCTTGGCAGGCATCTCACCCCTCTCCGCAGATGGCGAGGAAGTTGGCGTAGACCCTCAACCCATCGGCCCCGCTCTTCTCGGGATGGAACTGGGTGCCCATCACGTTGAGCCGCACCGCGGCAGCGGCCGACGAGTGCTCGGTGGCGGCCACCGCGTCCGCCGACCCGGCCGGGGTGTAGGAGTGCACGAAGTAGAAGTAGGCGCCGTCGGCGACGCCCTGGAGCAGGGGCGACCAGTCCGTCTGCCGCACCCGGCACCAGCCGATCACCGGCAGCCGGGCCGTGCCCCGCACCTGGACCACCCGCCCCCGGAGCAGCCCCAGCCCCTCGTGGGTGCCGTGCTCCTCGGAGGCCTCGAAGAGGAGCTGGTAGCCCAGGCACACCCCGAGCAGCGGGCGTCCCTTCCGAGCCAGCTCGACGATCCCTCGCCCGAGGTTGCCCGCCTGGAGTCGCTCCAGGGCGGGGGCGAAGGCCCCCACCCCGGGGAGCACGATCCCGTTGGCCCGAGCCAGCTCGTCCAGGTCCGAGGTCAGCCTCGGCCGCGCCCCCACGTGGGCCAGCGCCCGCTCCACCGAGCGCAGGTTGCCGACCCCGTAATCGACGATCGCGATCATCCCAGCAGCCCTTTCGAGGACGGCACGCCCTCGCCGGTGATCGCGACCGCCATGCCCAAGGCCAGGCCCAGCGCCTTGAAGCAGGCCTCGGCAGCATGATGCCGGTTCCGCCCCCGGATCAGGTCCACGTGCAGGGTGGCCCCCGCGTGGACCACGAAGGCCCGCCACCACTCCTCCAGGGTCTCGAGCTCCACCGCCCCGACCGGGCCCTCGAGGGGCACGTGGTAGGAGAGGTAGGGACGCCGCCCCAGGTCGACGACCACCCGGGCCAGCGACTCGTCCAGGGGGGCGTAGGCATGCGCGAAACGGGCGATGCCGGCGCGGTCGCCCAGGGCCTCGGAGAGCGCCCGGCCGACCACGATCCCGGCGTCCTCGACCGTGTGGTGGGCGTCGACCTGCAGGTCGCCGCTCCCCGTCAGGCGAAGGTCCAGACGTGCGTAGCGGGCGACCTGCTCCAGCATGTGGTCCAAGAAGGGAACCCCGGTCGCCACCTCCGCCCGCCCGGAGCCGTCGAGACGCAGCTCGCAGACCAGCCGGGTCTCGCTCGAGACCCGCTCCACCCGGCCTCGACGCTCGCTCATCCCGCTCACCGCCCTACCCCTCCCCCCTCCGAGGGCTGCCCCCGGGTCGGCGGCGAGCCTCGATGGCGTGGGCATGGGCGGTCAGGCCCTCCATCCGGGCCAGGGTGCTGGCAGCGTCGGCCAGCGTCTCCAAGCCCTCGGGGCTCACCCGGGCCACGCTCCACCTCTTGAGAAAGGTGTAGACCCCCAAGGGGGAGGCGAAGCGAGCGGCCCCGCTGGTAGGAAGGGTGTGGTTGGGCCCGATCACGTAGTCGCCGAGCGAGACCGGCGTGGAGGGCCCCAGGAACACCGCCCCGGCGTTCTCCACCCGGCCCAGCCACCGCTCGGCCTCCTCGCCGATCAGCTCCAGGTGCTCGGGGCCGAAGTCGTTGGCGAGCCCGATGGCCTCCTCGATCGAGGAGGCCAGCACGATGCAGCATCGCGCCGCCCGCACCACCTCGGCCCGCTCCAAGGTCCGGAGCAGGTCCCGGAAGGACTCCTCGACGGCATCGGCGAGCGCCGCCGAGTCCGTCGCCAGCACCGCCCAGGCCATGGGGTCGTGCTCGAGCTGCGAGGCGAGGTCGGCGGCCACCAGCTCGGGCGGGGCCGTGCGGTCGGCCACGACCAGGACCTCGGTGGGCCCCGCCACGGCGTCCACCCCGACCGCCCCGAACACCTCGCGCTTGGCCAGGTTCACGTAGAGGTTGCCCGGGCCGGCGACCACGTCCACCCGCGGAACCGTCTCGGTGCCGTAGGCGAAGGCCGCGATTGCCTGGGCGCCTCCCATGCGGTACACACGATCCACCCCCGCCAGGGCGGCGGCGGCCAGGATCGGGGCCGCCACCGAGCCGTCGCGCGCCGGGGGGGTGGCCAGGAAGACCTCCTGGACCCCGGCCACCCGGGCCGGGATCGCCGTCATGAGCACCGTGGACGGGTAGGGCACCCGCCCACCGGGGACGTACAGCCCCGCCCGGCGCACGGGTCGGGTGATCAGCCGCAGCCCCTCCGGGCCCTCAAGGTCGGAGAAGACCTGGGCCTCATGGAAGGCCCGGATCCGCCCCGCCGCCAGCTCCAGGGCCGAGCGTTGGGCAGGGGGCAGGGCATCGAGCGCCGCTCGCAGCCGCTCCGGCCCCAGAGCCAACGGCTCCCCACCATCGGGGGCCCAGCCGTCGAAGCGACGGCTGTACTCGCGCAGGGCAGCGTCGCCCCGAAGCGCGACCTGGCGGCAGATGGCCCTCACCGTCGCCACCTGGTCCTCGCCTGCGCCCAGGTCAAACCGCTGGGCCAGGCCGGCCGTCCGCCACTGGTCCGCCGTCATCCGACGCAGGCTCACGGCACCCCGCCCGGCAGCACCACGCCCCCTCCCCGAGGGGCGTGGGAGGCATCCTCCAACGACGCCCGAAGCCGCCCCACCAGGCGCTGGAGGGCGCCGGCGCGCGTCTTCAGCGAGGCCTGGTTGGCAATCAGGCGGGCGGTGGAGTCGCCCACCACCGCCACCACCCGCAGGTGGTTCTCCCGCAGCGTGCGGCCGGTCTGGGTCAGGTCAACGATGGCGTCGACCAACCCCACCTGCGGCGCCAGCTCCACCGAGCCGTGCAGATGGATGACCTCCACGTTCTGGCCGACCCTGGCCATGAACTCCGTCGTCGCTCGGGGGTACTTGGTGGCGACGCGCAGCGCCGGCGGCCAGGTCTCCGGCCCCTGGAGGAGGGACGACTCCGGGACCGCCACCACCAGCGTGCAGCCGCCGAACCCCAGGTCGAGCAGCTCGTAGTGGTCGCCGGGCGACTCCCAGAGCTGGTCTTTCCCGACGATGCCCAGGTCGGCGCTCCCGTAGTCGACGTAGGCCGACACGTCAGCCGGCTTCACCAGCACCAGCCGCAGCCCGCCTCGCTCGACCAGCAAGCGGCGCCCGATCTCCTCCGGGCTGAGGTCCAAGGCCCCTGCCCGCCGCAGGAGGTCGAGGCTGCCCTCGAGCAGGGTCCCGGTCGGGATCGCGACCGTGATCATGGGGTCGCCTCCGTGGGGCGGGCGAGCCGCCCCACCACCTCGTCAGGGGCGAGCCGGGCGAGGGGACCATCGGCAGGGGCCCAGGTCACCCCGACCTCCCCATCCAGGTGCAGGAGGTTTCGGGCCTGCAGGGCTTGAGCCCAGCCTCGCGCCTCCTCCAGGCCGCGCGGCCGGGTGTCGACCACCGCCCGCATGCCGAAGAGGCGGAGAGAGGCACCCAGCCGTAGCGCCGCCTGCAGCCCGGCCGGCGTCCACGCCACGCCGGCGTCAAGCCGGGTCAGCGCGGGTGACCATCCCTCGCGCCACAGCACCTCGCCCACCAGGTCCAGGTGGACCATGAAGCCGGTGGCCGGCGCCGGCCGGCCGAAGCGGGCAAGGAGTCGATCGTAGCGCCCGCCGAGGATGAGGGGGCGCCCGACGTCGGGGCCATAGCCCTCGAAGATCACACCGGTGTAGTAGTCGAAGTCACGGATGGCGCCCAGGTCGAAGGAGACGGCATCCCCCAGCCCGTAGGCGCGCAGCAGCTCGTGGACGCGACCCAGCTCCTTCAGCGCCCGCTCCGACCGACGGTTGCGGACCAGCGCCCCGGCTGCCTCCAGGATCTCCACCCCGCCCCGCAAGGCCGGGAAGCGCAGCAGGAGCTCGTGCTCGGCATTGCGGAGGCTGGTCGAGTCGAGCAGCTCGGCCAGGGCCACGAAGTCACGCTGCCCCAGCGCGGCCTCCACCCTGGACCTGAGGGCCGCCGGCAGCTCGCTCCCGTCCAGCAGGCCGCGGAAGAACTCGGCGTGCCCCACGTCCACCTGGTAGCGGCGCAGGCCGGCGGCGTCGAGGCAGCGGACCGCCATCGCGATGACCTCGGCATCGGCGACCGGTCCCGACGCACCCACCAGCTCGGCACCCACCTGATGGGCCTCCCGCCGCCGGACGAAACGTCCGGGGTCGTTGGTCAGCACCGGGCCCGCGTAGCAGAGGCGCAGCGGCAAGGGCGCAGATCGGAGCTTGCTCGCGATCAGCCGCGCAACCGGGATGGTCCGCTCCCCGACCAGGGCGAGGAGCGACCCGTCACCGTCGGTCAACTTGAAGAGCCGCCGTCGCTGCTCGGGACCCAGCCCCAGCGCCAGGACGTCCAGGCTCTCCAACGTGGGCGTGACCACGAGCCGGTAGCCCCAGCGGCGCATCTCGGCCAGGATGGCCTCCTGGGTGGCACGCATGGCCTCCGCCTCCTCGGGCAGGAGGTCCCGCAGGCCCGGGACATCCCGAGGGACGGAGGCAGGATCCGCCTCAGCGGCGGTGAAGGCACCTCCCGGTCGGGGCTGCGGCGCCCTGGACGTCGTCACTCGGGCTCTTCACCCTCATCTTCCTCCTCCAAGTCAAGGGCACCGACATCCTCGCCGAAATCGAGGTCGGCATCGACGTCCTCGAGGCCGACCTCGTGCATGCCCTCCTCGTCCTCGTCGAGGTCGAGCCCAGCCGCCATGACCGGCTCCTCCTCGAGCTCCTCCTCCACCGGCTCGTAGGCCTCGCGCGCGACCAGGCTCTCGCGGGTGTAGGGACGGAACTCCTCTCGGCGGCGCACGATCGGGAAGCTGGGCTTGCCCGCGAACCGGGGGTCCTGGTACACCTCACGCACGATCACGCGAACGGTGTCGCCCTCGCAGGAGGTGATACCCGCCTGGTACCGGTTGCCGCCCTGGATGAACTTGATCAGCCGCCGGGCCAGCTTCGGCTCCAGGCTGCCCACGCGGACCCCGCGCACGGTGTCCACCTCGATGCTGTCGCCGTTCACGCGCAGCTCGGCCACATCGCCGGGGGCGACCTTCGAGCAGACGTCCTCGGCCACCTCGCGCAGGGTGGTGGTGGTGGTCTTGCCCATCTCCTCGACGAAGAGGTTCAGGTCGACCTTCACCGCGCCGCCCTTCAGGGCCTCCTTGGCGTTGAGGAGGCTTTCCAGCTTGCTCGAGTTCTTCCTGGCCACCAGGTTCAAGGGGTTGATGGCGAGGCAGGCATCGTAGGCAGCCTTGGCCTCCTCCAGCCGCCCCAGCTCGGTCAGCGCCTTGCCGAGGCGGTTGTGGGTCGCCTCGTCTGGGCCGAAGGTCGCCAGGATGTACCGGTTGAGCTCGACCGCCTCCTCCCAGCGACCGTCCACGGCCAGCTGGATGGCCTCGTCCACATATGCGGACCGGGGCTTGGAGGGCTCCTTGGTCTGGGTCGTCAAAGCGTACGCTCCAGAGTGGATTTGTTGGCTGGCTGCTTGATCTCGATCCTCAGGCTTGAGAGGCAGCCACGACCCCTTCGCCGGCGACTACCTCCCGCTCTGAAGGCGCAAGTATACGGTGCGCCTCCCTGTGGACGTGGTTGCCACCCGCAGGGGCTCACCTGGGGCCCCTCGGCCGCGCCTTGCTCCGGCCGGGGCAGGGCGGCCCTCCCCATCGCCCAGCCGCCAACCGTGCGGACGCCTTGACACCAGCGCCCTCCCTGCGAATAGTGTGCGCGGTGGAGTATGGGTTAGGTCCCGTCGGCGCACTCTCGCCCCGGCACGCCGGCCGTGCCGGGAAGAGGGCGGGGCCAGGGGCGAACGCCCCGATCGCGCGTTCGATAGGACGACATTCGAGGGGGATGCTTCATGACCGGAACCATGCGGTTCAGGACCCTCGCTCTGGTCGCGGGAGCGATGGTGTTCGCTTGGGCCTGCGGGGCTGCCAGCAGCGGCAGCAGCGCCGGCACCAAGGGTGAGATCGACATCGGGGTCGACCTCCCGATGTCGGGCGCCGAGGCCTCCAACGGCGTCCCGACCTTGAACGGGGTCAAGTTCGCGGTTCAGCAGCACCCCACCGTCGACGGCTTCAAGATCGGGATCGTGTCGCTGGACGACGCCGTGAACGGGGTGCACAACCCCCAGAAGGGGGCCCAGAACGTCCAACAGTTCCTCTCCAACAGCAAGGTCCTTGCCATGGTCGGGCCCTTCAACTCCAACGTGGGGCAGGCGGAGATCCCGGTGGCCAACCGGGGAGATCTGGCCATGATCAGCCCGGCCAACACCAACCCCTGCCTGACCAAGGAGGTGGAGGCGTTCGGCGGCTGTGACAAGTATGCCGGCTTCACCCCCCAGTCCCTGCGGCCCACCGGCCAGAACAACTACTTCCGGGTCGCCGGCACCGACGACCACCAGGGGCCGGCGAACGCCGACTACGCCTACAACACGTTGCACCTGACCAAGGTGGCCGTGCTCGATGACGCCGAGGTCTACGGCCAGGGCATCGCCAAGACCTTCGCCGCCCAGTTCCAGAAGCTCGGCGGCCAGGTCGTGCTCGGCCCCCAGGACTATGACCCGACCTCGACCACCGATTTCCGGTCCTTCCTGAGCCGGGCCAAGGACGCCGGCGCCCAGGGCGTCTACGTGGGCGGCACCGACTCGAACAAGGCTTGCGTGGTCCGGGCCCAGATGAAGGGGATCTTCCCGGCCGACGCGCCCTTCTTCGGCGGCGACGGCATCGTCACCGCCCAGTGCCTGAACGACGCCGCCGACAACGCCACCAACATGTACGGGACGGTGGCAGCGATCAACGCCGACACCCTGCCCGCCGCCAAGTCGGTGATCACGGCCTTCCACAAGGCGTACCCCGGGGCCAACGACTACGGCGCCTACACCATGCCTGCCTACGCCTGCGCCCAGATCATCCTGGCCGCCCTGGACCGGGCGATCAAGGCCAACGGTGGCAACATGCCCACCCGTCAGCAGGTCCTGAAGCAGATCGCCCAGACCAACAACGTCTCGACGGTGCTGGGCCCGGTCTCGTTCGACAAGAACGGCGACAACTCCCAGCAGGTCATCGCCGAGTACCAGAGCACCTCGGTGGAGGCGTCCAAGACCTACGTCGCCGAGAACGCCGCCAAGACGGTTGGCTGGACCTTCGTCCAGCAGAAGAACTACAGCGAGTAGTAGCGAGTAACTCGGGAGAGGGGGCGGGGCTCGGCCCCGCCCCTCCATCAACCGCAGGCGAGGCAGGGGTCGGAGAGGACGCCCCCAGGCGGTGGGCACAAGCGGACACAGGAGGGAGAGCACGTTGGGAAGGGGCCAGCAGAGAACGCCTAAGATTCGGGCTGTGCTCGCCGCGTCATCGGTGGCGTTCGACTAGCCGGGCTCGGCGAAGGTGGCAGGCACAAGCAGAGGGTTGGCAGGGAACCGCGACCGGTTGATCGAGGCAGGAGGGGCACTCCAGGCGTTCCGTCGCCTTCGCGCCACGCTCGCCGGCCCGCTGGGGACGGCGGTGCTGGCGGTGCTCGCCCTCCTGGTCATCCTCTTCGTGATCGTCCCCAACGTGATCTCCCAGGGGCTCGGCCTGTTCGTGCAGATCCTCGCCTATGGCGTGGCCGACGGCGCCATCTACGCCCTGATCGCGCTGGGCTACACGTTGGTCTACGGGATCATCGAGCTGATCAACTTCGCCCACGGCGACGTGTTCACGCTGGGCGCCTTCGTCTCGCTGCCCCTGCTGAGCGCCTTCGGGCTGGTGGAGGGGAAGAGCGGCGGGCCCCACCTGGTGTTCGGGCTGCTGGCCGTGTTCCTGATCACCATGCTCATCATCGGCCTGGTCAACGTGGCCATCGAACGGGTCGCCTACCGGCCGTTGCGCAACGCTCCGCGTCTGGCGCCGCTGATCACGGCGGTGGGGATGTCGTTCATCCTCGAGGGCATCATGTACCTCTGGCGGGGGGCGTTCAACATCCACTATCCGGACCTCCTCCCCGAGAGCCGGATCCCGATCACGAGCGGGGCTTCCATCGGGGTCAAGGACCTGATGGTGATCGCCATCGCCGCGCTCCTGGTCGGCCTCTTCAGCCTCTTCCTGAGCCGGTCCCGCCTCGGCAAGGCGATGCGCGCCACCGCCCAGGACCGCGACGCCGCCCTCCTGATGGGCATCGACATCAATCGGACGATCGCGCTCGCCTTCTTCCTCGGGGCGGTGCTGGCCGCGGCCGGCGGGATCATCTTCGGCCTCTACTTCAACAGCGTGCGCTTCGACCTCGGCTTCGAGTCCGGGCTGATCGCCTTCACGGCCGCGGTCTTCGGGGGCATCGGCAACGTCCCCGGCGCCGCCCTGGGCGGCCTCATCATCGGCCTCGTGCAGGCCTTCAGCAATGCCTACGTCGCCTCCCAGTGGTCGGACGTGATCATCTTCGCCATCCTGATCCTGGTCCTGGTGTTCCGGCCCACCGGGCTGCTCGGGATGCGGGTGCCAGAGAAGTGAGCGAGCCGCCGGTCGTCGGGCGAGGGCTGCGGGGATGGGCGAGGGGTATCGACTGGCACGATCGCAACACCGTCACCTACGCCGTGCTCGCCGGCCTGGCCATCGTCTTCCCAGGGCTGGTCCAGTTCGCCACCGGAGGCAACGGCACCTACCTGGTCAGCACTGCGGCCGACGCGGGCGTCTACGTCCTGCTCGCGCTGGGGTTGAACGTGGTGGTGGGCTTCGCCGGCCTCCTCGACCTGGGCTACGCGGCCTTCTTCGCCATCGGCGCCTACACCTACGCCATGCTCGCCTCCAACCGCCTCGCCGCCACGCCGCTCCACCACGCCGTGCACATCCCCTTCTGGCTGCTCCTGCTGGTGGCGGTGTTCGTGGCCGCGCTCTTCGGGGCGCTCCTGGGAGCCCCCACCCTGCGGCTTCGAGGTGACTACCTGGCGATCGTGACCTTGGGATTCGGCGAGATCGTCCCCCGCGTCTTCCGCAACCTGGCCACCTGGACGGCGGGGGTCAACGGCATCTCGGCCCTGGACGTGCCCACCCTACCGGTGTGGATCACCGGGCCCTGGGCCGGCGCCCCCCTCGCCATCGTCCACGACTTCCAGTTCATCGACCCCACCGCCTTCTACGTGCTGATGGTCATCCTGCTCGTGATCGTCGTGGTCCTGATCAACAACCTGCAGCGATCGCGGGTGGGCCGAGCCTGGATGGCGATCCGGGAGGACGAGGTGGCAGCGGCAGCCATGGGGATCAACACCGTGACCACCAAGCTCCTGGCCTTCGCCATCGGGGCCTCCTTCAGCGGCTTCGCGGGCTGCTTCTACGGCGCCAAGCTGTCGCTGGTCAGCCCCGAGAACTTCTCCTTCGTGGTCTCGGTGACCATCCTGCTCATGGTGGTGCTGGGCGGGATGGGGAACATCCCCGGCGTCATGGTCGGCGCCCTCACCATCTACGTCATCGACTTCTACGTCCTGACCAACCTCCCTTCCTGGGCCAGCGGCGCCGCCAGCGCCGTCGGCCTGGGCTTCCTCGACCAGCCGCACGGGGCCTGGCCCGGGCTCGGGGACGAGACCCAACGGCTCATCTACCTCGTGTTCGGGCTGATCCTGGTCTGCACCATGCTCTTGCGCCCCCAGGGCCTGTTGCCCAGCCGCGTGCGCCAGCAGGAGTTGACCCTGGCTTCGACCCAGGAGTCGTTGGCCGACGTGGAGAGCGCCTGAGGATGGACGAGGAGCGGGACGGGATCATCCTCCGCTGCGAGCACGTCAGCAAACGCTTCGGCGGGTTGCTGGCGGTGGACGACGTCAGCTTCGAGGTGGAGCGGGGCAGGGTCTTCGCCCTGATCGGCCCTAACGGGGCCGGGAAGACCACCCTGTTCAACTGCATCACCGGGCTCTTCCCCCCCAGCGCGGGCAGCATCTGGTTCGAGGGCCTGGATGTGGCCGGGATCCGGCCCCACCAGGTGGCCAGGCTCGGCATCGCCCGCACCTTCCAGAACATCCGCCTGTTCGAGCACATGACCGCCCTCGACAACGTGCGGGTCGGTCAGCACGCGCGCATGCACGCCAAGCTCTGGGACTCGCTCTTCAAGCTGCCCCGGGAGCGTCGGGAGGAGCAAGCGGTGACGGAACGGGCGATGGAGCTGCTGCGCTTCGTCGGTCTCGAGCGCAGCGCTCACGAGTACGCCCGCAACCTGGCCTACGGCCAGCAACGCCGCCTGGAGATCGCCCGCGCCCTGGCCACGCAACCACGCCTGCTGCTGCTCGACGAGCCGGCCGCGGGCTTCACCCCCCAGGAGAAGGTCGAGCTGATGAAGCTGATCGAGAGCATCCTGGGCCAGGGGATCACCATCTTCGTGATCGAGCACGACATGAGGTTGGTCATGGGCATCTCGCATCGGATCGCGGTCCTCGACCACGGGGAGAAGATCGCCGAGGGGCCCCCCGAAGAGGTCCGGCGGAACGAGCGGGTGATCGAGGCCTACCTCGGCCGGTCGGCGTAGGGGATGATGGCAGCGCTCCTCGAGGTCGAGCGGATCGATGCCTCGTACGGCCACGTGCGCGTCCTGCGGGGCGTCTCGCTGCGGGTGGAGCGGGGGGAGATCGTGGCCTTGATCGGCTCCAACGGCGCCGGCAAGACCACCACCCTGCGCACCATCTCCGGCCTGGTCCGCCCCTCCAGCGGCCGCATCGTCTTCGACGGCAAGGACATCACCCGCGCCCGGCCCAACGACATCGTCAAGCTCGGCATCGGGCATGCCCCCGAGGGACGCCGGCTCTTCCCCCGCCTGACCGTCTACGACAACCTGCTCCTGGGGGCCTTCACCCGTCGGGATCGGGCCGGGATCGCGGAGGACCTGGAGCGCGTCTACGCGCTCTTCCCGCGCATCCGTGAGCGTCGCTCCCAGCTCGCCGGCACCCTCTCCGGCGGCGAGCAGCAGATGCTCGCGGTCGGCCGCGCGCTCATGGCCCGGCCTCGGCTGCTGATGCTGGACGAGCCCTCCCTGGGCCTGGCCCCCCTCCTCCAGGAGACGATCTTCCAAACCCTGGTCGAGATCAACGGCCAGGGGACGCCGGTGCTGCTGGTCGAGCAGAACGCTAGCCGAGCCCTTGAGATCGCGCACCGAGCTTACGTGCTCGAGACCGGGTCCATCGTCATGCACGGCAACGGCCGAGAGCTGCTCGCCTCGGAGGAGGTCCAACGGGCCTACCTCGGCATGTGAGCCGTTGCCGCCGAGTACGCAGTAGCACTCACGCGGCACCCCTCACGGGGTTGCCCTTGCGGGCTTCGCGCTTCCTCGCCGCGTGCCCGGGAGGCCCGGGTCTTACCACGGCTCTGCGCTTCG
>Ga0209061_1001750_pt1 | contig 32772 bp, 29 predicted proteins | sample Coa_R1_10_FD_187157 | JGI IMG/M metagenome (GOLD analysis project Ga0209061, IMG submission 187157) | Surface soil microbial communities from Centralia Pennsylvania, which are recovering from an underground coalmine fire - Coalmine... | ecosystem: Environmental > Terrestrial > Soil >... | reverse complement strand
TGCGGAAGGGATAAGCGCTGAAAGCATATAAGCGCGAAGCTCGTTCCAAGATGAGGTCTCCGTCCGGTTCGACCGGGAGAGGCCCCTGGCAGATGACCAGGTTGATAGGCCGGAGGTGTAAGCGCAGCAATGCGTTTAGCCGACCGGTACTAATCGGCCGAAGGCTTGGGGAACTACACCTCGTGCTCGCTATGGAACGCTCAAGGGGCACAGCCAGGTGGTGCCTTTGACCGAGCAAAGGTTCCCGGTGGCCATAGCGGTGGGGCCACACCCGTTCCCATCCCGAACACGGAAGTTAAGCCCACCAGCGCCGATGGTACTTGGGGGGCGACCCCCTGGGAGAGTAGGACGCCGCCGGGGCTATTTGTGACGAGGCCCGTACCCGCTGGGTGCGGGCCTTTTCGCGGCTCTGGGCCTTTCCCGTAGTCCGGGCTTCTCAGGGCCTTGGGCACCGGGGCCTCGGGCAGCGGGGCCTCGGGCAGGCCTGTGGGCCTTATGTGCGGCATGGCCGTCCCGCCACGCAATGCGCCGGCGACAGGTACCTTGGCTGGATGGCTAAGACCTCGGCGCGAGGGTCGTCGCGCGTGCCCAAGGCCCAGGGCTCGCGAGGGGCACCGACAGCGCGCCGCTCCAATGGCGGCGCACTGGACGGCCCTCGCCGCCCAACAGGGTCGGCGGCAAAAGGGGTTCTGGCGGGTGGCCGAAAAGCTGGAGGGGCGAGTTCGTCTCGCTCAGTACGGGCAACGACGGCAAGGGCGCGACCTGTGGCCAAGCAAGCAGCTAGGCGGAGGGCAAGCACTGTTGGTACGGCGGCGGAGGGGCGCAGGCGGCTGCCTGAGCCTACTGGTGGGCCGGGGCAGCAGCGACACGGGCAACGTGGCCGGCCACCATCTCGCCTGAACAGGGCCGGCAAGGGCGTGAGCAGGCAAGCTGCTGGTAGCGGCACGTCCTCCGATAAGCCCAGCCTAAAAGGGGGCCACCGGGCCAGCATCGAGCCACGTCGCGCTGCCGGCGTCGGGCGTGCCGGCGTTGGGCGTGCTGGCGTCGGGCGTGCCGGCGTTGGGCGTGCCGGCGTTGGGCGAGCTGGCGTTGGGCGAGCTGGCGTTGGGCGTGGTGGCGTCGGGCGTGCCGGCGTCGGGCGTGCCGGCGTTGGGCGTGCCGGCGTTGGGCGGGCCTTGGAGGGCGCCGCAGCCCACAAGTGGGGCAGTGTGGCACGCCGGGGCGCGAGCGAGCTAACCCGGGCCCCGGTACGTGCGCAGCGACAGGGGGACGGGCCTGAGCTGGCGAGGCCGTCAGTTGGCCGTCCGAGCCGTCTCGGCGACCGTGAGCCCCCGCTTCGTCCAGAGGCTGCACAAAAGGGCGTTCGTCGAGGGGCTGCACAGGAAGGTCGAGGGCCTGCACAGCAAGAGCGTGCCGGCAGCCAGGTAACCGTGCGCAAGAGCGTCTTGCGGGTCGTCCCGGCTGGCGGGCCCTTGGCTAGTGCTAGGGGGTTGGAGGCGCCAGAAGCCATGACGCTCCAGCGGGGGCGCTCCGGGGCACCGGACGTTGGGGCCCCCGGGGAGCCCAAGCCAGTGGCCACCAACGCTGCTGGCAGACGAAACAGGCCTAGGCAGGGACTGAGGTCAGCTCCCCTACGGAAGCCGTCACCCGAGAATGCCCCGGACCAGCTTCCCAAGGGCCCTTTGGGTGCAGCATTGTCTGCGGCCGCCGACGCGTACGCTGCTGACCGTTACCAGGACGCCCTCAAGTTGCTGCGTAGGGCCGCTGCTTCGTCTCCTGGCTCCGTCGCCATCAGGGAACTGCTCGGCCTTACCTACTACCGGCTTGGCCGTTGGCAACTTGCGCTACGCGAGCTAAAGGCGCACCACCAATTGTCCGGCAGCTTCGACCAGTACCCTGTCATCGCTGACTGTTACCGGGCGCTCGGCCGCTACGACGAGGTCGAAGCAGCTTGGCACGAGCTTCGGAAGGTTTCGCCAAGCGCTGAGGTAGTGGCCGAAGGGCGGATCGTGGCTGCCGGGGCTCTGGCAGACAAGGGGGACATCGCCAGCGCGGTCAAAATGTTGGAACCTTCGTTGAAGAGGACCAGGCCTCGCCTGCGTGACTTGCGCCAGTGGTACGCGTTGGCGGACCTGTACGAGAGGGCCGGAGACCTGCCTCGAGCGAGGGAGGTCTTTGCCCGCATCTACGCGGCGGGGCCGGGCGCCTACGACGTGAGCGAGCGGTTGTCGGCCCTGAGCTGAGCACGCTCGTGCGGCCATGGCAGGAGGCTGCGCTCGTCTTGGCTTACCCCGAGGTGCCAGCGACCAGGCTCTCCAGCAGGTGCGCTACGCCGTCGTCGGCGTTGGAGGGCACGACCTGCTGGGCGGCTTCGAGCACCTCCGGCAAGGCGTTGGACGGGGCAGCCGTGTGCGCTGCCCAGCTAAGGAGGGGCAGGTCGTTGTAGTAGTCGCCGACAGCGAGCACTTCGGACCTGTCCACGCCGAGCCTTTGGCACAAACGCCAGGTGCCGTAAGCCTTGGAGATGCCAGCGGCCGCTATCTCAACCCAGTCAAGTCCAGAGGAGGTGACCGAAAAACGGCCGCGGTGCTGAGCGTCGCCCGGTTGCGCCAACGGCCCTACCACATGTGTGCCTAGGTAAGGCCAGGCAGCCTCGGTCGACCCTTCGAGCACTGCTTGCGAGCGGTTGGTGCCTGGTACCTGCGAGCGGCCATTGCTAAGCGGGAGCTCATATGCAACAGGCAAGCTCTTCGTGCCTCCCTCAGTGCCGAGGCCCTCATCACCTACGAGCATTTCGCTGGCCGGACCGGCTACTGCGCCCGATGCCCAGAGAGGCCCGTAGGACTGGCTCGTTGCCTCCCCCGGTGGGGCTTGGCTGGCCGCCCCAGGTGCTTGCCCAGCCTTCCTGGCAGCGCCGGAGAGGTACGCGAGCAACTCCTTTGCGGCGCAACCCGGCTTGCGCACAATGAGCTTGAAGGTCGCCGGCGAGAGAGCTGCCAAGATGTCCTCCACTTCGAGGACGAGATCCTCCCACAGGCGGTCAGCCTCGAAGAACCCGGGCTCGTAGGCGAGGCGGTGCGACTGCTCCACTGCGAAAACTGCGCCCGGGAAACTGCTACGGAGCCTTTCGACAAGCGAGGCCGCGACCTCGGCCTCAATGGTCTGGAGCTCGACCACCTCCATAGCTCCCACGTCGACGAGTGCGGCCCCGTTGGCGCACACGCCCAGGGGGCCCAACCCGGCGCTGCGGGCCACGTCCCAAATGGCTCGCGGTGGCCGTCCAGTCACAGGGACGACGTGTACCCCTGCTGCACGAGCCGCCCGTACGGCCTCCGCCGTGCGCTGGCTCACTGTCCCGTCAGGCCTGAGCAACGTCCCGTCGAGGTCTGTAGCGACCAAACGGACCGAGGTCGCACGCTGGGCCACCCGGCCGACCTTAGCGCCACAGGCGCGCCGCTGGCAGCATGCCGTAAAGGGCCACTTGCCTACCTGCCCAGGCTCGTTGCCTACCCAGCCCAGGCTGGCACGAACGAGCAGCGGCGATGGTCTATGGCGCGAGCGGGCTAGACTTCCAGTGCCGAGGCAGCTGAGCCGTTCCGGGTCGCTCCTGGGCAGCCGGGGCAAAGCTGTAAAAGATGAGCTGAACGCTAGGAGTGGTTCTATGGATCTTCACGAGTTGTTGGGTGACGAAGCTGAGCTTTTGCTCACGTACGAGTGCAAGGGCATACCCAGAGACGACCTTGTGCTGCCGGGGCCGGACTTCATCGACCGCGTCTACGCTGCCAGCGACAGGTCTGTACCTGTCCTGCGCAACCTTGGGCTCCTCTTGAACACCGGCCGCCTGGGTGGGACCGGGTACATCTCGATATTGCCGGTAGACCAAGGCATAGAGCACTCGGCTGCCTCTAGCTTCGCGCCGAACCCCGCGTACTTCGACCCAAAGAACATCGTAGAACTTGCCATAGAGGCCGGCTGCAACGCGGTCGCCACAACCCTGGGCGTGCTAGGCATGGTCGCGCGTCGTTATGCGCACAAGATCCCCTTCATTGCCAAGCTCAACCACAATGAGCTGCTCTCCTACCCAAACACGTACGACCAGGTGATGTTCGGCTCGGTGCAAGAGGCTTTCGACCTCGGCGCCGTCGGGGTCGGTGCCACTGTGTACTGGGGGGCTCCTGAGTCGCGTAGGGAAATGCAGGAAGTAGCTGAGGCCTTCGAGGAGGCCCATTCGCTTGGGCTTTTCACCGTGCTTTGGTGTTATGTCCGCAACAACGCTTTCAAAAAAGACGGCGTCAACTACGAGACAGCTGCGGACTTGACGGGCCAAGCCAACCATTTGGGGGCGACCATCCACGCAGACATCGTGAAGCAGAAACTGCCAGACACCAACGGCGGGTTCACCGCGGTCGGCTTTGGCCGCACGTCCAAGCTCGTCTATAGCGACTTCACGACTGACAACCCGATCGACCTCACCCGCTGGCAGGTCGTCAACACTTATATGGGACGCGTCCCTCTCATAAACAGCGGCGGGGAGTCCTCGGGCTCGGGCGACCTGGCTGAGGCGGTGCGCACGGCAGTGGTCAACAAACGAGCGGGCGGTGCGGGCCTCATCATGGGGCGCAAAGCCTTCCAGCGCCCGATGGCTGAGGGTGTCGAGCTCATCCACGCCGTTCAGGACGTTTACGCAGACCCCGCGGTCACAGTCGCATAGCTACCTGAGCCGGCGACCTCGCCGTGAGGTCGTCCCCCACAAAACCTGGCCGCTAACGCGCGCCCATGTGGTACTGTCGTACGTGCGTTCGATAGGCTGCAGCAACCTATGCGGGAGGCGTCGCAGGTAGCCGCTGCCCGCAGCGGCGAGCGCTTTTGCTGGCCCGTGGTTGGCGGGCAGCCGCTACGTACGTCGGCAGCGAGCCCAGGAGGGGAGTTGGCCTTATGTGCTCTACGCTCAGCGGTTTGAAAGAGCAAATACTGGTCTTCGCGGCCGGTTTCGACGCCGGCGAGCTGGCGCCCTCCGAGCTCGACGAGGCTCTGTCGTGTGCCGGTGCCATAGAGAAAGCTGCTTCCACCATTGGGGCCCTAATCGCAGCGCGGCTGGCCAAAGTTGGCAAGGCCGGCACAGCACGTCGCCAAGCAGCCCGTCGGCTCGCCCAAGCCTCAGGCACGTCACTCAGGGACGCCGAGGAAGCGATAGAAGCAGCCGAGAAAATGGCGTCCCAACCGGACCTAGAGGCGGCAGCCCGTCAGGGTAAGCTTTCTAGGGCGCAGGTCGGCATCGTGTCGGCCGTTGCTGGCGCCAACCCAGCTGCCGTGGGGGCCTTGGTGGACAAGGCTGTAGTTGGCACACTTTCCGAGCTGGCCGGGGAGGCTGCTCGTGCCAGAGCTGCGGGCATTGACCCGGCAAAGCGCCATGAGGAGCTGCGCCGGGCGCGGTCTTTGCGGAGCTACACCGACTCCTTCGGCCTTTGGCACTTGCACGCGCAAGGCCTACCCGAGCAAGGTGCCAAGATCATGGCCGCTCTCCAGCCGACCACTGACCGTCTGTTCGGGCAGGCTCGGCGCCAAGGCGAGCGCGAGCTCCCCGAGGCTTACGCTTTTGACGCCCTGGTCGAGCTCGCTACTTCGGCGGGGGGCGGTGAACCGCCGGCGGAGGTGGCTTTCCGGGTAGACGTCGAAGCGCTGTTTAGAGGCTACCCGGCTGATGGGGAAGTAATGGAGGTGGCCGGGCTCGGCCCGGTGAGCTCCCAGGCGGTAAAAGACCTGCTCGAGCACGGTACACCCTTCCTCAAAGCAATCTTGACGAGAGGGGCCGACGTGGTGGGGGTGGCACACCTAGGGCGGCGGCCCAACTCTCACCAAGCAAGCGCCCTCGACTGGCTTTACCCGACCTGTGCCGCGCAGGGCTGCGGAGTGCGTACCGACTGGTGTGAGACAGACCATCGCAAGCCTTGGGCAGAGACCCATTTCACACTGCTCGCCCTGCTCGACCGGCTCTGCAGGGCCCACCACAAGATGAAGACCCACGAAGGCTGGGCGCTTGTCGAAGGAGTAGGCAAGAGACCGTTTGTACCCCCGAGCGACCCACGCCACCCCCGCTTCGGTCGAAGAAGTGACGGAGGCGCCGGCCCGCCTTAGCCAGCAGGACGGCCCGGGCCTCCTTAGCCAGCGGGCAGGGCGAACGCCGGCGGTGAGCGGCCTGGTTTGGCGCGGGCAGGAGCGGCCTGGCCGACGAGGCGGGGCGAGGGCCCAGCGCGTGTCCTCGGCGCGTCGTTGAGCCTAGGTGGCCCCTGGCCCCACTTGCCGGCGCTTGCAGCCACCAGGCCAGGCCGGCGCGCAGTACGCTGGGGCTCATCAGCGATGGGCCTCGTCATGGGGCAATAGGACCGGGGGCAGTGCTTTGGCCAATATAGTTACCACTCCCACAGAGCGGCGAGGACAGAGGGTGCTCGACCACGTTGTGGTGCGCTTTGCGGGCGACTCGGGAGACGGCATGCAACTGGCAGGCGACCGTTTTACGACGAGCTCCGCCATCTTCGGCAACGACCTCGCGACGCTGCCTGATTTCCCGGCTGAGATAAGGGCGCCGGCGGGCACAGTGGCCGGGGTGTCGGCCTTCCAGGTCCACATCTCGGACCACGACATTTTCACCCCGGGCGACCACCCTGACGTGCTCGTGGCGATGAACCCGGCTGCCTTGAGGGCCCACGTCCGCGACTTGGAGCCTGGAGCGGCGATCTTGTTGAACAGTGACGCCTTTGACGAGCGCGCCCTACAAAAGGCCGGTTACTCGGCGGACCCAAGGGCTGACGGTACTTTGAGCGGGTTCAAGGTCTATGAAGTCCCGATGACTTCGCTCACAATGGAGGCCGTCAAACCAACTGGCACAAAGGCAAGGGACGCCGAGCGGTCGAAGAACTTCTTCGCCTTGGGGCTCGTGTCGTGGATGTACGGCCGCCCTGCTGAGCCGACGCTCGAGTGGCTCGCGAGGCGGTTTAAGGACAACGAGATGGTCCGAGAGGCCAATACGCTCGCTTTCAAAGCTGGCTGGAACTTCGGCGAGACGGCTGAGGTGTTCGAGTCTGCTTACGAGGTAAAGCCGGCCGCGCTCAGCCCGGGCACCTACACCAACATTTCCGGGAACACTGCCCTCGCATGGGGGATAATTGCAGCGGGCCAGCTCGCCAAGCTCCCGGTTTTCTTGGGCAGCTACCCTATCACGCCAGCGTCCGACGTTTTGCACGAGCTGTCCAAGCACAAGAACTTTGGCGTCCGCACTTTCCAAGCCGAGGACGAAATTGCCGGCGTCAACGCGGCGCTCGGTGCCGCTTACGGGGGCGCGCTCGGCGTCACGACGACCAGCGGCCCGGGCCTCGACTTGAAGTCCGAGACGATCGGCTTGGCGGTCTCGCTCGAGCTGCCGCTCATCGTGGTGGACATCCAGCGTGGCGGGCCTTCGACCGGTTTGCCGACCAAGACGGAGCAGGCGGATTTGTTGCACGCCCTCTATGGGCGCCACGGCGAGGCGCCAGTGCCGGTGGTGGCGCCGGCGACGCCGGGCGACTGCTTCTACATGGTGCTCGAAGCGGCGCGTTTGGCGCTCAAGTACCGGACGCCGGTGATCTTGCTCTCCGACGGGTACCTCGCGAACGGCGCGGAGCCCTGGTTGGTGCCGGACGTCGACGCGCTCGTGGACCTGTCGGCCGAGTTCAGCTTTGCAGGTGAGCCCAACAAGGTGCTCCCAGACGGCAGCGAAGCCTTCTGGCCTTACGTGCGCGACCCGGTCACCCTTGCGCGGCCCTGGGCCATCCCCGGGACGCCGGGCCTCATGCACCGCATCGGCGGGCTCGAGAAAGCCGACGGCAGCGGCAATGTTTCTTACGACCCTGTGAACCACGACTTGATGGTCCACTTGCGGGCAGACAAAGTTGCCGGCATCGCCAAAGACATCCCACCTGTCACAGTCGACGACCCGAGCGGGCAGGCCGAGCTAGTGGTGCTCGGCTGGGGCTCGACTTATGGTGCCATACAAGCCGCAGTGCGAGCGGTACGTTCCACCGGCGCCAATGTCGCCCACGCTCACCTGCGTTACCTGAACCCGTTCCCTTCCAACCTGGGCGACGTCTTGGCCTCCTACAAGCGGGCCCTTGTGCCGGAGGTCAACCTGGGCCAGCTCCGCAAGCTTGTGCGGGCTGAGTTCCTTGTAGACGCCGTGGGCCTCAACAAAGTAGCCGGGCTGCCTTTCCGGCGCTTGGACGTACAGGCAGCGATCGTGTCGCAACTGGAGTCCCTGGGCCGCCACGTCGGCAAGAGCCTGGGCCGGGAATAGCCGGGAATAGTCGGCAGGGCCGGGAATAGGTCGGCAAGCCCGTGGGCCGAGGGTACCGAGCAGCAGCCGGCCAACCAGGGCAAGAGAGCCGATGAACAAGAAAGCCGATGAGCAAGAAGGCTGACGAGGCCAAGAAGGGAGGATTACAGAATGGGGAAAATCAAAAGGGGCGGAAATGACTGACCTCGCGCCGTCGCCAACTACGAGGAAGGACTGGGCCAGCGACCAAGAGGTGCGCTGGTGCCCAGGCTGTGGCGACTATTCGATCCTGACTGCAGTGCAACTCCTCATGCCTGAACTGGGAGCAAGGCGGGAAGACACTGTTTTCGTCTCGGGGATCGGGTGCTCGTCTCGCTTCCCTTACTACATGAACACCTACGGCGTCCACTCCATCCACGGCCGGGCGCCGGCATTTGCCACAGGGTTGGCGCTTGCCCGCCCCGACCTGCACGTGTGGGTGATAACTGGCGACGGTGACGCACTTTCCATAGGTGGCAACCATCTCCTGCACGCCCTCCGCCGCAATGTCAACTTGACTATCATCCTGTTCAATAACCAGATCTACGGGTTGACAAAAGGGCAGTACTCTCCGACTTCGGAGCCCGGAAAGGTCACCAAGTCGACTCCGTTCGGGTCCCTCGACCAGCCGTACAACCCAGTGTCCCTCGCGCTAGGTGCCGAGGCGTCGTTCGTAGCGAGGACCCACGACATGGACCGCAAGCACATGATGGAGACCTTCCGTCGGGCCTATGAGCACCGTGGGGCGGCGTTCGTGGAAGTCTACCAAAATTGCAATGTCTTCAACGACGGAGCCTTTGACGCCATCACTTCCAAGGACCAGCGGCCCAACATGTTGATCCCGCTCGAGCACAATAAACCAGTACGGTTTGGGCCAGAGGGGGAAAAGGGCGTGATGATCGACCGCTACGGGAGCGCAGTCATAGTGGACGTGGCAGACGTGGGCGAAGACCGCCTGGTCGTCCATGACGAGGCCAGGCAGGACCCCAGCTTGGCGTTTGCCCTCTCTCGCCTGGCCACTGGGCCATATTCACCCACTCCGATAGGCGTTTTCAGGGCAGTGGAACGTCCCGACTACGGCGCGCTCATGCAGGCACAGTTGGTCGACGCAGCCGCGCGCAAAGGGCCGGGCGACCTAGCTGGCCTCCTCCGCTCGGGCACGACATGGACTGTCGCGTAGAAAAGTGAGCGTAGCGTTGCGCTCTTCACGCAGGGTGAAACCCTAAAGGCTTTGTCTCGTCGCACCGGCCAGGCGTAGGCGTGTTACGCCTCCGCCGCCTATAGTACCGGGCCATGCCCACCGAGAGCACCGAGGCTGCAGAGCGGCTACTCGACAAGCTCGCCCGGTTCGTGGCTGAGGAGCTGGACGACCAGGAGCGAGAGATGTTTGCCAAGCTTTTGGCCCCCGGTGTGTCCCTGGCGTACCAGACGCCCCCGTTAGTCGACGTAGAAACTCCAGGTGGGGCCATAGACGTAGACTGGCGGCCGAGCGCGCTCCCTGAAGCGCTGGCTGAGGCTATGCGCACGAGGGGGGTCCGCGTGGTGGGCCTCACTGACGAAACTTAGGTTCGTGCGGCGCTGGAACGTAGCTTCGCCTCAGGGCCGCTGCAGGGCCGTTGCCTAGTTCAGGGCCGCTGCCTAGTTCAGGGCCGTTGCCTAGTTCAGGGCCGCTGCCTAGCTCAGAGCCGCTCGGGCACCTACGGGCCCTTCTGCGCGCTCTAGGCGCAGGGGCATGCGCCGGTCATGGCGCTCGCTGGGAGCGAAGACCTCGTTTGCGGCCGCAGAGATGCATTGGTCGCAGCGCGCGACGTGACGGGCAGAGGCGGCCGGCTCCTGCGCAAGGATGCGGTGCAGTTCGGCGCAGGCAAGCTCGGGTTGGTGGGCCATCACCTGTAGCACGAGCGCCTGGCGGAGCCTGCGGCGCGCCCGGTGCAAGAGCACCTTTGCTGCTCCCTGGTTGAGCCCCAGTGCAGCGGCCACTTGGCTTGCACCGAAGCCGAAGTGCGTGACGAGCGCTATGGCTGTGGCGTCGCGGCGCGAAAGTCCGGCAACGCAACCTTCGACCCTCTTGGCGAGCTCAGATAGCTCAGCCAAGTTTGCCGGCCCAGGAGAAGTGTCGGCTAAGTCTAGAGCCCCAGAGGCGTCCAACGCCGTCGTGCGCCGGCGCTGGCGCAGGTGGTCTGTGGCGAGGTTGCGAGCGATCGCCCCCAACCATGCCCCAAGGCGTGAAGGGTCTTGCAGGTTGCCCAGGCTGTACAAGGCGCGCAAGAACGTGTCTTGGACGACGTCTGCGACGGTTTCGGGGTCGTCGCGGACGAGGCTCGCCGCTATCGCTTTGACCGCGCCAGCATGAACCCTGTAAAGCTCAGCGAACTCGGTGGCACCACCCTTGCGCACTGCCTCCACGAGCTCGGGGTCACTCTTCCGAGCCACAGGCCAAAGCGTAGCGCTTGGTTTTCGCCGGTGCCCTTGGGAAAGAGCGTACGGGCGCACATTTGAGGCTAATGGCGGAGGCCCAAACCCGTTTGATGCGCCACGGGTAGTCGTCTCGCTGCTCAGCGTGTGCCACGTCCGGGTCGATTGGCAGCGGCTCGGGGGCGCGTGGCTTTTGTGAGCAGTCCGTGTAACAATCGTCACAGGCGAGGGGGGCGCCACGTGGGCCGGCCCTGCGGCACGGGGACGGGGCGGCGTCTCGTTTCGGAGCGCGGGCCGGCCCACCGTGCCAATCGGGGCTGCTGGAGCGTCCCACCGTGCCAGTCAGGGCTGCCGGGGCGCCGTGCGAGGCGGCCAGGGGGGCGTGCCAGGCGGCTGGGGCGGCGTGCGAGGGGGCCGGCCAAGAGGGGGCCAATAGGCGTGCCCGGCAGCCTGGCAGCTGCCCAGTAGAGTTGCGCTGTGAGCAACCCCAGCGCGAGCCCCCTTAGCATCGACGACCTGAGCAACGTCCACAGGGTGCTTGTGGTCGCAGCACACCCCGACGACGTGGACTTTGGTGCCGCTGGCAGCGTTGCCAAGTGGGTGGCTGCTGGCGTGGAGGTCGCCTACTGCATAGTGACAGACGGCGACGCCGGCGGCCCGGACCGTTCGATGCCGCCGGCAGAGGTGGCCAAGCTGCGCCGCAAGGAGCAGCGCGAAGCCGCCGCAGCCGTGGGCGTGACAAGGGTGGACTTCCTCGGCTATCCCGATGGCAAGCTGGAGCTGACGCTGAAGCTGCGCAAAGACGTGACCCGTGCTGTGCGTGCATGGCGGCCTGAACGTCTTGTGTGCCAGTCCCCTGAACGCAACTGGGAGCGCATTGGCGCAAGCCATCCCGACCACCTTGCAGCCGGCGAGGCGGCGGTGTGTGCTGCGTACCCCGACGCGCGGAACCCCTTCGCTCACCCCGAACTGCTGCTGGACGAGGGCCTGGAGCCTCACTGCGTGAAGGAGCTCTGGTTGATGGCCTCACCCAAGCCCAACCGCGCAGTGGACATTACCGACAGCTTTGCTAAGAAGTTGGAGGCTCTGCGTTGCCACGAGAGCCAAGTTGGCCACGAAGCCGACCTTGAGGGCCGCCTGAGGGGTTGGGCAACTGCGGGCGCGTCCTTGGCGGGGCTGCCGGAAGGAAGCTTGGCAGAGGTGTTCCAAGTAGTGACGATGCCGCCGAGCGGTTCCTCGTAAGCTGAGCCTCGTAAGCAGCTACGGAGCAGCCGCAAGCGTGCGAGTAGCCACGTGGAACGTGAACTCTTTGAAGGCGCGCATGGAGCGCGTCCCCGAGTGGCTTGCGTACGCGAAGCCTGACGTACTGTGCCTACAAGAGACCAAGCTGGCCGACGCAGCCTTCCCCCACATGGCCTTTGCTGCTTTGGGCTATGAGTCCGCCCACCACGGCGCAGGCCAATGGAACGGGGTCGCCATATTGTCGCGCGTCGGCCTCGATGACCCGGTCATCGGGTTCGCAGACGGCGGGGAGCCCGACCGCGACGCCCGGCTCATCACAGCCCGGTGCGCAGGTGTGACGGTGTCGAGCGTGTACGTCCCCAACGGCCGCGCCGTGGGTTCGGAGCACTTCGAGTACAAGTTGTCGTGGCTCGGCCGCCTTCGCTCCCACTTGGACGCACGCGCTCGGCCTTCGGATCCGCTGATAGTGTGCGGGGACTTCAACGTGGCGCCGGCAGACATAGACGTGTGGGACCCCGCCGCCTTCGTTGGCTCGACGCACGTGACGCCTGAAGAGCGCGAGAGGTTGAGGGAGCTCGAAGCCTGGGGCCTCGTCGACGCGTTCCGTTGTATGTGGCCCGACGAGAAGCTCTACAGCTATTGGGACTACAGGGCGGGCGACTTCCACGAGCACCGCGGTATGCGCATCGACCTCGTCCTCGTTTCCCGGCCCCTAGCCGACAAGCTCACGTGGGCGCTCATAGACCGCAACGCGCGGAAGGGCAAGTTGCCATCGGACCACGCGCCGGTCCTGGTGGACCTGGAGGTCTAACCAAACCTACACCCCAACGCAGGCGACCTCGTTCCCACGCAGGCGACTTAGAGCCGACGCAGGCGACCTGGAGTTCTCTAAAGAGCAGGCGGGGTCAGGCGGGGGTTCAGCGTTGCAGGGCGAGAGGGCGACGGGGGGCACCTGCCAGTAAGGCCGGGCATTGTTGGTCCCATTCCCACGGCAGAGGGAGGGCAGCCGACCCGCTGCCGGCAAGCGGGCGTGGCCGGCGTGGCTTCGCGGAGCCGCTGCTGCCACCACGGCCCCGGTAAACGATGAGGCCCGAGAGCGGGTCGGGCACGGCCTCCAACGCCGCGCGCGTGCTAGCCAGCTCACGCCACTTTTCCCACGAGGCAGCGTCTTCGAACTCGACCTCCAGCACGATGCCCCAGCTGTGGCTGTGCCAGCTCCAGTCCTTCGCTCCACAAGGGAGCGCCGAGCTCAACAGGACGTCGCCATGGGCGTCTGCCCAGGCTGCAGCCGAACGGGCCCCGTCGAACACCTCGATCGAGTACCATTCGGCCACCTTGGCCGATCTTAGCGTGCATTGATTAACCTGCATTGAGTAAATGGGCCTTAACCTGCATTGAGTAAATGGGCCGCGGGCTCGATGAAACGGGCGGCCGGCTCGGTTAGTTGGGAGGCTGGCTCGGCTGGGCTGGCTAATTGGGCGGCCGGCTCGGTTAGCTAATTGGGCGGCCGGCTCGCTCGGCTGGGCTGGTTTAGTGGGCAGCTCGCTCGGCTGGCTCGGCTGACGAGGTGCCAGCTACCACAGAGAGGATCTCAGCGCCAAAGCGGGCTGCCTTGACTTGCCCGAGGCCGGGGACATCGAGGAGGTCTTCGCTGCTCGCCGGCAGAGCTCTCGCGATCGCGAGGACGGTTGAGTCGTGCAGCAGCACGTGCGCCGGTACGCCAGAGGCTCGCGCGGCTCGCCGGCGCCACTCTAAAAGGTGCTCGGCCACCTGCCTGCCCCTTGCGGTCAGCTCTGCTGAGTGCGAGGCGGGCCTTCGCCGGCTGCCGAGCGGGGGACGGGCGTTTGCGAGGCGCCGACGGGCCTGTGCTAGGAACTGGGCGGGGTCAACTCTGGCCGAAGTGAGGGGCGAGGCCCCAGCTGAGCCCTGCGCAGAGGCGCCGGCCAGAACTTCATGCTTGGTGGGCCCGGGCCTCGGCGCCCGGTGCGCGCTCTGGTCGGTGGCGGCTCCCGCGCCCCAACGGCCAGGGCCGCCAAAGCCGCCGAGAGCCCCGGGGGCGAGCTCGTCGAGGGGCTGCACAAGAGCTCCTGAGCAGTGTGCTGCGAGCGTGGCGAGCCATGGGCTCGGGCTGCGCCGAACAGCTTTGCCGTTGGCGGCTCGTCTTTCCAGCGCCCATGAACAGTGCAGGTAAGCCTCGGCTCGGCTGAGTGCCACGTAGAGGAGCCTGCGCTCCTCGGCGAGCGAGGCGGGAGAGGCCGCGTAGGCTATAGGGACGAAGCCCTCTTCCAGGCCGCACACCCACACTGCCCGCCACTGGAGGCCCTTAGCGCGGTGGAAACTGCACACGCTGACTTGCTCAGGCTCGTCGGGCCCTTGGCCGCTAGCGCCAGCTTCACCTGGCACCGCAACAGGCACGCCGGCGGCACGCAGTGCCTCAGCCACGCTTACGAGCTGCGCGTTGGTGCGAGCGAGGACAGCCATTTGTGCCCAGCTGAGGCCCCGCCTATAGGTGGCGAGCACACTCTCGGCGACCCCTGCGGCTTCGGCGAGGTCGCTGGGGAAGCAGGTGAGGCTAGGGAGCGGGCCGTCGGGACGGCTGGAGCGCACAGCAGAGCCTTGGTGGCCGAGGACAGCTGTGGCGGCGGCGACGACCTGGGGGCTCGAGCGGTGGTTGTCGTCGAGGCGGACGACCTCAGCGTCGGGCCAGCGCTTGGGGAACTCGAGGAAGAAGCTCGGGTCCGCGCCGTTCCAGCCATAGATGGCCTGGTTGGGGTCCCCTACGACGAAAAGGTCATCGTTGTCGCCGACAAGCTCACGGAGCACCCTGGCCTGCAGTGGGTTCAGGTCCTGTAGCTCGTCTACATAGACGTGCGCCCACCTCCAGCGTTGTGCTGCGGCGAAGCGGCTGTCCGAAGCGAGGGCTTGCGCGTAGCGGACCAGCAGGTCGTCATAGTCCACGAGGCGCCGTCGCCGTTTCTCGTCTTCGTAGCGCGCGTAGAGGCCAGCGATTGCCTCGGGGTCAGCGGGCAGGTCGCGCTGAGCTTGGCGGGCGGCAGCGGCGAGCTCGGCGGGGGCCACCGAGCGGGCCTTGGCCCATTCGACCGCAGCTACGAGCTCAGTGACGCCGACGCCGTCGAGCCCACTCCTGCCCGAGGCGAGCTCGCCAACCAGGCGTGCCTTGTCAGCCAGCAGCACAGGTTCGCCCGTGCGCCTGTCTGCCCACCACCGGCGCAGCTGGGCCCAGCAAAACGAGTGGAACGTACCCGCCCACACCGGGCCAGCGCCTCCGGGGCCTGGGTGCATCCCCAGCCCCGACAGGCGCTCACGCAGCTCGCCGGCGGCCTTCCTCGTGAAGGTTATTGCGAGCGTGTGCTCGGGCTTCGCCATCCCGCTGAGGGCGCGGTATGCGATGCGCCTGGTGAGCACGCGTGTCTTGCCGGCTCCCGCAGCGGCCACGACGCACACGGTGGGAGATTGGGTCTCCACAGCGCGCCTCTGCATGGGCGAGAGCCCGCTGAGCAGTTCGGCACTGCTGACAAGCATGTAATTACACTACTGGAGTGGTGGGACAGCCTCGAGCAGCTGCTAGCGTGGCTGCGCTCATGGCGCTCAGCAGCTTCGCAGGAGGGCGTCTTTGGGGAGAGCGCTACGGAAGCGGCAGGCCGTGGGTGCTCGCACTTCATGGCTGGGCGCGCGACCACCGCGACTTTGCTGGCGTGCTCGGAGGGTTCGACGCGGTCGCGGTCGACTTGCCAGGCTTTGGTGCGTCGCCTGAACCGCCGGGACCTTGGTCTACTTCGGAGTACGCAAGCTTGCTCGGGGCTGTGCTGGACGAATGCTTTGGCGAGGGCCCGGTGGTAGTGGCCGGGCACTCGTTTGGCGCGAGGGTCGCTGTGCGCCTGGCGGCTGACCCCCGTGTGGTGGCCCTCGTGCTGGTCGGGGCTCCTTTGGCGTTGCCTCCTGGGAAGCTTCCCGGCCAGCCTCCCCTCGCTTACCGGCTGGTACGCAAGCTTTGGCGCTGGGGCCTGGTGAGCGGCGCTCGGATGGAGGCGGCTCGGGTGCGCTATGGCTCGGAGGACTACGCCAAGGCGAGCCCCATAATGCGCGGTGTGCTCGTCAAGGCAGTTGCCGAGACTGCGAGCGGCGCGTACCTGCACGCCCTGGGGACGTTCTTGGAGCGCGGGGGGGGCTTGGAGGTGGTCTCGGGAGAGCTCGACCGGGCCGCGTCCTTCGCAGGTACCCAAGCGTGGCTCGCAACGAGGCCCGAAGCGGACGTACGAACGGCGCTCGTCGCCGGCGCCGGGCACATGGTCTCGCCCCCGGTCGCCCAAGCCTTGGCGGAGGCCCTCGAGCGCCGCCGGCCGAAGGGGCTGGGGTGAACGCGCTGGCGGCGGTGACGCTCGGCGTTGCCGTAGCCTGCCTGGTGCCTGCGTACCTGCGCTGGCTCCGCGTGGCGCAAAGAGAGCACTACCTGCCCGGCATGGACGAGCGCTTCGCCCGGAGGTGGTGGTCCTCGAGCCCCCTCAACCTCGCCGTGTTCGTGGCCGGCGCTGCCGGCGCCGTGGCGTCTTTTGCCTACACGCCGGCGGGGATGGTTGCCGCTCTGGTAGCCGGCCTTGGGCCGTTCGGGTTGCCGGTCAGGGGACGGAGCTCGAAGCTCGCATGGACGCCGAGGCTGAGGCGGCTGTCGGCCACGGCAGGCTTGCTCGCGGCCGGTGCCATCGGGGGGCCGGGTGCGGCCGGGGTGGCTTGGGCGGCGCGAGCTGGCGCAGTTTGCGCGATGGCCTCGCCCCTGCTCGTCGACGCAGCAACCCTATTGATGAGCCCTTTGGAGCGACGCCTGTTGGCTCCTTACGTCGAAAGGGCGCGCCGGCGCTTGAAGGCGCTGTCGCCCAGGGTCGTCGCCGTGACGGGCTCTTTTGGCAAGACGACGACCAAGGGGTACATCTCGCACTTGGTAGCGGGCAGCTACTCGGTCGTCCCGACGCCGGCGAGCTACAACAATGCCGCCGGCCTGGCCCGTGCGGTCAACGAGCACCTGCCATCGGGCACGGAAGTCTTCGTCGCTGAGATGGGCACCTACGGCCCTGGGGAGATCGCAGCGATGTGCCGCTGGGTACCCCCGGAGGTGTCCGTCATCACCGCTATCGGGCCGGTCCACCTCGAGCGTATGGGCAGCCTAGAAAAGATCGCCGAAGCCAAAGCAGAGATCCTCGGCCCCGCCCGCGTGGCCGTGCTCAACGTGGACTACCCGCTCCTCGACGAGCTCGCTAACCGGGCCGAAGCGCAAGGCAAGCAAGTTTGGCGCTGCTCGGCCGAACGAGTGGCTGACGTCTGCGCCCTGGCCGAGGGGGACAAGCTGCGTGTGAGCGCAGCCGGGCCGAGCGGGCTTAGCACAGCCGGGCCGAGCGGGCTTAGCGCAGCCGGGCCGAGCGGGCTTGACGTGTTGGTCGACGTCCCGCCAGAGGCTTCGGCGGGCAACGTCGCTTGTGCGGTTGCCGTAGCGCTCAGCCTCGGCGTGCCCCCTGAGGTGGTCGCCTCACGCCTTGAGGACCTGCCCGGCGCGCCACACCGGCGTGCCCCCCAGACCGGCCCCGGGGGGGTGGTGGTGGTCGACGACACCTACAACTCCAACCCAGCTGGGGCGAAGGCAGCGCTCGGCCTGCTTGCCCGCTTGGGGGGCGAGGGTGCAAGGAAGGTGGTCGTGACTCCCGGCATGGTCGAGCTCGGTGCGCTGCAAGCCCGGGAGAACTCCAAGTTCGCTTCGTTGGCGGCCGAAGTTGCCACGGACCTCGTCGTCGTGGGGCGCACCAACGCCAAGGCTCTGTCGGCCGGCGCCAAGGCCGCTGGGCTCCGGGTGCACCGCGCCCGTGACAGGGCGAGCGCCGTGGCCTGGGTGAAAGCCAACCTCAGGCCTGGTGACGCTGTGCTTTACGAGAACGACCTGCCCGACCACTACCCTTGAGGCCCGTGAGCGAGCGAAGCACCCCATCGGCGGTCGGGGTCGTGTTCGGCGGGCCCTCACCGGAGCACGACGTGAGCATCCTGACGGGCCTCCAGGCCGCTCGGGCACTGGCCGAGGCCGGTAGGGCAGAGGCGGTCTACTGGACGAAGTCGGGCACGTTCGTCTTGGTCGACGCCGGGCTCGAGGCGCAGGACTTCCTCGAGGGGGCCCCAAAAGGTGCCAGAGAGCTGCGTTTCAGCGCTCAACCGGGGGGTGGGTTTTCCCTGGCGGGCAGGGGCCTGTTCGCTGGCGAGCGCCGGGTCGAGCTCGACGTCGTAGTCAACTGCTGCCACGGGGGGCCAGGCGAGGACGGCACGCTGCAGGCCGCGTTGGACCTAGCCGAGCTCGTGTACACCGGGCCGGCGGTGGCCGCGGCCGCCCTTGGCATGGACAAGCTTGCCTTTGGGGGGTTGGCCCGGGCTGCGGGCTTGCCCAGCCTGCCCCGCGAGCTGGTGCTGCCCTCTGCAGAGGAGCCTCGCTGGGAAGGCTTCGAGGGCCCTTACATCGTGAAGCCGCGGTTTGGGGGTTCTTCCATCGGCATTGAGGTCATCGAGCGTTGGCCCGACGTGGCGCGCTTTGCCGGCCTCGGGGGGCCTCACGCTTGGCGGGGAATGGTCGTCGAGCCGTACCGGGAAAACGCCTTTGACGTCGAGGTAGCCATGAGGGCGTACCCGCAGGTGGAGCTGTCTTTGTTCGCGAGGGCCCTTCGTGCTGGCGAGCTGGGAGGGGGTGGCACCAAGGGGGCCATCCTTTCCTACTCGGACAAGTACCTCGGCGGGGAGGGCATGGTGAGCGCTCCTCGTGAGCTACCCGCTGAGCTGCCGCCAGGGGTCGAAAAGGAGCTAGCCGGCGCTGCCACTGCCCTGGCGTCGCTGGTGGGCCTGCGCGGCGTATGGAGGGTCGACTTCCTCGTCGAGCCAGGTGGGCGTTGGTGGGTCAACGAGGTGAACACCATCCCCGGGAGCCTCGCTAAGTACCTCTGGGTGGGGGCTGTGGAGAGGCCGTTCGCCCGTCTGCTCAGCGACATGGTCGACGAGGCGCGTGCTCGCCCCAGCGCCCGCTTCACCACCGCAGGCGCCGACGGCACGGCGCTTCGGTCGGCGTCAGCGATAGCGAGCAAGCTCAGCCAGTGAAGCTCAGCCAGTGAAAGAAGATGGGCCTGCACGCGAAGCTGCTCAACCCGGGGGAGGTTGTAGAAGCTGACCTGCGCCCGCACTGGAAGTTCTTAGCCAAGCCGGCCACCGCCGTCGTGGTGAGCGCCGGCGGGTCTCTCTTCGCCCTGGCCGAAGGCGTGCCCCGCTGGGCTCGCCTGGCGCTGGCGGCGGTCGTAGTGCTGTGCCTTGCCTGGCTGGCTGGGCGGTGGCTGCGCTGGAGGGCGACGACGTTTGTCGTCACCAACCAGAGGCTGGTCGTCCGCAAGGGCGTGCTGGCAAGGACAGGGCGAGAGATAGTGCTCGACCGGCTCACCGACATCACCTGCCGCCAAGGGCTCCTCGACAGGCTGGTCGGTTGCGGTGACGTGCTGGTGGAGTCCCCCGGGCGCGACAGCCCCGAGGTGTTCTGGGACCTTCCCCGCCCTCAGGAGGTCCAAAGCCTCATAAGCAGGCTCCTTTCCGAACGCGCAGGTGCCCCGGGCCGGCTGCCCGCGAGCAGCGAGCCGACGGTTGCCGACCAGCTCGCCCAGTTGGCAGAGCTGCGCCGGCGCGGGGTGATCAGCCGGCGTGAGTTCGCGGCGAAAAAGGCCGAGCTGCTTTCGAGGATGTAGGTTTAGGCCGGGAAATGGCAGCCGCTCGTGGGACCGAACGAGAGGCACTGGAGCTCCTCGCCAGGCTGCTCCCGGCCCCTCCATGCGGGCAGACCTGGTTCGGCGACGACGCAGCAGTCGTGAGCGCCCCTGGCGGCGGCCAGATGCTGCTAGCGTCCGACACCCTCGTGGGTGGCGTGGACGCGGACTTTTCGCTCACCACTCTTGCCGATTTCGGCTGGAAGGCGATGGCGGTCAACCTCTCCGACATCGCGGCAATGGGGGGCCGGCCAGCCTATGCGGTGCTGAGCGTGGTCGGCCTTGCCCCCTCTGGCATCGGTGAGCTGTACGAAGGTGTCCTCGAGGCGGCTTCTGCTTACGGCTGCCCGGTCGTGGGCGGTGACCTGTCCGCCGGGGAGGCCCTAGTGGTGAGCGTGGCCGTCACAGGCCACGTCGAAGGCAGGGCCGTCCTGCGCAGCGGGGCGAGGCCGGGCGACTCGATCTGGGTGACTGGAGCGCTCGGTGCAGCCGCGGCCGGCCTGCGCTGCCTGCGAGCAGCCCGAGGGGGCGCTGTGGAGCCCCTTTTGGCAAAGGCTCACGCTCGCCCGGTGCCGGCGCTCGCCGAGGGCGCAGCGGCGCGCGAAGCGGGTGCCACTGCGATGATCGACGTGTCCGACGGCTTGGTTTCAGACCTTGGGGCCCTTGCGCGCTCGTCGGGCGTCGGCTTCGAGCTCGAGGCCGTGCCTGTGGCCCCCTCTGCCACCCTGGAGGAGGCTCTCGGCGGAGGTGACGACTACGCCCTCGTCTTCACCTTGCCCGCTGGGGTGGAGCCTGCGAACTTCCCGGCTGCCGGCCTACCGCCACCTTTCAGGCTCGGCGTGTGCGTGCCCGACCCAGGCCACCGGCGCCTCGCTGGTGCTGAGCTGCCGTCCAGCGGCTTCACCCATGCGCTGGCAACGGCTCAGGGCACCTCGGCAAAGTTGGCCCCACGGGGCGGCCCGAGCGAGCTTCGCTAGGGCCGAGCAAGCTTCGCTAGGGCCGAGCGAGCTTCGCTAGCACCCTGGCTAGGTGGGGGTGGCGAACCCTAGGCGAGCCCGCCGTCCAGAGCGTAACTTTCGCGGCTTTTCTGCGTCATACCTCAAGAGGCCCGGACGGCTGGCCGACATTTTCATCAGAAGTCAAGTGGCTACCGCTCGGGGACAGGAGGAAAACGCCGAGGTGCAAGAGGCGACCAACACCGCTTTACATACGGGCCTGCTGGGCAGGGCGCTCCCGAGGGGGCCGTCGCTGGGGCTGAGGCGCACGCTTCGCCCTGGGGTCGTCAACTTGGCTGGCCAGCCGGCCGAGGTGGCTGCCCGGAACACGAAAAAAGACGAGCCGAACGCGCAGGTGGGCCAGGCGTTCTTGGACCTGTTGCTGGTGGGCGCCACGGCAGCGCACTGCCCGCTGGCGCTTCTCACCGTGGCCCGAGGCGACAGCTGGACCACGTTGTCCTATGGCGCGGACCGCGAAGCGGTCGAGGACCCGGACCTTTTCGCCATCATCGCCGGCCGGCGCGAGCCGGTCGAGGTCACCGACCCTGCGACCAACCCGGCCCTGTCGAGGACCCGCCTCGCTCGTTCCGACCTCGGGGTGCGCTGGCTGCTGGCAGTGCCGCTGCTCGGCCCGGGCGGCGAGGTGATGGCTATCTTCGCAGTCCTCGACACCCAGCCGCGGGACCTGACCCGCAGGGAACGGGCGGCCATGGTAGCCGCAGGCCGGCTCATCACGACCACCTTGTCTGCGCACAGGTCCGGCGACAACGTCCTTGGGGGAGCTCAATTGGGTGCGAGCGAGCCCAAGCCGGCCCAAGATGGCAGCTCGTTGCTGCGTAGCCACGAGGTGGCTGCGTTGTTCGACGTCACTGAGCGGACGGTCATCAACTGGGCTTCCTCAGGCAAGCTGGCATGCTTGCGGACCGTCGGCGGTCACCTGCGGTTCCGCAGCGAGGACGTGATGGCCCTGTTGGAGGTCAACTCGCTCCGCCACCCGCACACACGAGCCTGACGCAGCTGGTCGGCGGGGCCGGGCCCGGCCTGGCGCAGCCTCCGCCGTGACCTGACCTTAGCCGTAACCTGACGTTAACGTTAGGAGTCGGGTAGTATCGCCGGCGAGTAGTTACCCGACGGCGAGGAGGCACAGTTGGCCACAGCGAAAGTAGCCGACAGCGGGGCCGGGCGCCCCAACGACGTCAGCAACGAGAGCCGAAGGTTTGGCCACGTCCCCTACAAGTGGGTCGCCCTTTCCAACACGACCCTCGGCGTGCTGATGGTGACGATAAACCAGTCCATCCTTTTGATAGCACTGCCCGACATATTCACCGGGATCAAGCTGAACCCCCTCCTGCCCGCTAACACCTCTTATTTCTTGTGGGTGTTCATGGGGTTCACGCTCGTCACAGCTGTTTTGGTGGTGAGCCTTGGCCGTGTGGGGGACATGTTCGGCCGGGTAAGGATGTACAACTTGGGCTTCGCAGTCTTTACGGTCTTTTCCATCCTTTTGTCAGCCACCTGGATGACCGGGGGGGCAGGTGCGCTGTGGATAATAATCATGCGGGTTTTCCAGGGCGTAGGGGGGGCGTTCTTGTTCGCCAACTCGAGCGCGATCCTGACTGACGCCTTCCCCCCCGACGAACGAGGCAAGGCGATGGGGGTCAACGGGATCGCTGCCGTGAGCGGCTCGTTCTTGGGGCTCGTGCTGGGTGGCCTGCTCGGCCCGGTCGAGTGGCACCTCGTGTTCTTGGTGTCCGTACCGTTCGGGCTCTTCGGCACTGTGTGGGCTTACCTGATGTTGCGTGACAACGGGGTTAGGGTGCCGGCGAAGGTCGACTGGCTCGGCAATACAGCGTTTGCTGTCGGGCTAGTGGCGGTCCTGACCGGGATCGTCTACTCGCTCCTGCCCTACGGTGGCCACCCCACCGGTTGGACGAACCCATGGGTGCTGGCGGCGATCTTTGGAGGCCTGGCGGTGCTGGTCCTTTTCGTCTATATAGAGACCCGCGTGCCTCAACCGATGTTCAGGTTGGAGCTGTTCAAGATCCGCCCCTTCACGGCCGGCAACCTGGCCGGCTTGCTCGGGGCTATGGGCCGTGGCGGCCTCCAGTTCATGCTGATCATATGGTTGCAGGGCATCTGGCTCCCCCAGCGCGGCTACAGCTTCAGCCAGACGCCGCTTTGGGCAGGCATTGCCATGCTGCCCCTCACGGCCGGGTTCTTGGTGATGGGGCCGCTTTCGGGGATCCTCTCTGACAGGTTGGGGGCGCGAGGGCTCGCGACGGCTGGCTTGGCCATAAGCGGTTGCGCGTTTTTGCTGCTGGAGTTGCTCCCGATGGACTTCTCCTACGTCTGGTTCGCAGTTTTGATCTTCGTGTTTGCCGTGGGGATGGGCATGTTCTTCTCCCCCAACCAGGCCGCTGTAATGAACAGCCTGCCCCCTGACCAGCGAGGCGCCGGCGCCGGGATGCTCAACACCTTCCAGAACTCCGCGACCGTCCTTTCGATGGGGCTGTTCTTCACCATCGTCACGCTGGGGTTGGCGGCCCACCTGCCGTCGCATTTGTTCAAAGGGCTGGTGGCCCAAGGCGTTGCGCCCAAAGACGCCCGCATCGTGGCTAATGAACCGCCGATCGGGAGCCTTTTCGCTGCCTTTTTGGGCTTCAACCCCGTGGCGTCGCTCCTCGGGCCGACTGGCGCCTTGAAGGGCCTCCGTCCCGAGCACGTGGCGTACCTGACCGGCCGGTCGTTCTTCCCGAAGCTGATCGAAGCGCCGTTCGCAAGTGGGCTCCACCTCGCGTTCGACTTTGCTGCAGGCGCTACGGTCGTGGCCGTGCTGGCGAGCGCCTTGCGGGGCAAGCGCTACATATACGGCTCCCCAGTGGCGATGGCCGCGGAAGATGTGGACGGCCGGGCCAAAGCGCAGGAGCCTGGAGGCGAAGTCGCCGTGGCCACCCCGACAGCTCGCGAGCAAAGCGAGGGGGCGTTGCCGTGAAGGCGGGGGCTCGAGGCCCGCTCGAAGAGCACGGGGAGCCCGCGCACGCTAAGGCGAGCGGCTCGGCAGAGCTGCTGAGCATCGGCGCAGCGGCGACGTTGCTTGGCATTTCCGAGCGAGCCCTGCGCTACTACCAAGAACTAGGGCTGGTCACGCCCTGCGCACGCACCCCGGGCGGGATGCGGCGCTACTCGGAGGGGGACCTGCGCCGGGTGGAGCGCATCCGCGAGCTACAGAAGTTGCTTGGGCTCAACCTCGACGAGATAGCGGTGGTGCTGCGCCACGAAGACCGCATAGCCCAGATCAAGCAGACCTACCATGACGAGCGCACGGCCGCCGGCGAGCGCTTGGGGTTGCTGCGCGAGTCGCTCAGCTTGCAAGAGGGCCTCCGGGCCATGGTGGAAGCCAAGCGCGCAGGGCTTGACAAGTTCCTGGCAGACCTCGACGCCCGTATGGCGCGCACACGCCAACTGCTCTCGGCCAGCAACAGCTGAGGCCAGCAACAGCTGAGGCCAGGCCCGCTGGCGTAGCCGTCAACCGGCTTTTGTGACCTTGCCAGCCCTTATGCAAGACGTGCAGGCGTACAGCCGGCGAGGGGTGCCATTTACCAGCGCCCGTACCCGCTGGACGTTTGGCAGCCAGCGGCGCTTGGTGCGCCTGTGCGAATGGCTAATGTTCATCCCCACCGACGAACGCCTCCCGCACACCTCGCATACGCTTGCCACGAGGGCTAGAGGATAGCAGCTTTGGCCTTCATGGCGGCAGGAGGGCTCGCCCGTCTGGAGCTAGTACCCTGAGCGGCCAAGCACCTGAGCGTCGCGCCTCGGGCGCACACTGTACGCAGCGGCACGGAACTGAGCGATGGTACGAGAGACCCTGACACCAGACGACCTCGCCGAGGCCCTTCGCGCCTTCGCGGGCGCCCTCCACGAGCACCGCGAGGTGCTCAACCGCCTCAACGTGTACCCAGTGCCAGACGGGGACACGGGCACCAACATGGCGCTCACCGTTGACGCAGTGGTGGCCGAACTGCCGACGGGACAAACCGGTTGGGAGGAGGTCTCCAAGGCGATGGGCCATGGGTCGCTCATGGGAGCGAGGGGCAACTCGGGGGTGATCTTGTCGCAACTGTTCCGCGGGTTCGCAGATGTGGCAGGTGAGCTCGGTGCCGTTGGGGGCACTTTCGGGCCGGCAGAGCTGGCGCAAGCCCTAAGGCGGGCAGCTCACGAAGCCTACGCGGCTGTGGGCGACCCGGTCGAGGGCACCATGCTCACGGTGGCGGCAGCGGCCGCTTCGGGGGCCGAGCGAGCCTTGGGCGCAGGCTCAGCCAGCGGCGCGCAGCCGCCGGCCGAGCAGGTGCTCGCAGGCGGCCGGCCGGAGCTCCTGGAGGTCGTCGAGGCCGCCCGGCGCTCGGCTGCGGAGGCGCTCGCTGGCACGACCGAGCAGCTCCCGGCGCTCAAGGCCGCAGGCGTGGTGGACGCCGGCGGCGCGGGGCTGCTGCTTTTCTACGACGCCTTGGTGCGCACGGCCGGCGGGGCGCCGTTGCCGGGGCCGCCGGCGCCTTTGCCAGGCCCGCCGGCGCGCGGGCCGTCCCCGCAGGCCCGGCCGGCCGAGGCGCGCTCTCGGGGCGAGGTCGCTGACCTGCGCTACGAGGTCATGTTCCTCCTCGAGGCACCTGACGACGCCATGCCCGCCTTCAGGGAGGTCTGGGCCGGGACCGGGGGCTCGATAGCGATAGTCGGGGGTGAGGGCCTCTACAACTGCCACATCCACACCGACGACATAGGCGCTGCGATCGAGGCGGCGACCGAGATTGGGCGGCCCCGCCAGATCAGGGTGACGGACCTGGCCGAACAGGTGGAGGAGGAGCGCTGGGTGCGCGAGGCCGCCGCACAGGCGCCCCCAGCCGGCGAGGCCGAGGCTGCCTTCGGGCCAGTAGTGACGTCGGTGGTCGCCGTCTGCGCTGGTGAGGGGGTGAAGCGCATTTTCCGGTCCCTCGGCGCGCGGCACTTCGTCACCGGGGGCCAGTCCGCCAACCCATCTGTAAGCGAGCTGCTCGAAGCGCTCCGCAGCGCGCCAGGTGAGGGTGTCGTCGTACTGCCGAACAACCCCAACGTGATAGCCGTCGCGGAGCGCGCCGTAGCCCAGAGCGGCAAAAAAGCGCGGGTCGTGCCCACCGGCGGCATCGCCGAGGGCTTCGCTGCCCTGCTTGCCTACGACCCGCAGGCTGACGTGGCGGCAAACGCCGACGCCATGGCCGCTGCCGCAGCACGAGTGCTGCCAGGGGAGGTGGCCCAGGCTACCCGCAGCGCAGGGACCGAGGCTGGCCCTGTAGAGGCGGGGGACTGGTTGGGCATCTCGCGCCAAGAGGTAAAGGTCGTCGTGCCTGCCGGAGCGGGCCCGGCAGCAGCGGCGATAGCCCTCATAGGGGCACTGGTGGAGCGGGCGGCGGGCTGCGACATAGTGACAATCATCGAAGGCGACGGGGCCACGCCCGCGGCGACCCGCCAGGTCGTCGAATGGGTGTCGGAGAACCTGCCTGGGGTGGAGGCCGAAGTCCACCATGGCGGCCAGCCTGTTTACGCGTACGTGCTGTCTGTGGAGTGAGACATGAGGAGCCTCGCGGAGCTGAAAGAGGTGCCTGTCACGGTGCTGCGTTCCGCCAAGCGCCCCCTGCGAGGAGAGCGCGGCGCCGGCGCCAAGACGCGCGCTGACGCCCTGGCCGAGATGGGGATTGAAGACCTCCTGGGCCTCTTGGCTCACTACCCGCGCCGCTACCTCGACCGCACCAGCCAGGTCCCGGTCTCGGAGCTGAAGCAGGGCGACGAAGCTACGGTGCTTGCCCACGTCCGTCGCGTGCGCCGCCAGCCCACCCGAAAAGGCAGCAGGCCTCTAGTGGTCGCCGAGGTGAGCGACGGGCGCTCGTACCTCCAGCTCATGTTCTTCAACCAACCCTGGCGGGCCCAGCAGTTGAAGGAGGGAATGGAGGTAGCAGTCTCTGGGAAGGTGAGCACCTTCAGGGGGCGGCGCCAGATGGCCAACCCTTCGGTGGAAATAGTGGAGGGGGACTGGCAGGGCAAGGTCGTCCCGATATACCCGCAGTCCGAAAAGGCCGGCATTTGTTCGATGGAAATTAGCCAGTGCGTAGCCGAGGCGCTCGACTGGGCGGGCGAGGTCGAGGACCCTGTGCCTCACGCAGTCCTCGCCGAGCACAACTTCCCAGGGCGTAGCTGGGCGCTGAGGCAGGTCCACCAGCCGGCTTCCGAAGGTGCCAAAAATGCAGCCCGTCGGCGCCTCGGGTTCGACGAACTCCTGCGGCTCCAGCTGGTGCTGGTGATGCGCAAGCTTGCCGTGGAGCGTGACAGCCTCGGGATCGCCCACAACGTCGGTGGGGAGCTGGTGGAGCGCTTCCGCAGGAGCTTGCCATTTCCCCTTACAGGAGCTCAAGAGCGCGCTATCAAACAGGTCGAAGCGGACTTGGCGCGCCCGGTGCCCATGCACAGGCTGCTCCAAGGCGACGTCGGCTCAGGCAAGACGCTGGTGGCGCTGTGGTGCCTGCTCACTGCCGTGGCCGGAGGCTACCAGGCAGCGCTGATGGCCCCCACTGAGGTGCTAGCCGAGCAGCACTACCTGTCGCTCTGCTCGCTCCTGGCCGGCCTGAGCGTGCCCGACGAAGGGTCGCTTTTCGGCGAGAGGCCGGTGCGCGCCGAGCTGCTCACCAACCGCACGAGCGCGTCCGAGAGGGGCCGGTTGTTGCCGGCGCTGGCGGAGGGCGGCGTCGACATCGTGGTAGGTACCCACGCTTTGTTGACCGAGGCCGTGCGCTTCGGCCGGCTCGGGGTGGTGGTGATCGACGAGCAGCACCGCTTCGGCGTGGAGCAGCGGGCGGCGCTGCGGGCCAAGGGCGGCGGCCCTGTCCCAGACGTGCTCGTGATGACCGCTACCCCGATCCCGCGCACGGCGGCGATGACGGTCTACGGGGACCTTGACACGACTGTGCTCGACGAGCTGCCTCCAGGTCGCACGCCAGTGGAGACCCACTGGGTGCGTGGGCCGCTCGAAGTGGAGGCTGCATGGCAGAAAGTGCGCGACGAGGTGGCCAAGGGGCGCCAGGCTTACGTAGTGTGCCCCCTGGTCGACGAGTCAGAGCGGGTGCAGGCAGCTTCGGCGACCGAAGAGCTGGCCAGGCTGGCCGCGGGACCTCTCGCTGGCCTGCGCCTAGAGCTGCTGCACGGCCAGCTCGGCCCGGCTGACAAGGAGAAAGTGATGGGGCAGTTCCGTTCGGGGGCTACGCAAGTGCTGGTCTCTACGACGGTGGTCGAGGTGGGCGTGGACGTGCCCAACGCCACGGTCATGGTGGTCGAGGATGCAGGCCGTTTCGGCATAGCGCAGCTGCACCAGTTGCGAGGGCGTGTAGGGCGCGGGGCTGCGCGTTCGTACTGCTACTTGCTGGACGCTTCGCCGAGCGACGAAGGCGCCGCGCGCTTGGCTGCCCTAGAGCGCACCAACGACGGTTTCGAGCTGGCCGAGGTCGACCTCGAGCTGCGCGGCGAGGGCACGGTCCTGGGCGCCCGCCAAAAGGGCGTCAACGACCTCAAGCTGGCATCGCTGCGGCGGCACCGCAAGTACGTGGTGCTTGCCAGGCAGGCAGCGTTTGACATAGTTCGAGACGACCCGGACCTTGCCCGTCACCCGGCCCTGTCCAAGGAACTGCGCTCGCTCGTGGACGACGAAGACCGCGAGTACTTGTTCAAGAACTAGATGAGGGTCATCGCGGGTGAAAAGGGCGGCCGGCGGCTCCTCGCCCCGGTGGGCTCTAGGACCCGGCCAACGGCGGACAGGGTGCGCGAGGCAGTTTTCTCGATGGTCTCCAGCTACCTCGGCACCATAGGTGGCGGCCTAGCCGGCGCTGTGGTGTGGGACCTCTTTGCCGGCAGCGGCGCGCTCGGCATCGAAGCGCTCTCGCGAGGGGCCGCGCACGCAAGCTTCGTCGACAGCGCAAGGGCCGCGGTCACGGCGGTCCGGGCCAACCTGGCGAGGCTCGGCTATGGCCCCGAGCGCGCCCAGGTGTCCTGTGCCGAGGTACTGCGTTGGGCGCACGGCCTTGCGGGGCCCGCCGGCGGCCCTACTACCAAGCCAGACTTGGTGCTAGCCGACCCGCCCTACGCTTGGCACAGCTGGCCGGCGTTGCTCGAGGCGCTCGCACCATTGCGCCCGCTCGTGGTGATCGAGTCGGGCGGTAGCCTAGAGCTGCCCACAGGCTGGGCCGTAGTCAGGCAGAGGAGCTACGGCGGTAGCCTCGTTACCTTGGCCAGTTCCGAAGCGGGCCTGGGGGCCTCGGGGCACCTATGAGGCCCGCTACGAGGCCAGCGCTAGGCCACCACAAACACGAGGGTACTGCGGACAAGCGATGCACAAACGATGAGCAGGCGATGAGGCCCCAGTGAAGAGGGCGCTTTTCCCCGGGTCGTTCGACCCGTTCCACAACGGCCACCTCGAGATCGTGGAAACGGCCAGCCGGCTGTTCGAGAGCGTACTGGTCGCCCCTGTGAACAACCCGCAGAAAGCACCGGCGCTTTTCACCCTCAGCGAGCGGCGGAGGATGATCGCTGCTTCTGTGTCCCACCTCGCCAACGTCGAGCTGCTGGACGGCTATGGGCCTATGCTTGTGGTGGACATAGCCCGCAAGGCACGGGCGGACGTGATCGTGAAGGGGCTGCGAGTGTCCTCCGACGCCGAGGCGGAGCTCCAGCAGGCTCAGACCAACAAGGCTGTCTCGGGCATCGAGACGGTGCTTTTGCCTTGCTCGTCTGGCTACAGCTTCATTGCCTCACGCTGGCTGCGGGACCTCATGACCTACGGGGGCGCGGACCGGGTCGGCGGCCTCGTACCAGACCCAGTTTTCGCCCTTGTCAAGGAGAAGTTCTCATGAGCTCAGTTGCTCCAAGCGGTGGCGCTGCGAGCCAGCCGGGGCCGGAGACCGAGGCCTTGCTCCAGCGCGTCTCGGGCATGATCGCTGGAGCGCGCACGCTGCCGCTGTCGTCGTCGGTCAAGCTCGACAACAAAGAAGAGATCCTCGAACTTTTGCGGGAGGCGATCGAGAGGCTGCCCGACGAGCTGCGCCAGGCGCGCTGGATGCTAAAGGAGCGAGAAGAGTTCCTCGCCGCCACTCAGCGCAAGGCCGACGAACTGGTCGAGGCTGCTCGCTCCGAGGCGCAGCGGCTGGTCCAGCGCACGGAGATCATAAAAGAAGCCCAGGTGCAGGCGCGCCGGCTGGTTGAAGACGCTCGCGAGGAGGCGAGCCGGCTGCGGCACGAGGCAGAGGACTACGCGGACCAAAAGTTGGCCCAGTTCGAGATCGTCTTGGAACGGACCCTCAAAACCGTGGCTGCCGGCCGGGCCAAGCTCGCCGGCTTGCCCGAGGGGGCTGCTGCGGCTGGCGGCCCTGGCCCAGCCAGCCCGGCTGGCTCTGGGCCTTCGGGCTTTGGGGCTTCTGGCTCTGGCGCTACAGAAGCCGCTGCCCCAGAGCCTGGCGCTCCAGGTTTTGGGCTGGGCGCCCCGAGGCCAGCTGGGCCCAGCGCTACGGCAGGCCCGTTCGGGACCGGCCCTGTTGGGCCACGCCCGGCAGCCTACGCAGGCGCTTTTGGCTCCTCGGGCAGCTCCGGAGCGGGAGCGTTTTCGCCAGCCCGCTCAGCACCAGCTAGTGGCGGCCCGGCCACAGGCCGCTCGCCGGCGAGCGCGCTAAGCGCTGGGGACAGCACACACCCTGGCCTCAAGCCTGAAGGCGGGTCGGTGCCCAGTGAGGAGGACGAAGCGGGCGCCGGCAAGCGGCTGTTCGACCAAGACTCTGCTTAGCGGTCGAAGGCCTCGGCGGCGGGGCCGCTGGGGGCGCTGGTGGCTCGTCGCACCAAGTGGGGCGCGGTGGCTGGCCGTGCCGGCGGGGCGCCGCTCGGCCGTTGTGCTGGCCCACAATGGGACCGTGAGCCGCCAACCCTTCCAAGTGGCGCTCGGCGAGCTCTCCAGTCACAGAGGCGAGCGGAGAGTGGTCCGAAGTGGCCGGCTGGAGGCCGCGCTCGTGGCTGACGTCGACAGCCGTGTGCCGGCGGGCGCTGAGGCTGTGGCCAACGTCGTCATCGAGATTTTTGAAGGGGGCGCCGCTGTCTCGGGGACCGTGAGGTCGGTCTGGGAGGGCGAGTGCCGGCGCTGCCTCACTGCCCTTGGGGGAGACCTCGAGACGCCCGTGAGGGAGGTCTTCAGGCGGGGTGGAGGGCAGGCCGATGGGACCTACCCGATGGAGGAGGACTTGTTGGACCTGGAGGAGATGGTGCTGGACTGCCTTTTTGCGGCCCTACCGGTCCTGCCGCTCTGCCAGCCGGGTTGCCTCGGCATATGCCCTCAGTGCGGGTCGGACCGCAACGTTTCTCCCTGCACATGCCGAGAGCCTTTGGGGGACCAGCGCTGGGCCGCGCTCGACGCACTTCGCAACGGCGACTGAGCCCTTCGCCCTTTGCCAGGCTTGGCCCTTTGCCAGGCTTGGCCCTTTGCCGGGCTTGCTGAGAACGAGCTGGGGCCGTGCTGCAACGGGGCTGCGGCCAGCACGGTAACATGGCTGCCCCGTGGCCGTACCCAAGAAAAAGACCTCGAAGTCCAAGTCTCGTAGCAGGCGGGCCAGCGCCTGGTCGTTGAAGGCGCCGGCGCGCAGCACCTGCCCAAACTGCCGGCAGGTGAAGGTGCCCCACACCGTCTGCCTCAACTGTGGCTGGTACAAGGGGCGCCAAGCCCTCGAAGTGGGCTGAGCACCAGCCGGAGCGTACGCCAACCCATGCCTACGGTACCCGAGGGGGCCCTCCCCGTAGCCGTCGACGCCATGGGAGGCGACCGCGCCCCCCAAGAGGTGGTGGCTGGCGCGCTGCAGGCTGCAAGCGAGCTCGGGGTGCCCGTGCTGCTCGTCGGTGACCCGGCCTACCTCACAGGCCTCCCACCGCAACCTGGGGTCAGCTTCGAGTTCTCCACCGAGGTGGTGGGCATGGAGGAAGACCCGGGGCGGGCAGTAAGGCTCAAGCGCGACTCGTCGTTGGCCCGCTGTGCAGAGGCGGTGCGCGAGGGGAGGGCCTCTGCGATGGTGAGCGCTGGCAACACAGGTGCTGCCATGGCCAGCGCGTTGTTGCGCATGGGACGGCTCCCGCACGTGTCGCGCCCTGCGATCGCGACACCGATCCCGGTGCCTGGGTCGACGCCGACCGTGCTCATAGACTCGGGAGCAAACGTCGACTGCCAACCACAAATGCTCGTGCAGTTCGCTCAGATGGGCTCTGCGATGGCGGTCGAGCGGTTCGGTATCGACGCCCCCCGGGTGGGGCTTTTGTCGATAGGCGAAGAACCCAGCAAGGGCAACAGTTTGGTCAAGGAGGCCCACGCGCTCCTCGAGGCGGGTGCGGCGGGCCGGCAGGTGCGGTTCATAGGGAACGTAGAAGGCCGCGACGTTATGAGCGACCGTGTAGACGTAGTGGTCACGGACGGCTTCACTGGCAACGTGGTGCTGAAGACCCTCGAAGGCGGTGTCAAAGCGGTCGTCGGCGGCGTCCTTGCCGCCCTGGGCGGCCCAGAGGTGGCCCCGGAGGTGAAAGAGGCAGCTCGTGCCGTCCTGCCGGCGCTCAGCCCGCTTGCTAGCGAGCTCGACCCCGACACCTATGGCGGCGCTGTCCTCCTCGGTGTCGCTGGGGTCTGCGTAATAAGCCACGGGTCTTCGGGCGCGCGCGCCATCGTGAACGCCATCCGGGTAGCGCACCATGCGGTCCAAGAAGGGTTGCTCGGCCGAGTGGAGGCAGCCTTAGCCGAAGGTGCCCGGCGGCGGGCTAGCCCTGTGGCTTAGTACTCCAGGTCATAATTTCGATCACGTATCCGGGCAGGCTCAGGCTGCGGCCTGGTAGTCCGGCTTGTCGGCCAGTTTCTTCATGAGCAGCGCCAGGTCACCTCTGGTGAACTTCCACTCGAAGG
>Ga0209061_1001749_pt1 | contig 32781 bp, 32 predicted proteins | sample Coa_R1_10_FD_187157 | JGI IMG/M metagenome (GOLD analysis project Ga0209061, IMG submission 187157) | Surface soil microbial communities from Centralia Pennsylvania, which are recovering from an underground coalmine fire - Coalmine... | ecosystem: Environmental > Terrestrial > Soil >... | reverse complement strand
CGACCAGGTGATCGAGAAACCCGACGTAGCTCTGCGTGGTCTTCGCCGCCTTCTGCGCTTCCTGCTCGAACCGGTCGGCGATCGCGTGCAGCCCGAGCCGCTTGAGGGTGCCGCGGAGCCGCTCGACATCGGTGCTCATGGCCGCCCCTCCGTGCCCGCGGGGGGGAGGAGCAGCTGGGAGGCGCGCAGGTCGCGCTTCACGTGGAGACGCGGCACCGGTACCCGTGTCGCCCCCAGCGTCGCCGGCGTGGTCACGGGCTGCGCATCATGCTGGAGCACGCCGCGGATGAAGGGCAGCGAGTAGGTAGTGTAGGTCCCCGCACTGCGGAAGGCCACCCGCATCGCCTCGGGCGCATAGTGCTGCGCGAGCTCGAGGATGCCGCGGAGATGGCGCACGGACTCCAGCTTCTGCTGCGCCACGAGGCCGTCGAGGAACGCCTGCTGGTCCGGGAACCGGCGCTGGAAGGCCTCCACGCGCACCACCCGGGTGTGTGGGGTGTCCTTGCGCACCCCTTCGTAGTGCGCGGGGTCGATGATCGTGGCGCCCTTGGTCTCGCTGAGCGGATGCCGCGCAATCACTTCCCCCAGGGAGGAGCGCACCTCCAGCCGCACGCCTTGCGACACCCGCACCCACACGCGCGTGCCCGTGGAGACCCACCGCACGCTGTACCGCGACCCCTCGTACGGGATCAGGCAATCCCAGCTCACCTTGCGCGTCAGCGCGTGGATCCCGATGTAGCGCGTCGGCGGGAGCGGCGTCAGATACGGGACTTCCTCGGCAAACCGCTCGATCGGCGGCTGGTGGGTCGTGCCATGCTCACGCACATCGAGGACCTCAGCGGTGAAGCGCAGGAGGTCCCGGCTGACCGCCTCGAACGTGGTCCAGCTGTTGCCCTCGATGACGTGATGCTCGGTGAAGTGAAATGGTTTCTCGATTTTGCCCTTCGTCCGTGGCCGCCGCACCCCGCAGGCCCAGGGTTCGATCCGATAATAACCGCACAGCTCCAGGAATTGGGGATTCCACCGGAAGTGCGCGGGGCGCGCATCGAGGACGAAGGCACGCGGGTTATCGACGACGACGTGCTTCGGAACACCGCCGAAGTGCCAGAACGCTTCTTCGAGCCCCTCATAGATCGACGCCGCTGTCTCATTACGACTCGACCAGTTGAACTGGCGACGGCTATAGCCCAGGACCGTGTTGAACACGATCACCCGGGTGCGAGCCCCCCCGATCAAGACCGTGTATGGCGACCAGTCGAACTGGCATTGCTCGCCGGGCGCCGTCTCGAACCGCTCGGTGACGCGGGGATCAGGGTGCGTCGGGCGCAGGCGGGCCCACGTGCGATAGAACGCCGCGGGTGAGCCCTCGTAGCCGCGTGCGCGGATCTCGTTCAGAATACGGCTGCCGATCAGCCCCTGCTCCGTGGTCATCTCCCGAATCAGCGGAATGAACGGTGCCAGCTGAGGATTCTCCACCGGCGTGCGCTGATAGCGAGGAGGCTGACTGCTGCGGAGTGCCCGACGGATGGCTTTCCGAGACAGATGCAGCTGACGGGAGATCGCGCTGATCGAGTGCCCTTGGGCACGCAGGGTGCGAATCGTAGTCCAGACCTCCACCGAGATCATCTCCTCCTCCCTCACTCCACGGCATCTGAAGTGAGGGGCTTGGTCCCTCGGGGAGGTGGAACCTTTTCAGGGAGAAACCCTGGTCCCTTTTCAAAGGGAAACTACACTGCAGCACCGATCCGTGTGATGACCTGCTCCTCACAGGACCCCTGGGCCTGCTCGTCGCGTTTGCGCTCCGCACCGGCTTCTTTGCGCCGTTCGCGCAGCACTTCCACGTGCCCCTCAAAACGTGTGGCTACACGCCCTTGCAAAAACTCCAGACGCTGCTCTGCTCCGTGGCAGCGGGATGCAAATGGACAAAGGGCATCAGTCACACCGTGCGTCCCTATCCCATCGTAGCGGAGCTGCTGGGAATGCCGCAGTTCCTCGATCAGTCGTCGATCACCCGCGTCCTGCACCACCTCGGCCCGACGCAGGGCCAGCAGCTGACGCTCATCTCCGAACTCCTCCTGCGCCGCTTCGGTCTGTGGCGTCAGCTCGAGCGCGTCGACCTGGATATCGATTCCACCGGGCTTCTAGTCTACGGCCGCACCTACGAGGGCCGCCGCAAGGGCTATTTTCCACGACAGCGGGGCCGATGGGGCTACCGCATGACCGTGGCCGCGACGGCCAACCCCGCCGGGCCAGAGATCCTGGCGCTCGCCCTCGACCCGGCGAATATCGGCCCCGCCGGGCGCTTCTGGGACTGCCTCTACCAGGCTGCCGACGTGCTGGGCTCCTTCGATCGTCTGGGCGTCATTCGAGCCGATGCCTCGTGGGGCACGGGCGCAGACATTCAGGAACTCGTGGACCTGGGACTCACCTTTATCGTCAAGGGCTTCTCCAATCGCACCGCGCTCAACTTCGCAGCCCGCGTAGCCCCCACGCAGTGGGAGTCCCTGGACCTCTTCACTCGAATCTGGTGACTGGGGGCCCCACCGCATCACCAATTGCCGTCATCTCGTGCCCGTGGTGCTCGTTGAGTTGATGACCGAGCGCTATGATCGCCCCTCCTACTCCCACCTCTACACGACGTTGTCCCCAGAGCAGGCGGATGCCGAGCAAATCTTTACACGGTACAATGGTCGGCAGAGTATCGAAGCGTTGCTCAAGAGCACGAAGTATGGCCTCTCGATTGAGCACCTTCGCACGCGCCGCTCCTATCCCATGGAGAATTTCCTGCACGTAGCGGCGATCACGTTCAATCTCCTCTCGTGGTTTCGCGCCTACGTCCTCGCTCAGGTCGATCTCGACAACCTGGGGCTGTGTGAACTCACGAACACGCTGATGGACATTCCCGCCAAATGCACGTGGCAAGCCAATGAGCTTCGCCTCACGTTCCCAGCCCGCCACCCCCTGGCACCAGCTCTAGCGCAGCTCTGATCAGAGGGGATACCCGCTGTTTCCTGCAAAAGTTAGGTAGCCAAGCTATTGCTAGGATTTGTGCGTTTGTCTTTGACGCGGCTTACACGCGCGATGTGAGCGCGGCGTCGATCCGCTTCTTGAGTTGTTCCTTGGGCATGTAGCCTACGATTCGCTCAATCAGCTCGCCGCCGCGAAACAGGCCCAACGTGGGAATGCTCATGATGCTGTAGCGAGCGGCTATGTCGCCATTCTCGTCTACATCGAGCTTGAAAACTTTCAGTCTCCCCTCGTATTCGCTGGCCAATTCTTCGACTATTGGGGCGATCATCCGACACGGGCCGCACCAGGCCGCCCAGAAATCCACTAAGACCGGGATTGCGGATTTGAGGACCTGGGCTTCAAAAGTTTGCTCGGTTACTGCTTCAACTCTTCCCGCCATTGCTCAGCTCCTCTCTTTGATGGATGTCTCCGTGGATGCCAAACTGGGAGGGTAACGCACTTTATTCCCGGCCCCTTGGGTCTTGTTGGCTCAAGCGCCTTAGGGTGGCACGCAACTTGACTTTTCTTCGGGAACCCCACGGGTCTAAACTGGTCCCCCCAGCAACTTGATGGAACGATGCGTGTTGAGGGGGGGCATCCTGTGCTGCCCACACGCCGGTTATGGGGCGAGGTACCGGCGCAGGCGCTGCGGGTAAGCACAGGCATGGGATTGTTGGAGCCGTTCAAAACACATAGTTCATCCCAAGACCGCGTGGAGCTCGGCTGGGAGAGGATAACACGCTTGGAACGCAGCGACCGATTGACGCAGATCAAGGCCCCATATGGCTCGACGCTCTCCCATGGGGCGTCTCGCCTGCCCGTCATGGAGGCCCGAGGATTTCCCGCCCATTGCGTGTTCCGGTAGCGGGCCTCGCCGGCGGTGGGGACGGCCCTCGGGACCCATGCAGTCAGAGGGCTCGAACGTAGCTTCAGCGATTCCCACTCTCCGACACACATCGCGGCTCCCTCTCGCGCCCGTTGCTCGTAGCGAAAGAGGCGCGGGGTTTCGCCTTCGAACTGAGGGGCCAGCGAGGACTTCTGCGGGGGCGAGGCGGCTGAAAGGATGACCTGGATCAACGCACAGGCCTGCTGAATTGTGCGGCCTATGGATGGGGGTCGTCCGAGTGCCGGGAACGTATACACGTTGAGTACCAGGGCCCTATCGGCTTCCTATGACCATCCCTAGTAGCGCGAGGAAGAGAGCGACGAAACCTGTGGCGGGGAGGCACCCGGCTCGACGGGGCAATTCCGAGTGAGGGGGACTCTTCAAACCAGCGGGGGCCCGGAGAGAAAGCCGGGTGGCAGTTTTAAATTCTCTAACAGCTTCGCCGATGCGTCCCTGTTGCTTATAGACAATTCCAAGATTCTGGTGCGCGATCCAGTAGTCGGGATCGATCGAAATGGCCTTCTTGTAATATGCGATTGCCTCGTCTAATCTCCCCTGTTCCTTGTATACGTTCCCTAGGTTGCTGTAGGCAGGCGCATAGAGGGGATCAAGCTGAACTGCCTTGGAGAAGGCGGCGATTGCCTCCTGCCACTGCTGTCTGTGAGCATATGCGATGCCAAGCCGACTATGGGCGATTGCGGAATGGGGCGCAGCTTGTATAGCCCGCTCGAACGTCGCGGCGGCACCATCCCAGTCTCCCGCGGCTAGTTGTTTCTCTCCTTCTTCCAGAAACGGGATCGTGTCGTTAGCGCCCGTGTCGAATCTTCGCATTTTGTACTTCGCCCGAGAGACCATTGCAGGCCATTCGGCTGTGGATTTCGCAGCATCCACCCGAGCTCCTGCCTCAGCTCTGCCCCCCCGAGCCCTGCCTGGTGAGCCGGAGAACAAAAACACGCGGGGCTAGCCCAAGGACGTGGTCGGAGGGGCAGAGAGGGCGGTTTCTCACCCATCAAATCAAGCGGGACGTTCATGCAAGGAGTTGACCAGCCCATACAGGCAGGTCATAGATCATAGAGATACTCCCGCGCCGGAATCCCCCGGACTCCAGTCCGGGGAGGAGGCGCGTGCGTCACGCGTTGTGGGCGGGGATGGTGCAGTCTGCCGGCCGCGCTCGTTGTGTCAGGTGCGTTCCAGTGACGAGATCGTGCAGGCTGATGCGCGAATCCATTGTTCCTCCCACATAGGCGAGCCCGAAGCGCGGGTGGAGCACAAGGGCTCCGCGCTTGAGGCCCAGGCTACGTGTCCCGCCGTAGGGTCGCCGGTCCCCTCCGCGCGTCGGCTCGCGCCGGTGTAGCTGCCGGCGGTGCAGCCGGGCAGACGACAGGCGGAGGACCGCGGTCGTGTCGGGGGAGGGTCCACCCACCGCGCTCGCCCGAGTGTCCAGCTGTCCCCGCAGTGTGCCCAGAACGTCTCCTCGGACGTACGGCGGGATTGCGGGAGACCAAGCTCCGTGCGGAGCGCATGGGTCTCCCACCCCGCGCGGGGCACAACATTCCCGCGCGCTCGTACCCCCGCGGAGCACCACTGCTTGCCCACTTCTAACGGCGAGAGGGACGCGTCGCACCGGCGTGCCTCGCAGGGTGCAGCGGCGATGTCCTCGACCACGACGGTCGAGATCGGGCAGAGCCGGCGGAGCCAGTCGATGACGCGGAGTTTCCACTGCCAGCGGGCACGGGTGGATGGGGGGATGCCGCCGGCGCGGTGGGCGCGGGGAGGCCGACACGGGGTCGTGCGGAACCGACGTGCCCTCCGCATCTGTCGTCGGACGTCCACGGCCGTGCGGACGTGCGTGACCGCGTCGGCGTCGATGGTGAGGTCCGTGTGCGTGCCGGACGCCACGGTGAAGCCTTCGCGCGTGGACCCCTGGTCGATCCCGCAGGCGACGGGCTGGAGCTCACCGTCCGTCCGGTCGCGGAGCTGGATGGAGGAGAACACCCCCTTACTAGCTATAGCTAAACCGGCGGACAGCCCGGCCCCGCCGGAGGAGCTCGCAGGCCCGGGCAGGCTGGCAGGGTATGAGGGGCCTCCCGGTAGCGGAGACCACGGGGACGTAAGGGGGGCGTTACCGCCCCGTCTCCTCCCGCAAGGGAGAGGGCAATGACCCCCATCGCCGCTCGGGGTCGCAGGGGCCACAGACGTGCGGAGCATCCGCGGCGTGCGCAGGCCTCCACGCCCCGACCGTTCAGCTGCCTTCAGTCGCCCCACTCCCCCCTTGCCGGGGCCGGTAGCTTGGCCAGGCTAGTCTTTCCCGCCGCCGAAGCGGCGTCTTGCGGTTTTGCGATGGCATTCCGCTATTCCTCACACAAGCCTCGGACTTCAGTCCGGGGTACTTGACTCGTCCTTTGGGTGCATTGGTCCGCTACCTGCTCTGCCAGCGCGCCAGCTTCGCGACCCCAGGGGGTCTTCTCCTCCCTTATTTGGGCATTGCGGTAAGTATGGAGGAGGGCTCGAATCTCCAGGTACGGCCCCACCAACTCCGGATCCACCGCCATCCTCCCATTGAGCCGGGCCACCGCTTCGAGGTGGCCGCTATGGACGATAACTGAGCGAGCTCCGAGCCGCCTAGAATTCCAGAGCGCATAGAGAATAGCTCGGAAGGTGCCAGCTTCGCGGGTTTCTACACCTGACAGCTCACGCGCAACCCGACTCAGAACCTCCCCATGAGGATTGACGAAGATTATACCTATGCCTGCCCGACCATTTGCTGGGCTAGTTGCAGCCACATGTGCATGCAGGGTTCTAAACTGGCGGAAAGGCTTGACCGCGCCCTGGCGCATCGTCAGCTCACCGTCCTACCCCGGGGCCGTACACCGTTCCTGACTCTCTGGACGTTTGCGGACCGTCCACACACAGGAGCCGAGCAATAGTGCTGGCGGTTCGCGTGCTGGCGAGAGGGATGCATCCCACCCGATGCTCGTGGCGGCGGCCTGATGTCGGGAGAGCCCGGAGCGATCGGCGAACGTGTATGTGCCGATCACCGAGTTGTACGCAGGGTTAACACGCTGGAGGGCGATGCCGGCATCATAGCACCGGGCGGAGAGCATCGCGTGGAACGTCGCGTAGGCGAACCCGGACAGCAGGCGGGCGTCGCGGGCGCCCCGCTGGTCCAGTTCCGCTTTCTTCTTCTCGAAGTCGAGCCGGTCGGCCACGATCGGTTTCCAGCCCAGGCACGCGGACGTCACTACCTGGCTCACGGCTTCGCCGATAGCAGCGCGGACCTGGGGGAAGGTCTTGCCGCGTGTCGCACATGGAACGCGGACCGCCGCGATCGGGTTGCCGAACCGGTCCAGCTCGGTCACCGCCACGTGGGTCGCGTTGAGATCCACGGGCACGACGCCACCCCCGTCCACGCTGCTCCATTCCCCTGGCGTCACGGACACCGTCACGAGCACGCGCCAACCCCGCCGGTCACGCACGAAGCGCCACAAGATCGCCTGCCAGTCTTCCTTCGTGGGCGAGAGGTGACGGCAATCGCGGCCGTACCGAAAGCGGAGGCCTGGGATGAGCACGTACTTGCCGTGCGGCGAGCGCGTCAGCAGGCGCAGCCGCAGCGTAATGCTCCCGTCAGTCTCCACGGTGGCCACACACCCCTGGCAGCCGGCCGTCTCGTCCTTGGAGCCGAGCACGGAGAACTGGTGTGAGCGAGCGCTGCGCCAGACACGGCGCCAGGCCTCATGCGAGGCGTAGCCGGTCGCGCTGAGCGTGAACTGCGCTCGGAACAGCTTGCGGGAGCCGAAACACAGGCGGATCCGGCCGGAGGCCTCGTCCGCCCGGAGTGTCTGGAGGCGCTGCGCCAGCCTGGTCAGCCGGCGGCGCTTCTGATGGTAGGTGTCCGTGCCGCGCGGGATGTCCCGCAGCACTTCCCGGGCCCGCGCGATCCGGCGCTCAAGGCTCCGCATCAGCCCCGGGCGGCGCTTCCGGACCGATGAGATCTTGCCCTGGAGATCTGCGGCCAGCGCATTGAACTGGCGAGCCGTCAGGCCGAAGCGGACCAGACACTCCCGTTTGAGCGCCGCCAGTGGTTCGCCAGCCCGCAGACGCGCAAACAACGTCCGCTCCGCCCTCCCGTAGAGGGCGGCATAGGCGTCGAGGATCGGATCCCGGGCGAGATCGCTGGGCAGCCTGGTCTCATAGGTGCGCTGCATTATCGGCGCCCTCCCGGGTCCGGACGCGCGGACGAGGCCAGGCGCCGATGTCGGCGGGACCGGGGGGCCGCCTTCGTGGCGGTCACCGCGCGTAACGTCCGGGTCCGCGCCGATCGGCGGCCATACAGGCGCGCGCAGAACGCGGTGAGGACGTCCACCATGTCCCGCACCAGGTCGTCTGTAGTTTCCCCAGGATCGATGGCGACCACGCGCCGGCCCTGGGCCTTCCAGATACTCGACCCCGAACCGCGCCAGCCGGTCCCGGTGTTCGACGACGATCGTGGAGATCGTCGGGTCCGCCAGCAGCCGCATGAGCCGTCGCCGGCGTCCGTTGAGGCCCGAACCGACCTCCACCTCCGCGCGCACAACGATCAGCCCGTGGCAAGTGGTCCACGTGGTCCAGGCGCTGAGGCGCGTCACCTGGCGGTCGAGATCGTTCTTCTGGTCCCAGGAGGAGACGCGGGCGTACAAGGCTGCGCCAGCCCCGTTCGCTTCCGGCCGCGCGTCAACCAGGATCGTGCCTGTAGGCAGCTGCCGTGTTGGCACGGGGAGGATCCCCCGGTGGAACCATCGCCGGGACGTTCTGGGGTGTATCCCAGCTCGTCGAGCCCACCCCGTCAGCATCATTGTGGTTCCTCGAGTATAGTATATCGAATACCAGTTTGGACTCGTCTTTACCTATTCCGAGCAACTGTTGTTGACCCTCCCGCGTTGCATCTTTCCCTTGTGATCGATAGGCTTGCTCACGGCAAGCGCATGGGTTTGAGCGGTGGGTCCAGAGCCCCTTGATCCAGAAAGGCCAGGAGGACAAAGAGCCCCAAGAGGATGAGAACTTTCCAGGAGATCAAATCACGGTCGTCGTTGAAACGATTCAGTGCGAGTAACACCTGTCCTCCGATTTCTCGCACGCAGTGGATAATTCGGCCCCATGTCTCCTCGTGGACGGCTCGGGGTAACCCCTTACCTCCTAGCGTGCGTTGGACTACTGGAGAGATGTTGATCCTTGATATCGCCGAGGAGGTCTGGCGCATTGCGCTTCTCCGTGACCGATCTGCATTACAGGTATCGTGGGTTTCCAGAAGGCTCCCGGACCTGAGGAATGAGCGTGTCCGCCTCCCCGCGGATCTGAGCGCGCCAGGCGACTCGTTGGTGCGCTTACCGCTCGCAGCCTGGAGGCCAGCAATCGACTGCACGATGTGTCCCCCACGATTGCAGGGCGGGATGCAGGAGACATCTCCGCGGGAGCGTGGAAGGCCTGGGTTGAAGCGCCAGGAAATGACAGGGGTTTCCTCCGGGAAGAGGTGCTTTCGTTTCCCACTTGTGAGGTGGGCGGATCGCTTGGCCTCGATCGTTCGCCTGCCTTGGACCGCAGACGGCGAGCCTTGGCAGGGATCAACGACTCGGGTACGGTCATTGTTCGGCCGCAGCCCCCGAGCCAGGGTTCGCACGGCTCAACCGTTGAGCAGCGCAGGACTTTGTGCTCTGGGGCAGAAAAATCGCTGCATCTCATGTGCGCAACTCCGCTTGCTCTCGACGAGGTTCACGCGCCTAGTCACGCAGATAATCGAACATATGTACGCAAATATCAAGATGTACTGCTAGAGGTAAACGTCTATAAGGCTATCTCTCATCTGAAAATAGCGGAGATTCCGGTTGTTTCCTTTGAATTTCTGGTCATCACAAGCTCGCACATTGCTTTAACGAGCTCCAGCCTCATATAGTTCGTATTCTAACGTGATTATATTAATTATTGATATTTTGCTACTTTTGTCATAGTGCTAGATCTGCCGGAAACGGATAGCGCCGCGCTCTTTGGGGTGGTGCGCCGGAATCTTGCTGGTCGTCGTGGACTCAGAGGAGCAATGGAGGAGGGGTGGCCGTTGGTGAGGATCACATACTTGGGGCATGCAACTTTCTTGGTTGAAGGCCAGGGGGTGCGCGTCCTCATTGATCCGTATGATGAGCGGGTGGGGTATCCAGTGGTTCCTGTAGAGGCTACGGTGGTGCTCGTCAGCCATGAGCATGCCGATCACAATAACGTAAGCATGGCCAGAGGGGCCCCGCGTGTCATTCGAGGTCTTGCTGATGGGCAATGGCGGACTGTTCGTGAGACAGTAGATGGTGTGACGATTTCTACCATCCCCACCTTCCATGACAATAGTCGCGGGAGCCAGCGAGGAAGGAACAGTGCGTTTGTCATGGAGGTTGAAGGGCTCCGTGTCGTACATCTCGGGGACTTGGGTCACCCGCTAGATGAGGAGACAGCGGGTGCGGTAGGACGACCGGACGTGCTGATGATCCCTGTGGGAGGACACTACACGATCGATGCATCTCAAGCGTACGACGTGGTTGCCAGGGTTCAGCCACCTGTCGCAATTCCGATGCATTACAAAACTGAGGTCAATGCGACATGGCCGCTTGCTCCGGTTGAGGATTTTCTCCGGCTCGTGAGGATCCACCGCAGGGTAGGGCACACGGCCACTGTGGAGAAGGCAACGCTCCCCCGAGAGACAGAGGTTTGGGTTATGAGCTGGAAGGAGAGTGACCGGTGAAACTCGATTGCGCCCTGGCAATGGACGCTCTCCCCGAGGTATCCACTGTTGCCCGTGCGGCGGAGGAAGTGGGATTTGAAGCCGTCTGGGCCAACGAAACCAAGCATAATCCTTTCATCACTTTGACTGTAGCCGCTCTGCACACCACCCAACTGCATCTGGGTACGGGGGTGGCCGTAGCTTTTTCACGGAGTCCCACCGTCGTTGCCCACACCGCCTGGGATCTATGCCGGCTATCCCAGGGAAGATTCATGCTCGGCCTAGGAACGCAAGTTAAGGCACACATCGAGCGGAGATTCGGGATGCCATGGGGGCCGCCTGTCCCAAGACTTCGCGAGTACATCACCGCGGTTAGGGCGGTGTGGCGGGCATGGCAAGAAGGCATTCCGCTCAGGGTCGAAGGTGATTATTACCGACTGAACCTGATGGGGGATTTTTTTAACCCAGGACCGAACCCCTTCCCCGCGATTCCGATTCTCGTCGCTGGAGTGAACCGGGGGCTGTGTCGGCTAGCGGGGGAGGTCGGGGATGGGTTCATTGTCCACCCAATGCACTCTGTTCCGTATTTGCGGGACTTCGTCCTCCCGCATGTTGCCGAGGGGCTGGCGCGATCTGGCCGGTCCCGAGATGGATTTCAGATTTATGCACCGGTGATGATAGCCCCGGGGGAGACTCGCGAGGAGCTGAAGGAATCCCGTGAACGGGTGCGCACGCGTATTGCCTTCTATGGGTCCACGCCCACATACCGCCCGCTTCTGGAGAGCCTTGGCTATGGCGATGTGGCCGACCGCCTCCGCCAGTTGATGGCGCTTCGCCGTACGGCAGAAATGGCTAAACATGTCCCCGATGCGGTTGTGGAGGCCATCGCCGTGGGAGGTAGCTATGAGGAGATTGGCCATGCCCTCCGGGAGCGATACGCAGGACTCGCTGATCGTGTGGCTTCTTATTGGCCTTTCACGATCGAGGATCGTGCCAAGTGGGCGCGCATGGTCAAAGCATTCTATAGTGTGTAGCGATGACCCTCTTCACTCATGATTACTCAGTGCTGCGCCAACGCAGATTAGGTCGCCGCGCAGCGGCCACTTCGTCCAGACGCGTGACTACCGTTTCGTGGGGTGCGGTTCGGACCACCTCGGGATTTGCCTCGGCCTCACGGGCGATGGCAATCATGGCGTCGGCGAACGCGTCGAGGGTTTGCAGGCTTTCAGTTTCCGTTGGCTCGATCATGATGGCTTCTTCCACGATGAGGGGGAAGTAGATGGTCGGCGCATGGAAACCGTAGTCGAGAATCCGTTTGGCGATGTCGCGCGTTGTTACGCCGTAGTTCTCACGTTGTCGGCGCCCCGACAAGACAAACTCGTGTTTGCACGTTCTGTTATAGGGCAGATCGTAGTGTCCTTTCAGACGGGCGAGGAGGTAATTGGCATTGAGGACAGCCGTCTCTGCCACCGCCCGTAGGCCGGCTGCTCCCATGGTCCTGATGTAGGCATAGGCCCGGACAAGGTTCGCAAAGTTCCCGTAGAAGGCCCGGATCTTCCCGATAGACCGAGGTCGATCATAGTCGAGGAAGTAGCGATTTCCATGTTGCTCGACCGTGGGAACTGGAAGGTAGGGAGCTAAGTGAGAACGGACGGCGACGGCGCCAGCTCCTGGGCCGCCTCCGCCGTGAGGGGTGGAGAATGTCTTATGCATATTAAGATGCATGGCGTCAAAGCCCTGGTCCCCGGGACGAGTGATGCCCAGAATCGCGTTGCAGTTGGCCCCATCCAGGTAGAGCTGAGCGCCGACGCTGTGGACCGCACGTGCCACGTCAAGGATTTGTTCTTCGAATAACCCCAGCGTATTTGGATTGGTGAGCATCAGAGCGGCGACATTGGGGGAAAGTGCCGTTCGTAGCGCGTTGAGGTCGATATTCCCTCGAGCGTCGCTCTTGACCTCCACTACTTGGTAGCCACACAGGGCAGCACTGGCTGGGTTGGTTCCATGGGCCGAGTCGGGTACAATGACGATGTTCCTTCTTTCGCCGCGGTCCGAGAAGTAGCGGCTTATCATGAGCAGGGCGGTGAGCTCGCCGTGAGCGCCCGCGGCGGGCTGGAAGGTGACGCGGTCCATTCCGGTAATTTCTGCTATGAATCGTTCGAGTTCCCATAGGAGGGCTAGCGCGCCCTGTGCGCATTCTTCAGGCGTGAGGGGGTGGAGACGGGCGAATCCCGGTTGGCGCGCCGCGTCCTCGTTCACGCGGGGATTGTACTTCATTGTGCAGGATCCGAGCGGATAAAACCCTTCGTCGATAGAGAAGTTGCGGTGGCTCAAATTGGTGTAGTGTCTCACCACGTCCAGCTCGCTGACTTCGGGAAGAGCCGGCAGGTCCTTACGTTGGTAGGCTCCGGGAATCACTGCATCCAGTGGCACATCTGGGACGTCGCTTGGGGGCAGGCTGAATCCAACTCGACCGGGCGATCCGCGTTCGAAGATGACTGGCAGAATACGTCTTCGGAGGCTAGGTTGCCGCGCGTGGGCGTTCATGAAATTTCCTCCAGGCAGGTAATTAACCGATCGATCTCCTCACGAGTTCGCTGTTCGGTCACGCAAAGCAGCCAGCAGTCGGGCATATCGGGATAGAAGCGGTCCAGAGCCAATCCTCCCAGGATTCCCCTATCCAGGAGTTGGCGATTTAGCTCTCTCGGCGGAACGGGGCACCGCACGACGAACTCATTGAAGCAGGGAGCCTCGAACACCGCTTCGTATCCAGGGATCGCAATGATACGCTGGCGGGCGTAATGGGCTTTACGTGCGTTGAGTTCGGCCACCCTTCGGATACCCTGAGGCCCCAGTGTCGCGAGGTAGATAGCGGTCGCGAGAGCGTTGAGCGACTCATTAGTGCATATATTGCTGGTGGCTCGCGCGCGGCGAATATGTTGTTCCCGTGTTTGAAGTGTCATGACGAATCCGGGGCGTCCCTCGGTGTCCACGGTTCGTCCCACCAGACGCCCCGGCATTCGGCGGACGAATCGCTCCCGTGTCGCGATGATCCCCAGGTAAGGGCCGCCGAAGTTCAGCGCATTGCCTAATGGTTGCCCCTCCCCACTTACAATGTCTGCACCGTACTCACCTGGAGGCACCAGGAGCCCCAGACTTATTGGCTCCACCACAACGGCGACCAGGAGGGCACCGCCTCCGTGGGCTATACGAGCCAGGGCTTCTCCATCCTCGATGCAGCCGAAGAAGTTGGGAGATTGCACTATGACTGCTGCTGTATCTTCTGTGGTTAGCCGCTGCACCTCCTCGGGCAACGTTATTCCCTTGGGGCAGGGTATTTCGCGGACCCTGATCGGGAGATTATTCGTGTAGGTGTGTAAGACTCTTCTGTATTCCGGGTGCACTGCAGAACTCACGAGGATGTCACGGCGCCCCGTTAGGTCAGCTGCCATGTTGGCCGCTTCGGCGGTGGCGCTAGCACCATCATACATCGAGGCATTGGCCACATCCATGGCCGTCAGCTCGCACATCATGCTCTGGTACTCGTAGATCGCCTGCAATTCACCTTGCATAACTTCAGCTTGGTAGGGGGTGTATGCCGTGAGGAATTCGGATTGGTATGCCAGATGGGGTACGGTGCTGGGAACGAAGTGATCGTAGGCGCCGGCGCCAAGAAAGCAGGTCACGCGATCGCAGTCCAGGTTCTTGGTCGCCAGTGAACGCATGTGGGCAAGTAGCTCCGGATCCGACATGGGGGGAGGAAGATCGAGCGGACGGCAAAGCCGCACTTCGCTGGGAATATCTTGAAACAGGTCATCGACACTCCGCACTCCAATTGTCCGGAGCATCCGTTCTTTCTCCGCCGGTGTTAATGGGATGTACTTCATGTTCTGCTTTCCCCTACGAGAGCAGCGTACGCGTCCGCGTCCAATAGCTGATCCAGCTCACTGAGGTCCCGGGGCTCCACGAGAATCATCCACGCTTCTCCGTAGGGATCGGAATTGATCAGCTCTGGTTTTTCGATGAGCGTTCTATTTACATCGACCACCTTGCCAGATACAGGAGCGTAGAGGTCACTCACTGCCTTGACCGATTCTACGACACCAAAGGGTTGCATGAAGGATACCTCGGAGCCCACCTGCGGTAATTCAACGTAAACGACGTCGGAAAGACGGTTTGCGGCGAATTGTGTGATGCCAACTCGGACACGACCACCCTCCTCCACCTTTGCCCATTCGTGCTCCTTCGAGTACCGAAGCTCCCTGGGGTACACGGGGTCCTCCTGCTGGAGTTGCCTGCACTGCTTGCGCATGAGATTCTTTCTACGAGCGGATCGTGATGTCCCGCTGGTGCGTTGCCTGGCTCATGCCGCCGTTAACGACCGCGCGTCTGGCGAGAGTAGAAAGGGAGTCGCGTGACGACCCCTGGGATGGCTCGCCCGCGAATTTCCACAGCGAGTGCTTCCCCAGGGGCCGCGTGGTGAGGCGGAACGAATCCCAGCCCGATACTCTTGCCGACAGTGGGGCCGAATGTCCCGCTCGTTACCTTCCCGATGGGGGTGTCGTCTTTCCGAATCGTAAATCCGGGCCGTGCGATGGCTCGTTCCGCCAAGACGAAACCCACGAGACGCCGGCGCAGACCCTCGTGTTTCTGCCGGCGTAGAGCCTCTGCTCCGATGAAGCCGCCCTTATCTAGCTTTACGGTCCAACCGAGACCGACTTCGTAAGGCGAGGTGGTCTTGTCCATGTCATTACCATGGAGCAAGTATCCGGCTTCAAGTCGGAGAGTATCTCGAGCTCCGAGGCCCGCTGGTAGCAGGCCAGCTCCACGCCCGGCCGCTAAGAGCGCATCCCATAGCACAACCGCATCCCCGGCAGCCGTGTAGATTTCGAAGCCGTCCTCGCCTGTGTAGCCCGTCCGTGAGACCATTGTGATGCGGCCCGCTATCTCGACTTCCTGCGAGAACCGGTAATAGCCCACTTTGTCTAGAGGAACCGGAGTCAAGGGCTGGAGTATATCTTGGGCTCGAGGGCCCTGAAGAGCCAGGAGGGCGATTTCCTCCGTTCTGTCGGTGATGTGAACACCATCGCCGGCATGCGAAAGCACCCAGGCGAGGTCCTCCTGCGTATTCGCGGCATTGACCACGAGCAGGAAATGGGACTCTTCAAGTCTATACACCAACAGGTCGTCAATGATTCCCCCTTCTGGAGTACACATGGGAGTATAGAGGGCTTGCCCAACTGCAAGGCGCCCCACATCATTTGTGACCAAATGTTGAATTAAGGAGACCGCCCCGGGTCCCTTAATTTCGATTTCGCCCATGTGGGAAACATCGAAGAGTCCAGCAGCAGTGCGGACCGCACGATGCTCTTCGATAATCCCCGTGTACTGGATTGGCATCTCCCAACCGCCGAATGGACCCATGCGGGCTCCAGCCGCCCGGTGGGCTTCGTAAAGTGGAGTACGCTTGAGCTCGCGCTGCATTACCTGATTACCTATCGGGTCTAGGAGACCTTTGCTTGCGCCCACGCGCGCTCAAGGACGGCCACTACCTCGTCATCAGAGGTCTGGGAGAAATCATCGTAGAATTCGCCCACGGCCATGAACGTTGTGGGGCGGAGTACGCAGACTACGTGATCTGCTTCCTTCTCGAGGCGAAGGATCGCATCTGGCGGCGCTACGGGTACCGCGACGATGACTTCCCGGGCCAAAGCATGGCGGACCATCCGTACTGCGACGATCGCGGTGGCACCGGTTGCGACACCGTCGTCTACGAGGACTACAGTCGCACCGCGGAGGTCAGTCGCAGGGCGGGTACCGCGATAAATCGTCTGGCGGCGGTCTATCTCCGCGATCTGCGCGGCGATCTCCTCTCGTAGGTAGTTGTCATCCACTCGAAGCGAGCGGGCGAGAAGAGTATCCATGTAGAGCGTACCGTCTCCGGTCACAGCTCCTATCGCCAGTTCGGGGTTGCGAGGGGCGCGCAATTTGCGGGGGATTATTACATCGAGCTTCCAACCAAGCGTAGCGACGATAACATCAGCGACAATGACTCCGCCGCGTGGGATCGCTAGTACTGTCGCCGGCCCGAGTTGTAAGGATTCCAGCGCGCGGGCAAGCTGTCCACCGGCATGACGCCGATCGCGAAACCTTTCCATTCGGTACTACACACTCCCCGTGTTTATCCGCCGCTACGCAGACGACCTTCCGAGATTTAGGATCTTGGTTCCCTACCCGTTTGTAGGCATGCCATGCGTAGCTTCCTGGTCCCCTTCGGCTCGCCAGCGAACTGAGGTGCGCATTCCGTCCCCCTTCACTAGACCGGCAAAGCCGGCGATTGGCGACTACGGTCCTGGCGGCGCCGATCCCCAAGGGCGTGTGCCACGGCGCACCGTTGAGGTCAGACTGTGGTCAACGACGACAGGGGCATCTGATGCAGAGGCGACTGGGACGTCGATCGTTGTTGCGAATCGCCTTCTAGAATCCATGCCCCCTTGTGCTTCGCACTGGCTTCCCCCTTTCCCTGCGACGGGATGATGGGCGCCCGGGTGTCGTGGGGCCAGCCATACCGGGGTGCCTGCGCCGCCCCTTCGGTCAGATGAGGGGGCACTCCTGGGTGTTCGCCTTGACAACCTGGGCGGGTGTGTATATGCTGAGACAGTCATATGTTGAGATGTACAAATGTTACCTTGGACTAAAGCCCGGTGTTTGTGATTGTGAGGGGTAGCGCACATGCCACCCGCAAAACCGCAAGGCACTACTGTGGCGGTGGGAAAGACTAACCTGGCCAAGCGGCCGGCCCCGACGCCAGGGGAGCAGGGGCGTCGGAAGGCAGCTAAGCGGTCCGGGCGGACCAGCCCGGGCACGCCGGGGATGCTCCCCGCGTCCGCGGCCCCTGCGACCCCGAGCCGCGGGGGAGGTCATTGCCCCACCCTCCGGGGCGGGAGACGGGGTGGTAACGCCCCCCTCTACGTCTCCGTGTTCTTCTGGGACGGGAGATCCCTCATGTCGTGGCACCCGGCCCGCGCGTGCGAACTCGCGCGGCGAGGTCGGGCCGTCCGCCGGTTCAGCAAGGAAGTCTTGTATGTCCAGCTCCCCGACCGGACCGACGGTGAGCTCCAGCCCGTCGCCTGCGGGATCGATCCCGGTTCCAGACGCGAGGGCTACACGGCCGCCTCCCGATGCCACATGTACCTCAACATCGATGCCGACGCCGTGACCTACGTCCGGGACGCCGTCGCCACGCGGCACCAAAGGCGCCGCTCCCGCACGACCCCACGCCGTGCTCCGCAGGCCACCCAGGCGCGAGGGGGCATTCTTCCGTCCCCCCGCGCCCGCTGGTTGTGGACATTATGCAGCGTCGACCGGCTCCGCTGGCTGTATCCCCTCTCGACCTTCGCGGTCGAGCACATCGCCGCTGAGACGAGAGGGCAGCGCAGGTGGGATGCGTTCTTCTCGCCACTCGAGGGGGGCAAGCGGTGGTTCTACGCGGAGTTTCGGCTACGCGGGGATCTCGCGACTCGCACGGGGTGGGAGACCCCCGCGCTCCGCAGGGCTTGGGGGCTTGCGACATCTCGCGGCAAGTCCACGGAGACGTTCTGGGCGCACTGCGTGGGCAGCGGGACGCTCGCGGCGAGTCCGGTGGGCGGGATGGTCCCCGAGCCACCTGTCGTCCTCCGCCTCTCGCCTGTCTGGCTTCCCCGCCGGCACCTGCATCGGCTCGAGCTCGCGTGGGGAGGAGCTCGGCGGCCATTCGGGGGGCCGCGTAGCCTGGGTCTCAAGCGCGGCTCTCGTGTGCTTCACCCCCGGTTCGGGATGGCTTCCGCAGGCGGCACGATGGGCGGACACATCAGCCTGCACGATTTCGCCACCGGATCGCGCCTGACACGGCGGGCAGGACCGCCGGAGTGCACCGCGCTGGCATACAACGCCTGGCGCGTGCGTCTCCTCGGATTGAAGTCCGGGGCTTCGGGCGCGGGGGTATTTCTATGACGACTCGCGTCCTTGGGCTGCGGGCAGCGGCAGTGGGCGTAGGCAGCGCTATTATGACTGCCCTCCTGACGTGGGCCCCGGCAGGCGGAGAGGTCACAAGGACGCCGGCGATGTTGGCCGGCATAGTGGCAGTCCCCGATAGCTCAGGGATTAGAATTGAAATCGCCTTCTCGGGGGTCTTCCGCTATAGCCTGGCCGCTCGAGCCGCGCAGGTACGCATCAGAATCGAGGGGGCGGCGGGGCATAGGGGCGATTACAGGATTGCAATGGGGCCGGTGAGCCATGTCGTGGTCGAGCCCCTTCACGGGAGTCTTCCGTCGATCGATATCACGATTGCGACACGCAGGCCGGTCTTCGTAGGGCGTGTGTCCGTTCGGAAGTATGCGCTCAATGTACATCTCGTTGAGCGTGGAGCGCAGAGTGGACCGCTGCGTACTTCGCAGGTCGTGGAAGGCGCCTCCGAATCGTCGATGGCCACAGCCTCAGGCAGTCTGTTCGATGCGCACTTCCCTCCCGGGAAGACGACCTCCCGTTCGCGTGACATGGAGGCTCGGCTCGAGGACAAACAAGGTTCGTTGCTGGCCGGGACGGGGCGGTTGCTATCCGTGGACGGGCTTGTCCGAGTAGCGGTGAGTGACCCCCGCGTGCTGAGCGTGGTGCCGGTGAGCAGTCGTGAGCTCCTCATTATTGGCAGGGCGCCCGGGCGAACGACCATGTACGTTTGGGAGTCTCGGGGGCGTCTCCAAGCCTACAATATCGAGGTCGCTCCGGCAGAGGGCCGCGCAGTGAAGCTGCAGCAACTCTTGAACACATTGATTCCAGCGGCACATGTTACGGTGGTCGACATTCCCGGGGTGCGCGCGACGTACCACAGCCCCGTTCCTGACCCCCAGGCTGCGGACGCAATGGGCGAGAACCGTCCTCGACTCCGCCTCCCCCCGCCAGCATTCGATACCTCGGTCGATGAGCCGCAACATCCCCAGAGTGCACTTCCCGGCGAAGGGTCCGCATCCACATCGGGCGGCCGATCGGGTTCCTCTTCCCCGGCCGAGTCAGCGGGGTTTGTTTTGAGCGGTTCTGTTGCAACTCAGATGGACCGACTGCGAGCGGAGGAGATCGCCCGGGCTTTCGGAGCCGTCGTGGTCAATCTCCTAAGCGTCCGCCATCCCGTTCAACTGAAGCTGCAGGTCCGGGTAGTAGAACTCTCCCGCTCGGCGCTCAAGGACCTGGGGATCACCTGGCGGGTTGGCCAGCAGGCTCCCGGACCGACGGCCACTCTCTCTGGGGGAGTGTACGATTTGCAAGTCATCAATGGATCTGCTCCCGGTCTTACTGCGGTTGACTCGGTCATCGCGCAGATCGATGCTCTTGTCCAACGCGGCCGTGCGCGTCTGCTGGCGGAGCCCAGTCTTGTGGTCCTCGCGGGGAGGTCCGCCTCACTGTTGCTAGGGGGTCAGGTGCCGATCCCTATCGCCGGTCCTAATGGTGCGGTCACCATAGAGTACAAAGATTTCGGCGTGATTCTCCGTGTCCGCCCCGAGTATCAGGACGATGGGCAAATCTTTCTTGACGTTACTCCTGAGGTCAGTACCCTGGATTTCGCCGATGCCATAAAGATCGGTGGTCTTACGCTCCCTTCCCTTCGGGTCCGCCGGGCTCAGACAGTTGTGTCCATGACCCTGACCCAAACGTTAGTGATCGGCGGTCTCCTCCAGCATCAGGATGCTGAGCTTGTCCAGAAAGTCCCCGTACTAGGGGATCTTCCGATCCTTGGTCCGCTCTTTCGGTCGAAGTCTTTCCAAAGCCAGGAGACCGATCTCGTTGTGTTTGTGACCCCAACGTTGGCGGTGCCTGTTAGTGGCAAGCCCATAACCCCATAAGGGAGGACGATCATGATGCGGAGTTGGTTCCGCGAGCTATACAGGGACGAGGCAGGGCAGGGACTCCTCGAGTACGCGCTCATCGCGGCGATTATAATCGTGGGAGCCGTTGGGGTTCTGACAGTGCTCTCTGGGAACCTCAATAAGGTGTTTACAACAATTGCCAACACACTGGGGCAGTACTGATGGGCCGGCGCACGCTGCCTGGCGCGTTCTGCCCCGGATCATGGGTCCCTTGGGGCGAGGTAGCCGAGAAAGGCCAAGGGATCATCGAGCTGGCGTTGACTCTACCATTTCTACTGGCGTTGGCGAGTGCCATTCTGGATGGTGGCTATGCATTCCATGAGTTCGGCCTAGTGGCGGCCGCCGCCGAGGCTGCGCAGCGGAGGCTCGCGATCGTGGACACTGGCTCTGGTCACTGCCAAGGAGCTCCGCCGCCGGGGTACGCGGACGTTGCTCGAGAGGCCGCCGCAACGGCAGCACCGCACTTGCGCCTGGATGGCCTCCGGATATCGGTGTGGTATGTGGAGCCAGAATGCGACGGCCGGGTGAGGACGCTGGCCGTTTCCGTCGCCTATCCTCTCACTGTGTTCACACCCTGGCTTGCTCCTGTGCTCGCACACCGGCGGGTGACGGGGCGGGCCGCCGGTGCCGTGGAAGAGGTCGCACCAGCGTGGTGGGGGCAGGGCGACAGGGTGCGGGCGCAAGAAGCCCAGATCGTCGCCCAGGAGCAGCAGATTGGCGCGCTCTCTCAGGCCGTGAGTTATTACTATTCCCAGTGGCAACAAACGAGCGCCGCCCTGGCGAGTGTGTCACAGACGGCGAGCTACTATTACGCTCAATGGCAGAATGCACTTTCCTGGGGGAATCCCTGGCTACAACGCGGGGGGCCTGATAATGGCCCGCACTGAGTCTCGGGAACCGCTGCTCGGATTTCTCCAGGAGCTGGTCGAACGCAAGCGGCGATGGATCCGTCTGGCGGCTATTGGGTTCGCTCTGCTGGCGTTTGCTTCAGCAATCTGGGGGCCACAACCGGGACGTGCGCCGCGTTACGCGGTTATCCGTGCGGTTGCGGCTCGACGCAGCCTCTTGCCGGGGGAAGTCCTGCATCGGGCCGACTTGACTACGACACTGCAACCTGCGGCGACGGAACCATCTGTGCTAACCCGTACCGAGGATGCAGAGGGGCGAGTGATTACACGCGCGGTGCGACCGGGGGAGCCCATCAGACGTAAAGAAGCCATCCCGGCCCTCCAGTATTATGGCGTGGCCCTCCGTGTTCCACCCGGGATGCGGGCCGTTAACCTGGCAGTGCCCGCGTCCAGTACATTTGGAGGAGAGCTGGTCCCGGGGCTCCGTATCGACCTTCTCGGGGCTTTCGAGGCTGGTCAAGAACGTGCCGCAGTAACCCTACTTACCTCGGGCATTGTCCTGCGGGTCGACGATCGCTCGCACGAGCACCCTCTCGCTGCTCCCCCTCTTCCTCTGCGGCCAGGAGGAGAGGGCCTCGCGACCTCCTTCCTTGAGGTTATTGTGGCTGTGCCGTCGACGCGCGTTCGTGAGGTAACCCTTGCGCAGGCGTTCGGGCGGATCTTTTTTGTCGCTCATCCTCTTGCCTCCAGTGACGCGGATAGCTCCACCACGGGAACTCTTACCCTTCGTCGGTACCTCAATCTGCCCCTTGGCCAGGCATCTCCTCCGAGAGCTCCATTCTCCGGCTCCGGGTGGGTTCTGGCCCCTCCGTTTAGAGCGGAGGGCAGGGTTCCGCACATGTCGGACGCCGCCCCCGGGGGAGCCCGAGCGGGGGGTGTCTCCCCGCGACGCCGCCCGGCGCCTGGATTACGAACCGATACGTGGTCGGTGGAGGTGATAGAAGGAGACGCGAAGTCGGTTCAACGAGTGCCGCGCTAAGTTTGACGACACTATGCCCAGCGTCTAGCTGGAAAGAGGTGTGGGATGAGGCCATGCAAGGGTTACCGAGGACTCTTGACGTGCCGACAAGACGAGAGGGGTGGCAGTCTTCTTCTCTTCGCTGTTTTGCTGCCTGCGGTTATCGGATTTGCTGGCCTCGCCGTCGATGTCCGCAATGGCTACGCCGTCCACACTGTGCTTCAGCATGCTGTGGATGATGGCGCGCTAACCGCTCTGCGGTGGGGTGACCAAGTTGATTCCGGGGTACCGGGACCTTCGCCCAAAGTGATTGCCGAGGCCCTCCGGGTCGTCCGTGACGACCTGGAGGCGCAAGGAATCCCCAGCTTCAACGTGGACACGACCTTGACCGAGGGAGCTTTCACGGTGCGGGCCACATCCCGTGTCCCGACCTATTTCCTCCCCCTCTTTGGCCTTCGCTCCTGGACGATCCAGGCTCACGCCGCAGCTCCTTGGGGACGACCGAGTGGAGCCCAGACGCCGCTAGTGTTGCTGGTAGAAGCGCCATCGGGGAACCCCGGAACCGTCGGAGGGCAGGGAGCATCGTCTTATTCCGTCCCTGGCGGGGATAATGCCCTGGGGGGAGGAGGCGAAGGGGGACGGTCATCAGGGCTCGTGGACGAGCGCAGCCCCGCGACGCGCGAAGCTGATACCACTGCGACCGTGGATCAGGCACCTCCCGGGCCTTGCAACTGCGATGGGATTGTCGCCGGGGATCCGCAGACAGCGCGCGAAGCTCTCGATCGGATGGGCGTCACCCCTGCCGACCCCGGTCCCTTCCAGGGAGACTTCACAGCGGAAATGGGCCTTCAGGATATGTCCGCCCCGGGCAACGACTCCCAGGGGGGAGGAGACGAAGAGTGGTGAGGGGCGAAGCGCATGGTGCCGACATCCCACGCTTTCTTGTGTGTCACTTCGATCCTGACATCCGAGAAGGGCTGGTGAACACCCTTCGGACTATAGGAAACGTTGAGGCAGCCGACACATTGTCCCGTGCGGTAGAATTGCTGGCCCTGGGTGCAGCTGGCTATCTTGTGGTCAGCCTGCCCCCCGATCGACACGGCCGCAGTACTCTTGCTCAAGTTGTTGCAGCTTACCCCACCGTTAAGGTCATGGTTCTGGCGTCCGACCTCCCCTTTGAAATCGCTCGCGAGCTCCTTCGCATTGGGGTGGCCGACGTCTTGCCGTACCCTTCGGATCCCAAAGAATTTGTCGCGGCCGTGCGAGCCGTGATGGCCGGTCAACAGGTCGTCCCCGAGAAGCTCAAGGGGACCTCCATCGTAATCGTTTCGGGGAAAGGGGGAAGCGGGTGCACGACCCTCGCAGTCCATATGGCCGCTATTCTCGCTTCAAAATCAGCAGCCATTCTCGTCGATGGTGACGCGCCCCCCTTCGGGACGACGGGACCAGCCGTCGATATGGACGCCCCTGTTACTGTGGCCGCCCTCGTCCGTCAGCGGTTTGCGCTGGAACCCAAGGTGATACGGCAGGCGGCGAGTCTGCATCCCGCTGGATTTGGACTGCTCCCCCTGTGGGGCCTTGCGGAGGAGCCGCAGAATCTCGAGAACGGTCTCGAGGCTGTCCTGGAGGCTCTTGCGGCCGCCTATCCGTTTGTGGTCATAGACGTGGGCCGCCCCGTGATCCCGCAGCAACGCATCCTGATCCGTCGTGCGGCTGTGGTCCTCGCGGTAACGACAATGGACTTACTCTCTCTGAGGAACATACGGTACCTCACTGATCTCGTGACAGCTGAAGCGACGGGCAGCGCGCAGCTCGTGGTCGTGCTGAATCGGCGAGACAGGGAGGAATCGTACAGTGTCGAGCAGGTGGCCCGTGCCTTGGGGCGGGATGCTACCTTTGTTCTCCCCTATACCCCCCACCTGCGGCGGTGCTCCGACCGAGGGGAATTGCTAACCGCTGCGGTCGAGCGCTGTCCCTGGCTCGCTACGCTGGAGAAATTAGCCGAGGATCTCGTCGCCAGACGACAAGCCGAGGTGCGAAGCGTCCTTCAGTGAGGCTGCCGGGGAGGAACGTCTAATGGCCCAGGTTCAGAATCGCCGTGTTTCCCTGCCCGATATTCGCAACATTCTGCATGAACGCCTCTTAGGAGATGTGGAACAGCACGCGCTCGTGGGACAGGATCCCGCTGCAGTTCGTCTCTACCTTGAGGGGGTCTTGGCTGGCTATCTCCAGGAATACGCCTACCTCTCCCCCGCTGAGACTCAACATATCATTCGAGACTTGTGTGACGACATCGTGGGGTTGGGGCCCCTTGAGCCTCTTCTGGTGGACCCAGCGATCACGGACATCATGGTCAACCGATACGATCGGATCTACGTCCAGCGGAATGGCGTCAAGGTTGAAACCGGGATTCGGTTCCGCGATGAGGCGCACCTCCGGTCCGTTATCGGCCGAATCGCGGAGCAGGCCGGGCGACGAATCGACGTTTCAAGCCCGCTGGTAGATGCAAGGATGCCCCAAGGATTTCGGGCTCACGCGGCGCTACCGCCTGTTGCCGTTGATGGTCCCTGCCTCGCGATCCGACTGTTCCCCCCTTCGCCTCTAACTCTTGAGACCCTTGTGATGCGGGAAACGCTCAGTGCTGAAATAGCTGAGTACTTGACGCTTGCGGTGCGACACCGTGCGAACATTCTTTTCACAGGGGGCACAGGAGTCGGGAAGACGAGTTTGCTGAACGCATGTGCCGGGGTTCTCCCTTCAGACGAAAGGGTCTTGACTATCGAGGAGGCTGCGGAGCTGCGACTCCCTGTGACTGACTGGATCCGGTGGGAGACGCGCCCGGCCAATATCGAGGGGAGAGGTGAGATTACTCAGGCGCATCTCCTCCGGCACGCGCTACGCCAAAATCCGGACCGCATTATCGTCGGGGAGGTCCGGGGTGGCGAAGCGTTAGACATGCTGCAAGCCATGAACACGGGACACAGTGGGAGTATGAGCACGCTGCACGCCAACAGCCCGGTTCAGGCACTCAATCGGCTTGAAATTCTGGCCCGGTGGGATTCAGGGCTTCCCGGCGATGTGGTGCGCCGCCTGATCGTTTCGGCGATCGAAATCATCGTGCACCTCGATCGTCTCCCCAACGGGCGTCGCGTTGTTGCGGAGGTGGCTGAGGTCGTTGGGTTGGATCATGATACTATCCAGACTCAGGCAGTGTTCAGGTTCGATGCAGCCCGGGGAGCTTTCGAGTGGAGAGGGGTCCCATCCCGCCTCCGGGAGAAGATTCAGTTTCGTGATTCGATCCCCCTTGACCGTCCTCGGGGTGTCCGGTGAGCTCGCTAAACCTTGCCGCCATGAGTGGGGTCCTCGCCATCCTGGCGTTCTTTCTCTCTAAGGCGGGGGGATGGCAGAGGCCCGAGATGCGGCGACTCGCCCATCTCCTGGGGCGCGCGAAGGTGAGGCAACGACGTGAACGAGGGACGCTCGCGAGATTGGATCATCACCTTGTTCGTGCGGGGCTCCTGGCGGAGGGGGACCGTCGTCTACGGGAGGTGGGTGTTCCCCTCAGGCTGTCGGAGGCCTTGGCCGCCTTGGTGGGGGGAGTGGCGCTGGGGGCAAGCGTCGGCGCGATACTGGCGGGACCCTTGGGAGCCCTGGCCGCCGTGATGGCTGTGCCGAGCCTGGCTTGGTGGAGTCTTTCGGCTCTCCTAGAGGTGCGCACTCGCCGCCTCGAGCGCCAGCTCCCCCTAGCACTCGACATGCTGGTGGGGCAGCTCCGCGCCCATCGCTCGGTGGCGGAAGCCTTCTTGGAGCTCTCTCGCCGCCTGCCTCCGCCTTTGGGCGTGGAGTTGGGTCGCGTTGTCGAGGAGATCCGCTTTGGCGCTTCCTTGGAGAGGTCGCTCGACGCTCTCCGTCGTCGGATCCCGAGTCGACCTTTGAATACAGCTGTGACGGCGATTCTCGTTGCCGCTCGGACCGGTGGGAATCTGGCGGAATTCTTGTCACGTCAATCCGCGACGGTGCGTACCCAGGTGGCTTTCCTGCAAGAGGTGCGAGCCCTTACAGCCCATGCGCGCATTACTGCACTCGTCCTCACGATGCTTCCTGTAGGCGTTGCTGCAGGCTTGTACGCGGTGCAACCCACATTCTTTGCCCCCCTGTTCGGGACCCACGAGGGGCGTCTATTGCTGGGTTTGGCGGTGGCCATGGAGCTGACCGGATGGCAGGTCATCCGATCCATGATCCGGAGCGCCATTTGGTGAGAATCGGCCAGTGAGATTGGTGATTGGCGAGTACCCCGAACTAAAGTCCGGGGCTTGTGAGGAGTAGCGGATATGCCACCCGCAAAGCCGCAAGCCACTGCTGTGGCGGTGGGAAAGAAACAAGCCCGGCCCCGGCACCGGGGGAGCGGGGGCGTCGGAAGGCAGCTGAGCGGTCCGGCGGGGCGGCTCGCGCACGCCGGTGATGCCTCCCCGTCCGCGGCCCCCGCGACCCCGAGCGGCGATAGGGTCATTGCCTCACCCTCCGGGGGTGGTAACGCCCCCCTCGACGTCCCCGTGGTCTCCTGGAGCGGGAGACTCCTCATGCCGTGGCACCCGGCTCGCGCGCGCGAGCTCGTGCGGCGAGGTCGGGCCGTCTGCCGGTTCAGCGCGGGTGTGTTCTACATCCAGCTCCCGACCGGACCGACGATGGGCTCCAGCCCGTCGCCTGCGAGATCGATCCCGGCTCCACGCGGGAGGCCTACACTGTCAAGTCCGCCGCGCCTACCTACCTCAGCATCGGTGCCGACGCCGTAGCCTATGTCCGGGACGCCGTCGCCACGCGGCGCCAGAGGTGCCGCTCCCGCGCGACCCCATGCGGCGCTCCGCGGGGCTTGGGGGCTCCCGACATCTCGCCGCAAGTCCGCGGAGACCGTTCTGGGAGCACTGCGTGGACAGCTGGACGCTCGCGGCGGTTCGGTAGGCGGGACGGTCCCCGAGACACCTGCCGTCCTCCGCCTCTCGCCTGTCTGGCTCCACCGCCAGCACCCGCATCGGCTCGAACCGACTCGCGGAGGAGCTCGGCGGCCGTCCGGGGGCCCCGCAGCCTGGGTCTCAAGCGCGGCTCTCGTGTTGCCCCTGGTTCGGGCTGACCTCCGCGGGCGGCGCGATGGATGGATACATCAGCCTGCACGATCTTGCAACCGGATCGCGCCTGACACAGCGGGCGGGGCCAACGGAGTGCACTGCGCTGGCATACAACGCTTGGCGTGCCTCCTCCCCGGACCGAAGCCCGGGGTTTCCGGCACGGGGGTATTTCTATGAAGCGATGGTGGGTTGTCACCACACTTTCAGTCTTGGATGCGGTCTTGTGGGGTCTTGGGTACTGGAACGCCCGCCCCTCCCGAGTCGCCCGACGCCTGCGGCGCTATGTTGCCCGCAGTCCCGTCCCGGTCCGCCCAAAGCCGCTCGGCCAGCATTTCATGAAGTCGCTCTCTCGTTTTGGGGCGTTTCTCCGACAATTCAGCTCCGACAACCGCCGCAGGGGACAGAATGATCTCTTGGAGCGCGCGGGGATCGACTGGGATCCGGAGTTGCTGGACGCAGTACGGGTTACCGCCGCGGGTGTAGGGGCCGTGCTCGTCGGTACGATGGGTTATTTCGGGTTCGGGCGGGCGGCGCCAATCGGGCTTCTCCTGGGTGCAGGGGCCGGGTATTTCGCGCCCGTCTTATGGCTGAGGCGCCGCGTGGATGCGCGACAGCGGGCCTTTAGGGGCGCGCTCCCGGATGCGCTAGACGTGCTCGTGATCTGTTTGCGCGCAGGGCTCGGCTTCCACGCTGCAGTCGCCGAGTACGTCCATTCCGCCCAGGGGGTTGTAGCTGGCGCATTCCATAAGTACCTCAGCGATCTCTCGTTGGGGCGCTCGGTCGAAGAGGCATGGGCGGAGATGTCGAGACTGTACCCGGGGGAGGACCTAGCCGTCCTTTCTACGCATCTCATACAGGCTCTCCGAATGGGCACTCCTGTTACCGATGCTCTTGAGGTGCAAGCGTCCCACGCGAGAGCCCTCGCTCGCCAGAGGGCGGAGGAAGGGGCACGCAGCCTGTCTGCCAAGCTTGTGCTCCCTCTCATAGCGTTTATCTTTCCCCAGGTGTTCCTGATTGGCTTAGGCCCCGTTGCACTTCGGCTCTTTGGCCCTGGGGGCCCCTTGCGCTAGAGGAGTGAAGGAAGGCGCTAAAAGGTGTGAAACCGTGCGTCGGGAAGAGCGCGGCCCAACCCTTCAGCGAGTTTTTGAGCCCACTGGCGCGCTAACTCGAGAGGCGTGACCGAGGTCCCGGCAGCGTCGGCAGGTGTGACAGTGAACACGAGGATACCGCCCACGCTTACCGTGGCCGTCTGTCCCGCTTCTTGAACAGATACGGTGGCACCGTATCGGAGCTCGGGGGTGCTTAGCACTTGTGTGATCCGGCGGTTTACTTCCACAGCTCGTTCGTATGAGCTATAGCCCGAGGCGTCATGGGTGATGGTGCAGATGTACACGCCGCCGACCGAAATGTCTCGGGGGTCGGCAAGAGCAGGGGCGCGCGCGAGCAGCACAATCGTCGTGATGCTCGCGAGGGCAGCGAGTGCCGGAAGAAAGCGGAAGCGCTCCATAGAAGCCACCTCTATATCGAATTGGATTCGTTCTCCCCCTCTCGGTGGCCCTCAGGACGGACGGGGCAGTCTTGACTCCCTCCCGGATTGGTGGCAGGGGATTTCCCCCATGACAGAGGGTCAGGCCACCTGCACCGATCTCCCAGATGGTCTGCATTCGGCGGCGACCCACCCATTCTCCAGGAGGAGGTCCGCCTGGGCCGACCTCGGGCCCATTCCCGGACCTCAAGGCCCCCACTCACGCGGCGCGGCAGGTTCACTGCGCCCGCGACATGGGTAGGAAACGTGTGGTCCTGGGGGTAGCGCTGGTCACATAGCCCGCGGATCACGGGTGCCACCCCCCCGGCGCGAGGTCTGGGGTTTTCTGACGCGGATTACCGTGAGGCGTCGTCACGCGAGCGGCGTCCCGCTCGGGACATCGCCGTCAATCGACACGAGGGCGATCTGGTCCCCATGGGTGGCCGCGAGGAGCATCCCTTCTGATTCCACGCCGCGGACACGTCGAGGTTGCAGGTTCGCCACAATCACGATCTTGCGGCCAATGAGGGCGGAAGGAGGGTAGTGCTGAGCAATCCCGGCAACGATCGTCCGGATAGAGTCGCCGACCTTCACCTGGATCTCCAGAAGCTTATCGGCGCCGGCGACGGGTTTCGCCTCGACGACTTCGGCCACACGGAGGTCGACCTTTTTGAACTCGTCCAGGGAAATGAGGCTCATCTCCTTTCCTCCTTGAAGAGATGGGGGTCTCTGGGGGTGCACGACGGGAATTGCCCCCTGGTTGCTCCCCCGCCGCCCTGAGGTGCCTCCGCTGCCGACCGATTGGGTCTCGATCCGCGGGAAGATCGGCCGGCCGAGGCGGATCTGTGTGCCCTCAGGAAGTCCCCCCCATCGGAGGGCATCTGAGAGACGTTGAGACGCCAGGGGCATGGGGAGGCCGATCTGCCTCCACGCCCGCTCGGTTGCCCTCGGCATCCAGGGGGAGAGAAGGATCGTAGCAATGCGGGCCACCTCCAGCACATTGTGCAAAATCGTGCCCGCCCGTTGGCGCCGGCCCGAGGATGCTTCTCGCCACGGCGCTTCCGCGTCGAGATAGCGGTTGGCCGCGCTGAGAATTCTCCAGATCTCCTCAAGAGCCCTGCGGAAATCCAGGCGGTCGAGGTGTTCCTCAAGAGAGGTGGCGGCTGCCATGGTGGTTTCCCTCAGAGGAGCATCTCCTCCTTCTTCAGGGCCGCGAGGAGGGATGCGGCCCCCAAAATGCCGGTCGACCAGAGGGAGGGACCTGCTCAAGAGGTTCCCGTAGTCATTGGCAAGGTCCGCGTTGAACCGGTGGATCAAGGCGGATTTGCTGAAGTCACCGTCCGACCCAAAGGGAATTTCTCGCAGGAGGAAGTATCGTAGGGCGTCGACAGCGACGTCCAGCTCAATTCCCGACTCCTGCGCAAGTTCTCGGCTCAACCCGACCGGATCGATGACGATGCCTAGCGACTTGCTAAACCGGCGCCCGCCAAAGGTGAGCCATCCATGCGCGAACGTCTGGCGAGGGATTTCAAGGCCGAGCGCGTGGAGGAGGATCGGCCAGATTACGGCGTGAAAACGGACGATCTCCTTCCCTACGAGATGCACATCAGCAGGCCAGTAGCGCTGGAACTTGGGGGGATCGTCCAGATAACCGATCGCGGAGATGTAGTTGGTGAGGGCGTCGATCCACACGTAGATGACATGACGGCGGTCGAAGGGCACGGGGACGCCCCATGTAAACGTGGCGCGGCTGACGGCGATGTCCTTGAGGCCTGATCGGACAAAGGACAAGACCTCATGGCGAGGTCCGTCAGGGGCAACAGATGCCGGGTGTGTCTCGATGTGATTCAGGAGCCACTCCTGGTATCGGGAAAGACGAAAGAGGTAACATTCCTCCTCTGACCACTCGACCGGGCGCCCTGTGTGAACAGGGCACGTCCTGCCCGGTCCCAGGTCGCCTTCGGGGTAAAAACTCTCGCAAGAGGCGCAGTACCATCCCGCATAGCGTCCGCGATAGATATCTCCCTGATCATAGAGTCGTTGGAACACGTGTTGGGCGACCCGGACGTGGCGGGATTCCGTCGTTCGGATGAAGTCATCGTGGGAGATCGCCAGTTCACGCCACAGCCGCCGGAACTCCGCCGCGATTCGGTCGGCCCATTCTTGGGGCGAGACGCCGTTTCGTTCTGCAACTCGGGCGATGTTGATCCCATGCTCATCGGTCCCCGTGAGGAAAAAAACATCGTACCCGGCGAGGCGTTTGAACCGGGCCATCACATCGGCAGCAATCGTGGTGTACGCGTGACCGATGTGGGGCACGTCATTCACGTAGTAGATGGGCGTGGTGATGTAGAATTTGCTCATTCAGCTCCTCCGCGCACGTCGCTGCGAAACAATCGCCTCCCGTCTTGGTGACGGGAGGCAACATCCCTTCCACCTGTCCTCGGAGACGTCACGCGGCCAGCCGGACTCTCCCCAGCCTGGTCTCCACACCCTCTCGGTTGCGCGAGTCCGCGGACGGGCTCGTCAACAATGGGTTGCCCAGGAGGACCCGCCTCCCGGCGCGCAGATGAAAGGCTTTGCCCTGCTCCGCCCTCACCTTGCCCCTCATCCTACGGACGGTCCCCTGCGGTTGTCAAGGTGCCGAAGTGCCTCAAAATTATCGGCACCGAAGGGCGAACTGTTGCCTCAAAATGCCGGTCACCGGCGCCCAGGAGGCAACGTGGGTCCTCACAGTGTGCGCGAATACGCCGAATCCCTTCGTCCTCGCTATCACCTGGCCTCACGCCGCGACAAGAGTCGCCTGGTGGATGAGTTCTGCCGGGTTACTGATCGGGATCGCAAGGTGGCGATCCGTCTGTTGCGCCACCCGCCGACACGAGCGCACCGCCGGGCCGGCCGCCCCCGGCAGTACCTGAGCACCTTGCGGCCCGTGTTGGAGGAAGTGTGGGAGGCCAGCGACTATCTCTGCTCCAAGCGCTTGGCGCCCTTCCTGCCGGAACTGCTCGAGACGCTGGAGCGCCACGACGAGGTGACGCTCTCGGCGGAGCAGCGCACCGCCCTCCTGCGGATCAGTCCCGCCACCATCGATCGGCTCTTGGGCCCCGTGCGCCGGCAGCACCGGCGCCACGGCCTCGCGACAACCAGCCCGGGCCTCGCCGCCCTGCGGGCCCAGGTCCCGCTGCGGACCTTCGGGGAGTGGACCACTGTGCCTCCCGGCCACCTGCAGGCGGATTTGCTCGCGCACTGCGGGGAAAGCACCTACGGCTTCTACCTTACCTCGCTCCTCGCCATCGACGTCGCCACCGGCTGGACTGAGCTGCAGGCCGTGTGGGGCAAAGGCCACCAGCGCGTCAGCACTGCTGTGCACCTCGCCCGCCAGGCTTTGCCGATGCCCTTGCTCAGCCTCCATTCCGACAACGGCGGGGAGTTCCTCAACCATATCCTCATCCCGTGGTGTCGCGACGAGCGCATCGCCTTCACCCGCGGCCGGCCCTATCGGAAGAACGATCAGGCCTATGCCGAGCAGCGGAACGGCGCCGTGCTCCGCCGATACATCGGCTACGACCGCTACTGCACCCGCGCCGCATTGAGGGCGCTGCAAGCGGTGCACGAGGTGTTGCGGCTCTACGTGAACTTCTTTCAGCCCATCCGCAAATTGGTCTCCACAGAGCGCCACGGCGCCCGCGTGGTCAAGCGGGACGATCGCGCGCAGACGCCCTACCGCCGGCTGCTGGCGA
>Ga0209061_1001748_pt1 | contig 32796 bp, 22 predicted proteins | sample Coa_R1_10_FD_187157 | JGI IMG/M metagenome (GOLD analysis project Ga0209061, IMG submission 187157) | Surface soil microbial communities from Centralia Pennsylvania, which are recovering from an underground coalmine fire - Coalmine... | ecosystem: Environmental > Terrestrial > Soil >... | reverse complement strand
TGACAACAATCGTACCAGAAACTTCGGACGATGCATGCAAGTCATTCCTTTCCTGTTCACTCACATCGAAATCACAGAAAACAAGGGTTGAAGCAGCATGAGGCAACTACGAGCAGGCTCCGTTGCTTGTGAGCCTCGGTGCTTCCACAAAAAAGTATACCTGTTTCTCCTTCGCCAATCCTTCACGAAGGCTTGCTCAATGTTTCAGGTAACTTTCCTGGCAATAATGGAAATGAGCTAAGTAGAAATACCTAGTAAGGTAAATCTTAGAGAAGATGTCTTATATAGCTACATAAGACAAAAGCGAGGTTCTAGCTATTAACAGCAATGCTTCTTCCTTCTCTAAATTGCGCGCAATTTTGCCAGATTATATACAAATACAAAAACAGGTCCCTTTTCAGGGACCTGCCAGCTTTTCGGTTTACTCAGGTATGAGGACTATCGAAAGTCTAACACTTCACAGAAAGGCCAGTGAAGGTTCCCAGATAGGTGTAAAGATGGTTGATGGCCTTGGATTTTTTCTCGCGCGCAAACCAGGTGAAGAACGCGACGTCCTGCAGGTGGTCGCTAGAGAAACCGTTCACCGTAAAGAGCACACCGACAAGCGGATCGCCAACCTCCAGGAAGTTGTTGCATCCGTATTGCGGAGCAATCGGAGATTCCCAGTTAGGCACAACGTTATTGGTAAACGGATCGTTGAACCATTCAAGGATCTCATGGCTGGACGCGCTGACATCCTCGCTGAAGCCACCCTCGACACCTTCATCAACCTGGGCGCTCCAGATGTAGGTCTGCATGCCGCTCATGACACTATGATAGCCACCGATGCAGCAGTTACCGAGGACTGGAGCACCCGCCGTGGCATAGACCATGTAAGATAGGAAAATCGGCAGCATGTTGTTAGAAAAACCCATGGATCTGATCAACGACTGGATTTGGGGATCGAGCCAGTTAATGTTTACCAGGCCAATGGTTTTCCCGGTAGACGGGTCTTGCGCAGTTGCGCCATCGGCTGATGGAATGTTCAACGTCACCGTTTTGGCAACGGTGGGCGTTCCGAGCAGCGTATGGTAATTGGGACTCTTTTTCTGGATATTATTCCAGAACTCGGCGCGCGCAACCGCGTCACCATACTGGGTGGTGCCACTGATAAACGAAGCATTCTGGAAAAGCGGGGAACCGCTCAGAACTGAGGCCTGCCCGGTTCCATCGAAGCTCTTGCCGTTGGAAAACTTCATAAGCAGAGGAACAATCGTGACCGGGGTGGTCGTGGTTGCAGAACCCTTGGATGGATCGGTACCAACCATCGTGTAGGTCCATTTCCGACCCTCCGATTTGAAGGTCGAGGTAAAGGTGGTTAAACCAGACTGAGCCAGTTGCTGCGGGGTAAACGTATGGTGAAATTCGACAAAACGAGGCGTTCCACCCATGCGAGATACCTGCCCGGTTGCCTGAGCGCCAGCGCTTGACACCGCAAATACACCAAAGGTCAGCGCCAGCACCATCGCCATGCTGAGCGCTGACAACAATCGTACCAGAAACTTCGGACGATGCATGCAAGTCATTCCTTTCCTGTTCACTCACATCGAAATCACAGAAAACAAGGGTTGAAGCAGCATGAGGCAGCTACGAGCAGGCTCCATTGCTTGTGAGCCTCGGTGCTTCCATCTTAAAGTATACTGGCCCCTCCTTTGTCAATCCTTCACGGGGGCTTCCTCAATGCTCCAGGTAAGTTTCCTGAAAATGATGGGGTTAATGACTCAGCACGAAAGCATACGCCTTAGAGAAGATGTCCTTATGTAGAGACATAAGAAGAGTGTCTCCCCTGTCAAATTATGCTCTTGCTATTTCCACGTTTTGTTTAGAACACGTATCCAGTTCTGGTAGGCAAGTTTGTGTAGCGCTTCCTCATCATATCCACGTTCGCGTAGCACCTGAATCAGCCGAGGCAAGCCGGTCACATCGCCGATTTCCAGCGGAACCCGCGTACCATCGAAGTCGGTACCCAGCGCGATACAATCAATGCCAACCTGCTCGACAAGATAATCGATATGATCGACGACTTTAGCAAGTGGAACGTCGGGATCATTACGGCCATCCTGGCGCAGATCACCAACACTAAAGTTCAACCCCACCAGGCCTTGCGATTCTTTAATCGCGGCGAGTTGCTTATCTGTCAGATTGCGCGTTGAAGGACTGATCGTATGCGCATTGGAGTGTGTTGCCACCAGGGGCGCGTTCGAGAGGCGAGCGACATCCCAGAAACCCTGTTCGTTAAGGTGAGAGAGATCAAGCATGATGCCCAGGTCGTTACAGGCTCGCACCAGGTCTTTGCCCGCATTTGTCAGGCCGGGTCCGGTATCGGGAGAGTGAGGATATCTGAACGGTACGCCTTCCGCGAAAATGTTGGGGCGGCTCCAGACGATACCTAATGAGCGCAATCCTGCCTGGTAAAAGACTTCCAGCGCATCGAGATCAGGGCCAATGGCTTCGGCCCCTTCGAAATGCAGGATTGCGGCAAGTACTTTTTCTCGCACGCATGTCTCAAGTTCACCTGTTGTCCGCACGACTTTGAGCTGGCCTGCCGATGCGGCTTCTAGTCGAAACAGGCTCGCCATCATGGCGATGGTCACGCGCTGAGCATAGACAGGATCGATTGGCGCCTGCATCGGTATTTCGTAGCCCTTCTCAGTCACCTTGATAGTGAGACGGGGAGCTGCTTCCCCTGGCGACTCCGGCGGGACAAAGATAGCGAAGAAGCCGCCTGCCAGACCGGCCTCCTGCGCTCGCGGCAGATCGATGTGTCCCTTATCGCTGCGCACAAAAAAGCTGCGTCCTCCCCCGCGCTCAGGAAGATAAAGACTTAGTAGGGTATCATTATGACCAATGATGATTGGTAGGGCATTCGTAGCGGTCATGTAGCCTCGCTTCTAGGAAAAATGATAGGACCTGGCAACCATAAAAGTATTGTATCATCCTCAAGAAGATAGTCGTACTTTACAATCATGACAATCAGGAGATTTTGTCCAGGAGATTAGCCTTGCAGCCGCCCATCATGCCTGATATACTCATTATCGGAGGTGAGGCTATGTCCGAAATCTGGGCTGTGCTTGAATATGCCGAATCCACTTTTCACGAGAATAGCAGCGAGTTACTGGCAGAACTGCGCGAAGTTGCGCGAAAGCACCTACAGGAAAAAGTATGTGCGGTCATGCTGATTGCTCCCGGCATACCATTACCGGATACGACTTTGCTCATGAATCAGGGCATTCATAACCTCTACGTGCTGGAACACCCCCTGCTGGCACAGTACACAACTGGCGGGCATGTCAGCGCCATGACATGCTTGATAGAGCGGTATCAACCTTCACTTGTGCTGGCCAGCGCCACGGTATACGGTCGCGATTGGATGCCACGGCTCGCGGCCCGCTTACACCTTCCATTCGTTTCAGGTTGCCTGGGAGTCGAGTTACAAGACGATACACTCCTGGCAATGCGCCCGGTCTACGAGGGTCGGGCCTATATTCAGACACGCACTGCTTTGCATGGCAAAATCGCATTGGCAACCATCGTGCCAGGCGCGCGCGGTACACCCGTTAAAAACGAGCAGGCTGTATCTCAAACATTGACGATCAAACGTGAGATACCGGAGATTACTGCTGATTCCGGGCAGGCGCATATCCGGCGGCTTGCCTTGCAAGCGCCCTCGCCAGAGGAAATCGAACTGGACGTGGCTGAGAGGATCGTTGCTGGGGGACGTGGAGTAGGCCAGGAGGGTTTCAGACATATTGCCGCCTTTGCGCGTGTGATGGGTGCAGCCGTGGGGGCAACGAGAGTCGCTACCGACCGCGGCTGGGTCGAGCATACGCGACAAATCGGGGCGACCGGTAAGAGTGTTCATCCAAAGCTCTACATCGCCTGTGGTATCTCCGGCGCGGCACAGCATACCAGTGGCATGCGCGAGGCACAGACTATTGTGGCCATCAATCCTGATCGGACGGCTCCCATCTTCGCGCTGGCCGACCTGGGCTTGCTCGGCGACGCGAACCAGGTGCTTTTAGAGGCTGTGGATATGCTTCAATCCCAAACTGGTTGAGCTATGCTGAGCGTTCGCGCTGCCGCCAACGAGGAAAGGATACCTCTTCCATCCAAAACGATCAAGTAGAATAATACTAGCGAAAGGGAATACATATGAAAGTCGTACAGTTTGCCCAATATGGCGGGCCTGAAGTCTTACAGCTCACCGAAGCGCCTGATCCCATCCCAGGGCCAGATGATGTACTGATCGAGGTCAAAGCAACTACGGTCAACCATCTTGACCTTTTTCAACGAGATGGCAGCCGCCCTGTTAACAAACTGCCGTTTACTCCTGGCCTTGAGGCGGCTGGTATCGTTGCGCAAGATAGTAATGGATTTCACGCTGGCGAACGGGTTCTGACGACCAATGCATTAGCAGCGAAAGGCGGCGGTGGATATGCTGGCAAAATAGCGGTACCTGCCTCGCATGTTGTATGCATTCCCGACGATGTTACATTTGAGCAGGCAGTAGCGGCAGGTTTAACTTCATCGACTGCCTGGGGAGCATTATTTGATCTTGGACATTTAAAGGTAGGAGAGCGTGTTTTGATCTGGGCCGGTTCGAGCGGCGTAGGTTCAATTGCGATACAGTTCGCCAAGCACACCGGATGCTGGGTAGCGACAACGGCCAGCAACAGGGGCAAGGCCGAGGAGTTGCGCCGTTTAGGAGCAGACCTGGTGGTCAATCATAAAGAGGAAAATGTTGGACAGGCGATTCAAAAAGCTGGCGGCGTGAATCTGGTGATCGAACTGGCCAGCACGACCTTGCAGGCCAGCCTCGATGCTTGCCAGAACGATGGACGCGTGGTGCTTGTCGGCAATCTGGGCGGGCAGCAGGCCACCGTTGATACTCAGGCGTGGAGACTCAAACGTGTCGTGGTAATTGGAGGTGGCCTGTTACATACGTCCCCCGAAAACGAGGAGCGGATATTGCACCTGATTGCGGAAAAAGCCATTGCTCCCGTTATTGCTCGCAGGATGCCGGTAGAGGAAGCCGCCGAGGCCCATCGCATACTGGAATCGGGCGAGCTGATAGGCAAGATCGTGCTTGTGCATGGTTAATGGTCTTGATTTGTGAATATGCATAAACAAGATTGCGCCAATGCGTGACCTGATAGGCTTTCAATCTGCGGGTGCTTTAAAATCGCGCCCTTTTAACGATCCCCAGCGATAAGCTGGAGCGCGTCGTCAGCCTGGACTCGCTCGGCTCTTTCATCATGATTCCTCTCGGTGAGGTTGTGGGTGGCATTCTGACCGACCGCATCGGCCCGGCAATGGTTTTTATTGTCTTCGGCCTGTTCAACCTGGTAATCGCGCTGACCCCTCTGCTGGTACGCGAGGTACGCGAATTGGAGTAACTCTGCTTGCATTTGGCTCTGGCAGCGTGTATGATGAGGCCAAGCGCATGAAGGAATAGGCTTGAGTAAGAGTATGTGGCGCGCATGAAGACAACACAGCAATTCGATGCCATCGTTGTGGGCGCCGGTCCGGCAGGAAGTAGCGCCGCGCTGGCAATGGCCCGTGCCGGATTTTCAGTCGCCCTGATTGAGCGCGGCGAGTACGCAGGCGCAAAAAACGTCTCCGGAGCCGCGCTCTATGCCCCTGAACTACTTGCGACCTTGCTGCCGGATTATTGGGAAGAGGCCCCTATTGAGCGCTACCTGACACGCCGCGTTGTCACCTTTCTGGGCCAGGAATCCGCGCTGTCGGTCGATTTTCGCACAAACCATTTCGCGCACCCGCCCTACAACGGCTTTACGGTGTTGCGCCCCAAATTTGATCGCTGGCTTGCCGGCAAAGCCGAGACAGCAGGCGCGGTGCTCATTACCTCTACCGTCGTTGACGACCTGCTTTACGAGGGAGAGCAGGTGATCGGAGTGCGTTGCCGCCGCGAGAGTGGAGAGCTTTACGCGCCCGTGGTGGTTGCTGCCGATGGAGCCAATTCTTTCCTCGCGAAAAAAGCCGGCCTGCAACGTGAGTTTCGCGCTGAGGAAATGTCGTTGGGAGTCAAGGAAATACTGCGACTCGATGCCCGCGCTATCGAAGAGCGCTTCAACCTGACAGGCGATGAGGGCATGGCCAATGAATTCGTAGGGTTTGCCACCGGGGACGTAAAAGGCGGCGGGTTCCTGTATACCAATCGCGACACGCTCTCGCTAGGCGTGATTACGCAGATTGCGTCGCTGGCTGAGAAGCGTCTCAAAGCCTACGAATTGCTCGATCAATTCAAGCAGCATCCGGCGGTTGCCCCGCTGGTACGCGATAGCGTTACGCTGGAATATTCGGCACATATGATTCCTGAAGCTGGTTGGGCTATGCTGCCCAGGCTCTCACGAGGCGGTTTGCTGGTAGTGGGAGACGCGGCAGGCTTCGTCTTCGCCGCCGGAATTTTTCTGGAGGGCATGAACTTCGCGATTGCTTCAGGACTGGCCGCAGCAGAGACGATTCAGCAGGCCCATGCCGAGTCCGATTTCTCGGCGCTCAGCATGTTGCGCTATCGCAAGCGGCTTGAGCAGAACTTTGTGTTGCAAGACCTGAAACGCTTTCGTCGCGCTGCTGATTTTGTCAATAACGAACGCTTGCAGAATCTCTATCCTGATTTGTTCTGCCAGGCGGCAGAAAACATCTTTCGCTCAAACGGCAAGCCGCGCAACAAACTCGGACGCACTATTTTAAAAACAATGCAGGGGAAAGTGCCGCTGCGCGTGCTGGTACGCGACGGCTGGCAGGCCGCACGCGCCCTATTCTTTTAGGCAGGAGGTTATGAATGCAACCGATCGAGGAGCGACTGGAACTGGTACGCTTTAAAGTTGATAAAACGGCGCATATTCGCGTCAACAGCGAAGCATGCAAAGAGTGCGATACCACTCCCTGCGTTTATGTGTGCCCTGCCGGTCTGTTTGAGCTGTTAGGAGGCGAGATGCATTTTTCATATGAACACTGCCTGGAATGCGGCACCTGCTATGTCGCCTGCGAACGCAGAGCCATTGAATGGGATTACCCACGCGGCGGTTGGGGAGTGAGCTTCCGCGCGTCTTAAATGTTATCAACGAAAGGAGTGCTCCATGACGACATCTGACCGGGAACACCCTCGCACAAACCAGTACCAGGAATATCTGCGGACAAATCAGTACAAAGATTCCTCGAATCTGCAGGCGCGCATCCGCATTCACCAGCTTTTCAGCACCAACACCTATCCTTTTCATCGCTGGGTCTTCGATCATTTCAACATCCCTCACCCGGCGCGCATCCTCGAAGCGGGCTGCGGGCCTGGATATTTATGGACGCAAAACAGAGACCGCATTCCTGAAGATTGGAATATCACGTTATCGGATTTCTCAGCAGGGATGGTGCAAGAGGTACAACACAATCTGAGCAAGGCTCAGGGACATTTCAGCTTTCAATTATTTGATATCCAGTCTATCCCTTTCGAGGATGCTCATTTTGATGCCGTGATTGCCAACCATATGCTCTATCATGTGCCAGACCGCCAGAAAGCGCTGTCCGAGATTCGCCGTGTGCTAAAGCCAGGGGGGCATCTCTATGCCGTCACCAATGGCCAGAAACATATGCAGGAACTGTACCAACTGCTCAAAAAATTCAATCCCGCGCTGCCTGACCCACGCGGCGACTTATTTTCCCTACAATTTGGTCTGGAGAATGGAGCGGAACAAGTCGCGCCCTGGTTCAAGACGATTACGCTGTACCGGTACGAAGATGGGCTGGTCGTCGCCGAGGTTAGCCCGCTCGTCGCCTACGTGCTATCCACTACAGCAGGACAGGCTGCCATTGAGAACAAGGTCGCAGAATTCACCCAGTTTCTCGAAAATGAACTGGCGACGCATGGGGCAATCCATATCACGAAAGACACGGGCATGTTCGAGTCTTATTAGTCAGCGGCCTGTCAAACAAGTGTGAGAGGAGAAAATGATGTTAATCGAGGCGAAACTGGAAGCGCTCGGACTTGTGCTGCCCGAAGCACTCAAGACTCCTGCTGGATTGGAGTTGCCATTTCCCTGGGTACGTGTGCATGGCAATCGTGCCTATATTTCAGGACATGGCCCGCAAAATCCCGACGGCTCGCTTGCCGGGCCACTGGGAAAGGTGGGTGCGGAGGTATCGGTGGAAGAGGCGTATCATGCTGCCAGCCTGGTGGCGCTGGCGATACTGGGCAACTTGAAAAGGGCGCTTGGCGACCTCGACTGCGTGACCGCGTGGTTGAGGGTGCACGGCATGGTAAACTCGGCTCCCGGTTTCAAGCAACAGCCCGCAGTGATCAACGGCTTCTCCGATTTGATTATCGAATTGTACGGGGTTGAGAGAGGGCAGCACGCTCGCTCGGCAGTAGGGATGGCGGAGTTGCCATTTGGCATCCCGGTAGAGATTGAGGGTGAAGTGGAGATTAGTAGATAGAAAACGATACCAGAAAGTATGCGTATCTGCGTCTGTATCAAGCAAACACCTGATAGCAGTTCAGTTTATATCGACCCTATCACCGGACAGTTAGACTACGAACGCTTCGTCCAGATACTCAATCCGGCGGACGCCTGCGCCGTCGAAGCCGCAGTACGCCTCAAAGAGCACTTTGGCGGCAGTGTCACGGTAATTACACTTGGGCCACATGATGCTGAAGGGGCCTTGCGGGCAGCTCTTGCCATCGGTGCCAACACTGCACTGCGGCTCTGGAACGCAGAGGCTGGCGATTGGGGGCCATTCATCGTCGCAGCTGCGCTGGGGGCTTGTATCCAAAGAGAGGCGCCAGAAGCTGACCTGGTTTTGTGTGGTGATAAGAGCAGCGACTGGTCATCTGGAATAGTTGGGCCTGCCCTCGCAGAAAAGCTGCGTCTACCGCAAATTACCGGTGTGATGCAACTAGATGTGGTGAGCGAACAGGCACAGGATGCGCTGAAGGTGCAGGTAACACGCAGACTCGAACGCGGCTACCGTGAAGTGCTTGAGGCGGAGTTGCCGGTGTTGCTGACCGTCACCGGCGATTTGAATGAACCACGCTACCCCTCGCTGCCAGCGCACCTGGCTGCCCTCAAAGCTACCATCCCGGTGATTGATCCAGTGCCATTGATCGACCGGGCAGATGTAGCAGAGGAGACGACGATTCTGGAAATACACGCGCCTCGCCCTCGCCCAAGAAGGATTGCGGCTCCCGATAGCCACCACAGCGCGTTTGAACGCATTGGGGAAATTATTGCTGGGGGCGCATCCGGGCACAAGACGAGACTTGTGGAAGGTTCACCGGAGGAACTGGCCAGGACACTGGTCGAGTTTCTGAGAGAAAAGGAATTTTTATAAAGCAATGCTAGAAGGCGCGACCGGCAGCCGGTCGCGCCTTCTAGCATTGCTTGGAGATTACGGCGTTACATCCAGTCCCTTGTGGATAAACAGCACCATATCGTAGGCTCCGTCGGTGCTACCGATAGCTTTGCGATTCCACCACCATTGCCAGATATTATTCACGGCCAGGCCCAGGTTAAACTTCGCTCCTGGTGGGGGGTTGTCGCCATAGCTGAGCCAGAGGCCGAGACCCACACCGCCATATGTTTGCTGGCCAGCACAGTTGTTGTTTGCCCTTGTGGGAATACACGGTGGGGGTTTGTATCCCTCATCCCACCAGGTACGCATATGGTACTGGTGCCATGCATATTGCCCGCCATACTGCGACTCCAGCGCATAGGGATTATCTCCACCGCCTATAATTACCGGGATGTTCTTCGGCCAGTTTGGACAACCGGTAGGATAGTTGAAGCATATATTGGGATAATCGCGCACATACCAGGCAAACGGCCAGGTAGCATCATAGGTGAGAGCAATGGGCATCTGGTGGTCGCCGTGATAGTATTTCTGATCCAGTTCATCAACCTTCGCCATAACAATGTTGATATCGGTCGTGGTCTGAACATAGACCATCATCTCGTGCGGCCCATCGGCGGCATGCACGTAGGTGACCTCGTACATATTATGCAGGGTGGGAAGCAGCAGCAAAACTGCCATGACGACGCCAAAAACGGCGGCGCTGCCTGCCAGTATCCCCACTTTTCGGCGCGGGCGTGGAGGCAGCAGTTGACCATGAGTTGCGCCGTTCAAAGCCATTGATGTCGAGCGCGAAGTGCGCTCCTTCTGCCGTGCCAGGCGATTTTTCACCATGACGACAAGCGCCTTTACCGCCGGTTCAAGGCCGATAGCGGCAAGAATCATCATGGGCATCGTCATATGAATCATCAGCCAGGGCATCTTTTCGCCTGCCCAGGAGTAGATGAAGACGTTGCCGACAAACCAGTAGACCAGGAATAGGCGGAATGGATTAGGTTTCGCAATACAGCGCACGACGCCCACTATACCGAAGACGACGCCTATCTGCTCATAGAGAGGGATGAGCAGGAAGTAGTAGTACCAGGGCTGGCCGCCGCGGGCCACCTGTTGCTGCTGTATCCAGTAGTAGAGTCCGGCCCAGATGCCATCGCCGATGCCACCGCGAATATTGGTGAATTCGACGGTGAACAACACCAGGAAGATTGTCCAGGCAACCAGGATACCAAAGAACCAGTGCGTCCAGGGCATGGTGAGAATAGTATCAAGCACCGGCTGCAGCTTTGGATTTACTCTTTTAGCAAGGCCACGCCGTCCCTGTGGAGGAATTTTGCCGAACATCTCACGTCCCAGGATGCTGAGGACGTAAACGCCAAGCAGAATACCGAGCCAGGGCACAATGGCGACGGTCTTGTCCTTCAATCCCTGCACAAATGCATCAGAGATGGGCTGCGTCTTGGGATCGGTGGTATAAACCGCCAGGTAATCGAGCCAGCGCAGCAGTATTTTAGCTGCTATGCCGGCGACAACGATATACATCACCAGGAAAATCGGCGCGAGCGTGCGCGGGACCAGGGCTGTGGAGAGCGTCCTTTTTTGATCTGGCGAACTGAGCCGGAATCTTTTGCCTATTTCCCAGACGATCAGGCCACCTAAGAAGCTGCCAAAGACCCCGATGGTTAAAAATGTTGCCTCTTTGGTAGCATAGGAGAGCGAGAAAGCAGCGGCAGCAATCACGATCCAGCGCATTTTGCGACTGCGTATGTAGCGAGCCACCGCGACTACCATCAGCAGTGTAAAACAGGCCATGTAGATATCTTCACGCGCGAAACGAGAGAAGTAGACCATGCTGGGAGAGACGGCCAGCAGGAAGCAGGCCAGCCACGCGCCAATCTTGCCAAGGTAATCGCGCAGGAAGTAGGGCAGTCCAACGATGATCGTGCCAAGGGTAGCGGCTCCAATGCGTACAGTAGTCGTATTCACACCGTTATCCGGAGCGCCCACCAGGTGGCTGATCCAGTAAACGAACGCTATGAGATGAAATTGAAACGGCCCGTGCAGCAGTGGATCATAGGTATAGCAAGTGTACCCCGGATAAGGCGGATTGATACAATTGCCCCACGTTTCCAGGTCATGGAGCAATTGCAAGGAATAGTAGGCATGCAGGCTTTCATCATGATGGAGAGGTTTATCGCCAAGCCCCCAGAAACGCAGCACCGCTCCAAGTATGATCACGCCAATGAATGGAGCCCATTGCACAAGTTGCTCACGTGTAGGCGGAGAAATCGACCATTTGCGGCGCGGAGATCTCACCCCGGACGCGATCAATCTGGTTTCTACCCCTTCCTCGGAAAGGGGAGAGGATTCAACATCATCCAGGTTGACAACCCCATCACCAGGTATATTGATTTCGTCATGGATCACTCCGTCCTCTGCCATCTCCTCTTGTGAGAGGGAATCAGCCTCTACTGGAGTATCCTCTACCTCATCCGTATTCTTACGCGGTCTCGTTTCGTAACTCTTCAAAGGACTGCTCCTCTACGGGCGGGCGACCACACAGGTATGCCCTACATTTGAACGGTCAAATGGATTTTGACCGCGAGATTTATTCATTATTAATTATAACCCGAAAACGTCATTTTACCTTATAAATTGTCACGCCATGGTCGGAATAGACTACCTGCATGAACGCGCCGAAACGATGCAAATTAGCGCCCAGGTATGTCTCTTCCTCTAGAGGTCCAACATACAAATATTGGGCGTTGTAGCGAGCCATCAACGATAAAACGACATCAGGATTGTTATTCGTGTAGATAGCGGTCACGTCGTTCTGGCGGCGGTCGAAATCGGCGGCATTAGCAGGTCTGTTCAACCAGTTGACGCGCCACTGGTATTCGTGTCCCACCCAGCCCATGATGGTTGGTAACCCCGTAAAGGCGGAGATGCGAGCGTAGTCGCTGTAGTCAGGCCCCACGGCCTCCACGATAACCGGGTCTCCCTGAATATTATTGTTGAGCCACTGAATACCGTAATAGTCCGCGGGATCGGAAATCTTCATGTAGGCTAGCCCATCCAAGCTATTCGTGCGAGACGCAAATTGATTGGTACGCTGGTAGCTGCCGACGATGGGATAGATCGACCCCGCAACTAAAAACAAAAACAGGGCCACCATCCAGACCACCTGCGCCGTCCTGCGTGTGAAACGCTGCTCGGCTGTCGCATTCGCCCCCGGCTGAAAATGCTGCATGATAAAGTACAGTCCTGCGCCGCAGGTCACGGAGAGCAGTGCCCAGGACTGGAAATAGAACTTGAAGACGGTATTCATGCGTGGGAAGTTATCCGCGAAGACGTCTTTCAGGTAGAAGACCTCGCAGATGGCGACGAGCGCAAATGCTACTGTACCTAGCAGTATGGTAAATGCACGCGGGCGATCACGCAGATTGGTAAGCACCAGCATCGTTCCTACCGCCGCGATGCTCCCTGCCACCACAAATGTCAGGCTATTCTTCATGACGACGAGCGTGACAAGCCCAACTGCCACGATAATCAATATCACGACCAGTCTTATATCCCAGTAACTGCGACGAACAGCGTTGTCCTCAGACGAGCGATCATTCCCGGGCAGCGGACTTACTGTAGGCATTGCCAGGCTATCATGCATGGCGGCTTCATCGCTTTCAGCAGTAGGTATAGTATCAAATTCACCGGTACGTTTCCCGGTTTCGATATTTGCCGTATGCTGCACGCTTGCGGGCTGGCGCAATAGAGCGGACCTGCCTGGAAACCCATGATAGTTGTTTTGATTACCATTGTGCTGGCTCGCTCGATCGTAATCCTGTCCACCATTCTGGCCAGCTTCTCGATCTAGACCTGCAAGGTCCCCTGCGGGAGAGAATGCCGCAACATCTTTCGCCTCCTGGAAATCTGTGGAAACCTGTTTTCTAAACAGCGTGATTATGAGCAAGGAGATAAAGATAAAGGCGAAAATTCCATAGATAAGTACTTCGTCACCAAGCGGAGAGCGATCCGCAGGACCAACAATACCGATGCCCTGTGACGGCGAGATGAAATTAATATAGAACGGCGCAAACAGGAAAAACGACAATGCGCTAAGCGCTAACCCGGCGGTAATGACATCCAGCACCAGGGAGAGGCTGAATTGTGAGCGGTAGGCCAACCACTGCTGCAAAGCGATACAGATGAGTGCAATACCCAGATAGGTCGGTAGGTCCCATCCATTCATCGTGAAGAGACCACCGATAATTACCGCCGTCATGCCAAGTGTGAATGGCAGCCGCCAGCCGCGTCCAAAGGCAAACAATCCTCTTCCATTACGTTCAAGGAATAGATTCAGCCCCAGGGCTATACCCACAATTGTAAACGCCAGCGTCAGCACATGCGCATGGAAACATGAGAGCAGGAAGCTGAAAGCGGGAAATTCGTTGATGGTTTTATCGATCACACGCGATGGATCATACCAGTAGTACGGAGGCAGGTCTCCATGCTGTATCCACCATTGCTGTGTCGAGGCAAGATTGCCGAGAATCAGTCCCATGACGAGGGTCAGTAGCCCATATGGAACAGCCCCAAGTAGTGGTGGGAATACTCTATCAGGACGCTCGGTCCGGACATTGCTCTGGATGGCGTTCCCAGCAACAAGCTCTCTCTTACGGCGATAGCGTGCCCATGCCACGATATTGCAGGTAATGCCAAACAGGTTGACCGCCGTTAAGCCGAAGAGAGTAGAAATGCCGGTATTAAATGCGACATACGAGGGCTGACCCAACAATTTTGCCAGCACCGCGATTGTATAGTGGGCATAGTAGTAGTAGTTGATTGGGTAGCCGGCAAGCCACATATCATTAGGCGGAAAATGAGGGCTGCGCATAATCGCAGCCAGGAAACCCTCGTCCATAAACATTTCATTGATGCGAATATCCGGCCCATAGGAACGAATCCAGCCCAGCAAGAATGCCATGCCCAGAAAAACAACTTCGCAGACAATAATATAAGAAATGTTGGAACGCACAAATTGTACCAGTGTGCGCCATACTTTCACAAAACCTATCAGGTTAAGAGCCACCAGGATGAGCAAAACGCCGGAAATAAATAACTGGCTGAACGGGAGAGATTGTATATACATCAACGGCAACCAGACACAGAATGCCAGCAACGCTATGCCGATAGCCTTCGTAAAAGCCCATCCGCGGTCCGGCAGATTATGAAATACGGTGATAGTTAATGGCAGGCAGATGATTCCCAGCACTTCCACCAGTGCCCACATTTGTAACAGTTGAAGCATAGACACCTTCAATCAGATTGAGCTTGGATTCTAATGGGAGGGCGACCTCGAGGGTACGCCCTTACATTAAAACACGCGCCGGGCATTACAATTTTACGTACATTACCACTTTATCGCTGTTATTGACGTTCGAAATGGCCTATTTGTTTCCTTTTCGGGCCATTTATCTTACTACATCTTACATTACTTCGTAGATCGTTACGCCGTTTGACCGATACACCAGCCGCAGCGAACTACCAACCATCGCATCAAATTTATCCAGACCTGCCGTCGATTGCTGGGCGTACGCCTCGCGTTCCAATTCACCCACATAAATATAGCGCACATGATAATAGTAGAGCAGCTCGAGAGCCTGAGCCGGATCAGGCGTGGTATAGATGATACCAATATCGGTCATACGATTCAAGGCCTGGTTGTTATAGCGCTGCTCATCTTCGTGGTCAACCCAGCCTAAAACGTCGGGAAGCCCGGTGTAGACAGAAACGCGATTGAACCATGCATACGAGACGGGCGCGGCAGCTTCCAGGATGACCGGCGATCCGGTGATATTCTCGTTGAGCCAGCTGATCGCTTGCGCATCACCAGGATACCAGGAGCGCGCGAAGGCGAAGCCATCCAGCGTTGGGGTGTAAGCGGCGCTTTGTGCGGGTGGACTCGCCGCGGCCCACGCCTGGTGATCATCGATGCGTGAAAGCGTTCCCAGGGGCAGAAATACCGAGCTGCCGAGCAGCAATAGCGCGAAAATAAGTAACCAGGCCTGCTTGAGAAAACCTCGCAAACAGTTCCAGAGTCTCTGCACTACCAGGGCCCCCGCGACAGCAAAGCACAGCCAGGCTTGCATAGAAAATTTGAAGACTGTATTCATGCGCTCGTAGTCACTGCCATCCAGAAAGTCGCGAATATAGACGATTTCGACCCCCAGGCCGATACAGAGCGCCATGAGCAACAAGAGGTAAGTATATTGCGGCTGGAAATCGAAGCCACGAATCTCGAATGATTTCCTGTTACTGGCGGCAGCGGGCGGCCATAAGGGCCCCAGCCCCTCCTCTCCGCTGCCCCCACCCCTACCGATCTGCATTACGAACAGGAAAGCGCCAAGCGCGATCAATAGTAATAAAACCACCTTCAGCCCGAGCACAGCCGCAAAAGTCAGTACAATGCCGCAGAGCAATAAATAACCGGCTCTCTGCCCTGCCGGGAAAGGCTTGCATTGAGAACCGCCAATAACCACATCCCCTGATCGCGATGCACGCGCCCGCGACCACCAGAGATAGAGTTCGAGCAGGAAGAAACTGAGCGTGAGAAAGATCCACAAACCGGAAATAGTAAGATAATCGCCTAAACTTGTTCCCTGGTTCACAAGCCCGGGCCCATTGACATAGAGCTCCTGGTACCAGGCATAAAAAGGCCAGTAGAGCAGATAGCCGCCAATAGCCACAAAAGCAAATATGACAGGCGTAAAGGCCAGCGAGATAGATAGTTCCAGCTTTCCCATCCCGCGTTTCACCTGTATTGTGCGCAGGAGAAGCACGACGGCCAGGAGCAGCGCATACACCGGCATATCCCATGGATTAACGCACGCAATGGTGCCAAAGATAAACGCGGCCAACCCATACAGCATACATTTCGCGATGTTTCTATTCAAGGTTTCTCCGGTCACTACCCCGGTGGGCTTGTCAAAGAGCAGCAGGGTAGCGACAATGCCAAGCATGAACGTGGCTATTGGCAGATCGATAACATGCGGATGCAGGTCGGCAAACAGAAAGCTCCAGAAAGGAAATTCATTGATGGTAAAAGGGATGATGCGGCTGCTTAGCCAGTAATTAAATGCGGCAGGCTGCATGTGTGACAACAGGGCCGCAAACTGCTGCTTGAGTTGCAGTACGCCGTCGAAGTTGCCGATCAACGCGGCAAAGTAGCCACCCAGCAGCGCCAATGAGAAACGCCGTGTGAAGCTATAGACCACCGTCACCACGCCGGTAAATGTCAATGCAAACAGCGTGGGGATGGCCAGATTAAATGCCGTCGTGGGAACAATCCCCGTCAGTTTGATCAACGCGCCGAAGATCACATACCCATAGTAATAGTAGTTAATGTACCCGCCTGAAAACCATGGATCGTAAGGCGGCATGTAGGGACTGCGCAGCACGGCATTGAGAAACGCCAGTTCCATCGGCTTCTCACCACCAAATAAGGGATTCCACAGATCGGGATTGAACGAGCGGATAGCGACAAAAGCGAGGAAAGCCAGCGTGAAAATCCCTTCTTCAATCAAAAGCAGTCGCCAGCGCTGGCGGATAAATCTGGTTATAGCTTTGCGCTGCCACCAGTAAAGCACCAGCGCCAGAAATAAAAGCGACAGGCACACAACCAGCATCGAGAGGTGACTGAACGCAATCAGGTGCAAATTAGCCAGCATCCAGGCAATGTAGGCGAGTAAAAGGAGGCCCAGCGTTTTACTGAAAATATAGCCGCGGTCCGTGAGTCCTCGCAGGGCGGGAAACGTTAGCGGATAGGCCAGCACTCCCAAAAGCGCCAGCGCTAACCACCAGAAGAAGACCGGATACGTATTCGAGGGGCTATGTTGTGGAAACTGCGAACCAAATGACGGAGATTGCTGGTCGTCATCGATTTGCTGGGCGCTCAGCAGCAGGGAACGCTGCGAACCACCGATGCCTGCGTCTGAAGCCGGCAATTGCACACCATCCAGCAACTTCTGCAAGAGCTGCGCGGAAGTGTAGGGATAGGGGTTATCCCGTACAAAGATGCGCGCCGTCGGATGATCGAAGACCGAGTAACTTTCGTCCGCTCCGCTATCGTCCAGCGTGATGCCTAGAAGATTGGGGCGTACTTCGAACTGCGCGGCAAGGTGAAAGCCGAGCTGGCCACTGAACAGCAGCTGGTAATAGTGAATAGTTAGAGGGTAACGAGCGGGCAGGCGCGGAATCGATTTATCAAGGCGGTCCGTCGGCATGGTAATTGCATCGATGGTGGGCAGGAGCTTTGCCAGTGCCTGCGCCTTTTGTATGGTATCCGCGCCATAGAGATCAAGCCCCTGCACAGGTTGCCCATTCGCATCGGGATCAGGATAGGTAGCCTGCTGATAAATGGAGGGATTGTGTCCATCGACAGCCACAGGTAGAGAATCATCCCATTGCTCATATGTCAGAACGCTGCCCGGTTTGATATGGCTGTATATCCAGAGCGAAGCCTGAATGCGCGTATTGGGCTGGCTATAGACATTCAGCAGCGCCAGGCCCTGAAAAATCGTCCCGGCCAGCACGATTGCAATAGCGCCATAAGCGAGAACTGTCAGGGGAACTTGCTTGATGTGCCAGTCCCGCTTCTTTAACCAGCACCAGAGAGCCAGCAGTCCCGCAGCCGCCATCAAGGTGAGAAATGGATAGATGGGCAGCATGTAACGCATAAACTTGGCATAGAAACTGCCGGTAATCGCGCCATAAACAATCACCCACGAAAGCACTATCAGCCAGGAACCCGCATCTCGTTTCCAGACACGCCAGCATAGCCAGATCAGTGCTGCCAGCGCCGCCACACCCAGCGCCACACCCAGACCCCATATCACCATATTTTGTAGCTCGTACACATATGGCGTCGTGCCCGCAAACTGTATCTCATAAGGCACATCAACCAATCCACGCGCCAAGTCACCCTGGTAAGCAATCTGCTGCACAAAATTCGTATGATCCAACAGCGCATATGGCATGGCGATAAGAAATATCAGGGCGGTTGAAACAAGGGAGAGGAAAGTCGCGGCTATGATGGAGGAAAAGCCCGACTTGTACCAGCGCAAAGCCAGGGCCACGAGCAGTGGCACAATCAAGGGAGCGGCGCTGAATTTGGTCGCCAGCGCCAGACCATAACCGAGACCGACGATGAGAGACCAGCGTACCGGTTTGCCGGTATCGACGAGTTTGACGCAAGCAAAGATAGTCAGGGTAACGAAGAACAACAGCATTGTGTCGACGGTATAAAAGTGCGACTGCTGGATTTGAAAGGGCGTGAATGCCACCAGCGCCGCGGCCAGCAATGCTGCCGACCAGGCATAACGACGACCAGGCGTGCGATCAGGAATCAGTAAAAGTGCCAGGCCGCCGGTTAAGAGAATAGTGCCGGTATCAAAAACCGCATTCAGAGCGCGGCCAGTGAGCGTCAGATTGGCGAAATTCACTAATGTGGGGGAAAAGTGCGACAGGATATTGCCGATGCTCGCCAATAAATATAGTGGGAAAGAACCATAGGCAAAGAAGTGCGGATTGAGCGGAGAATTGGCAGCATCAAAGAATTGCGCCCAGCTGTTCGGCCATGCCAGCTGGACAACATGAAACATGATCTGCCGCTCATCTGGATGAAAATTATTGCCATAGGCATACGCCGGTCCATAGACACGCAACAGGTATTGAAAGCGCGAGGCAAGCGAATCCCAATCTAATCCATAAAGACGCAAGGCCAGACCAAGCAACGCTATGCCCGACAAAGCTAAGGGCCGCCAGCGAATAACGATCTTCAACTTTTGCTATCTCTTCCTTCCTCTCTCAAAGAGGAGTGATTACTGCTCAAGCCAATAATGTGGGTGCCTCTGCCCCACTAGTATAAGGACAGTTGCAGCATGGGTCAAGAGGGAAAAGCTCATCGGCATATTACTGATTGACATGTATGGTAAAACAGGCATCAGCATGAACAAATCGGAGGAAGAAATAACTTTATGCGACAGCTACAATCACGAATCCCACGTGGTGTGGCTGTATTGTCATTTTTAACGCTGTTAGCGCTCATACTACTTGCCCTGGATGCATTATGCTATACCATTGCCTTACCGGTTGAGATCGATGTGGAGGACGGTATCGCTACATTGCATGTTGATAACCAGACTCTGCGGCCTGGTCACATCTCCTTGCCCATAACGCTCCAATTCGCGCCACACGACCCGGTAGTCCATGAATACCAGATCGATGGCACCGATAGCACCAACAACCTGACATTAGACCCGGCATACCTGCATTCTATCTCTTCATCCCCTTATTATCGCTTCCAGGCATGGATGCGCGACCTGGACGGCACCAGCCGCTGGCGCGATCTTGAAGTATCTGCCGATGGTCATTCGATTGGGGGGACGGCCTGGCCTCTCAATGGCTCGCAGGTAGCGCTGCCAAATGCCCGATCATTACGTATAAGCGTAGAACTACAGCGCCCGGAGACGCCCATGACGCTCAACCTGATCGCAGGAGACGGCACAATTCTACATATCACGCTCGACCGTAACGACCGCCAGATCGCTATCACCCGCGACGTGCCTGGGCAGGCCGTCAATCAACCTGTGACCAGCGCATTTTTCCCGATCAGCTCCTTCCCTTTTGCCGCTATGGTCATTGACACGCTGTTGCGAATTATGTTATGGGCCGTGATCCTTTTGCTCATTGTTCTGGTAGGCGAAAGCGTAATCGGGTTTATCATAAAAACAAAATGGCCTCGCTCAACACCACCGGTTATGGAAAGTCCACCTGACTTCCCAACAATGCCGACGGCTGGACAAACAAACAGGCAAGAGACAAAGCAGCGTCTTACTGCTTTCAGTCTTTACCTGCGCAAATGTTGGCAGAGTCTTACCAAAGCCATCCACCCGGTTGCCCTAATTGCGCTCACCGGCTCTCTGATTTTTGTCTCATGGATCTCGCTCGTCCAGTACAATGCTGAGCCACACATCTATGATGCCAGCGCGTATCTTTTTGCCGCGAAAATGTACGCGCTTGGACGCCTCTCCGTTCCCATACCGCCCACGATAGACCGTTTCCCCGGGCCATTCATGGTACTGTTCAACGACCAGTGGTTCGGACAATATGAGCCTGGCACCTCTTTAACTCTGGTTCCCGGCATCTGGCTGGGCGCGCCCTGGCTGGTTGAGCCGGTTCTGGGCACCTTCGCACTGCTCGGCATCGGGCTGATAGCGGCAAGGCTCTATGATCGCCGGGTGGCAACGCTGGCGATCTTACTGGGCGTACTCTCACCGTTTTACAGTTATCTTGCCGCCAGCTACCTGAGCCACGCAGTTGCGCTCTTCTATCTGGTATGGGGTCTATGGGCGTTGCTACGTTTCGCACAGGGCGAGGCATCGTGGAATTTAGCGTTATCGGCGGTTTGCTTTGGCATGGCAGCTTTGACGCGCGACCTGGTTGCTGTCCTCTTCATACTCATTGTCCTGCTGGGAGTGCTTACACTCCATTGGAGAGGATTACATCATGATTGGCAGCGCTGGATCATACCAGGATTGAGCTTTATCACGGTCGCAATCATCTTTCTCGGTCTTTACTTCAGCTTCAACGCCATTTTGACCGGCAACCCTCAAACGTCGCCGCGCAGTCTCTTTTTTGCCGGTGACCACTGGGGCTTTGGCCAGGGAATTGGCTTCTACGGGCAGCACACGGTGGCCGCCGGTTTCGTCAACCTGGACGAGCTACTGACTATTCTCCAGATCGACCTCTTCGGCTGGCCCTTTTACCTGACACTGGCATTTCTCGTGCTGCCATTTTTGACATGGCGTGCACGAGGAGCGGACTGGCTAATGCTGGCAGGGGCGGCGATTATGACCGGCGCGTTCATCGGCTATTTCTACCACGGTATTTACCTCGGCCCGCGCTACCTCTTTGAAACGCTGCCATTCCTGCTCATCCTCACCGCTCGCGGCATCCTTGCTCTGAATACGGCGGGCATAGCTGCCGGACGTGCAGCAGCTCAATGGCTGCATAACACGTTGCCTATGGACAGAGTACGAAACGAGACTGTTTTCAGTTTCGTCACGGTCGCGCTGGTCGTAGCGCTGATCGCCTGCAATCTGGGATACTACATGCCGCGTCAAATTGCGCTGCATACTAACTTCACCGGCCTGCCGGCATGGTACAACGTTGACGTATCCGAGGTATATCACGCTCCCTTGCACAATGCCATTGTTGTAACGGATGACTACACCATTTACCAGTTCATCCTCTTCCCCCTAAATGACCCGCTGCTGCACGGCAATGTGATTTACGCCTGGGCAGGCAATCCTGCGCAATATCAAGAACTGCGCACCGCCTTTCCTGGTAGGACGCTCTACCAGATGGTGATTGAGGCAGATGGGTCGGTGAGGTTTGTCAATTTGGGAGATTGATTTCCGCTTTTTGGGATGGGAGAAGTATTAGGTATGTAAGAGCATAAATGCATACCAGGTTGCCAACTTAGTAGCAATTAGTCCCTGCGATATTGCTAACTAATATAAGAGATGGTAGCATTATGAGGAATCATGAGCAACTGTTCTAACAAAGATATGGAGAGAAAATAGCCATGGTGATGGAGCAAGTTCGAAAGTCTAAATCATATGCGCTTCCATTAGATGAATTACATATTCTGGCTCCCGACATCCCATGGAACCATACTCCCGCTATTTCCCCAGACCTCTTACCTGTAGAGGTATGCCAAATCCTTGGAGAATGGTATGCTGCCAATGCTAGCGAAACACGACGACATGATGCCGGGCAGTTTTTTACCCCTCCAATTGTGGCGCGCTACATGGCGAACCAGGCCGGAGGGCTTCACGATCAAATGCGGGTCCTTGATCCAGGCGCGGGTACAGGAATATTATCTTGCGCTATTTGCGAACTTGCGGTTGCTCAAAAGATATCCCGTTTTTCCATTATTGCCTATGAATATGATCCTGTACTTTCTATCCTTTGTTCTTTCACTCTCAACTATGCCAGAGACTTCCTTGAAGAACATGGCATCGAACTATCCATCAAGCTTCACAGGCAAGATTTTATCGAAGCAATGGCAGAACAAATTTCCCAGACATCCTTATGGACGGATGAACTTCAACCTCAACAGCCTTTTGATCTCGCTATTCTCAATCCTCCCTATTTTAAGGTCAATCAAAAAGATACTCGCGCCAGACTCGTAAAAGAGATTGCTCATGGCCGAACGAATATCTACACAATTTTCATGTCTTTGGCAGCATCTTCCTTGCGAATAGGAGGGCGTTTCATTTCGATCACACCTAGATCATTCGCTTCTGGTACATATTTCCAACACTTCCGCCACCAGTTTTTTAATACTATCACTCCTGAGCTCATCCATATATTTGACTCCAGGCGATCCGCTTTTGAAGATGCTGATGTACTTCAGGAGAATGTTATCCTCGCCGGTACCAGGAAAGGAGCAGTTTCCGTAGATGCTCCTTTTGTCACTCTTTCACGAAGCCGGGGAATTGAAGATTTAGCCCACCCACTTACCCAACAAGTACAGAGACGGCTCATTTTTGACGAAAGACAGAAAGATCCCGTATTGCATTTGCCGACAAGCGATATCGATACACATCTTTTACAAGCATTCAGACATTGGCCTAACCGGCTAGCAACATATGGATTGGAAATATCAACCGGTCCTGTCGTTCCTTTTCGGAACCTTGATATGTTAACGTCTATAGAGGATGTGAGGCAAGGCAGAGCTGTGCCTCTTTTATGGTTGCAGCATGTTAAACGTATGGATATCAAGTGGCCTCTTGAACACTTTGATAAACCTCAAGGAATACTGCTTCAGGCAGGACACAAGCTACTTACCAGAAACACAACACAGATTATTTTACGCAGATTTAGCGCCAAGGAGGAACCGCGCCGTATCACCGCAGCTGTTTTACTAGAGGATACTTTTAGCACAGATGTGATTGCTTTTGAAAATCACCTGAATTATCTCTATCGTCCTGAAGGAATGCTTTCTTATGAGGGGGCTGTAGGAATAGCTGTTTTTCTTAACAGCACTCTTGTCGATCGGTACTTTCGTATAACAAACGGCAACACACAGGTTAATGCTACTGAACTAAGAAAACTCCCACTACCTCCATTAGAGCAACTAATTCGATTAGGTCAACGCGTGATAAATTTGCAAATCGAACAAGATTTTGATGCAATCGAAACTATTCTTATGGAGGAACTTGGGAAAGATCTGATTGTGGGAAATGAAGAGGATGATCTCCAACTTCCCATCCTTAAAGATTCGAGGATATCTATGGGTAAGATTCAGGAGGCACAACGTGTTTTACGTGATCTTGGCCTACCACCAGCACAACAAAACGAAATTAGCGCTTTAACGCTACTCGCATTGGGCAATCTGACTGAAACAACATCCTGGGAAAATGTATCCACTCGACCGATTACCATTCATAATATGATAGCGTTTATGAAACAGTATTATGGTAGAAGCTATGCAGAAAACACGCGCGAGGTGGTACGCCGCCAGGTAATCCATCAATTCGAGCAGGCGCGCTTAGTAGACCGCAATCCAGATGACCCAACACGTCCTACGAATAGCCCAGATTTCTGCTATGGATTAACGAACGACGTTCTTGAAGTGCTGGTTCAATTCGAGACAAAAGAATGGGAACATGCTGTCACAAAATTTCTAAACAACCATGGTGCATTATGGGAACATTATCAACTTAGCCGTCAAGCTCATGCCTTGCCGCTCAAGTTAGCCGATGGCAAACAACTTTACCTTACACCCGGAAAGCATAATCAGTTACAGATTGCGGTTATTGAAAAGTTCGGTCCTCGCCATGCGCCTGCCGCTACAGTACTTTATTTAGGTGATGCAGCTAAAAAATTTGTGATTTATGAAAAAGAGCGGTTAGAGCAGCTTGGAGTACCTATGACAGCTCACGATAAATTACCTGATATCATTCTTTATGACAAAAATAAAAATTGGCTCTATCTTATTGAAGCCGTTACTTCCCATGGACCTGTATCACATAAACGCCATTTCGAGTTGAAGAACCTTTTAGCGAACTGTACTGCTGAACGTGTCTATGTCTCATCTTTTCTTACCATTGCAGAATATAAGAGGCATGTAACTGAAATTGCTTATGAAACTGAAGTCTGGATAGCAGAAAGACCCGAACACATGATCCACTACAATGGCGACAAATTCCTTGGGCCACATAAGAGCAATCAATAAATCACTCCTATGCGGCCAGCACTTCACGTGCCTATACAGTCAGGCGACTGCCTGTTCCCCGTGACTCATAGGTAGAGAATCCGCGCGAACGCCAACCCCCACCCTCACAACCAGCTTCCCATCCTGAACATCCACGATCACAGTAGCGCCGTCGGTGAACTCTTCCCGCAGGATAGACTCGGCCAGCATATCATCCAGCATGCTCTGTATCGTCCTGCGTAGAGGACGCGCACCATAGACTGGATCAGAGCCCTGTTCAACTAGCAGAGAACGCGCAGAATCCGTCACCTGCAAATCAATCGAGCGCTCTGACATCCTTTGCTGTGTTTTCGCGATCATCAAATCTGTTATCGCGCGCAAATGCTCAGGCTCCAGCGCATGAAAAAGAATGATCTCATCAATGCGGTTCAGCAATTCGGGTTTGAACAGGTCTCTCAGAGCCGGCATCACCTGCGACCTCAGGTGTTCAATTTGATCACCCTGTCGCGTTTGCTTATGATGTTTACCGTGTGTAAAAGCCATCTCACGCTGCTGAAGATGAGCCGTTCCAGCGTTCGATGTGATAATAATGATGGTGTGCTTGAAATTCACGAGTTGCCCACGCGCATCGGTGAGGGAGCCATCATCGAGGATTTGTAAGAGCAGATTAAAAACCTTGGGATGGGCCTTCTCAATCTCATCAAATAATACTATGCTATATGGGTGACGGCGCACAGCTTCTGTCAGCTGCCCTGCTGAATCGTAACCGGTATATCCGGGCGGAGCGCCGATCAGACGCGATAGATTATGGCTCTCCATAAATTCTGACATATCGAGCTTAATCAGGGCATCTTCGTCTCCAAAAAGTGTGGCAGCAAGCGCGCGGGCTAACTCCGTCTTCCCCACACCCGTGGGGCCGGCGAAAAGAAATGAGCCGGCAGGGCGACGACCATCACGAAGCGACGTTCGCGCTCGTCGCACGGCCTTTGCCACGGCCTTCACCGCCTCATGTTGTCCGATGACTCGCCGCTGCAGTATCTCCTCTAATTGCAGCAAACGCTCAGCCTCTTCAGTAGCAATTTGCGCCACAGCAATGCCTGTTCGTAGCGCGACAACCTGGGCAATATCCTGCTCCCCAACTATCGCTCGCTCCCGGCGGCGTGATTCTGTCCAACTGCGTTCGACCTCGCGCAGTTCTTCCTGTACTTGCAGTTCATAAGTACGATGCCTCGATGCCCTGACATAATCACGATGGGCGATACAATAATCTTTGGCTTTTTCCGCCATCACCAGCTCATCGCGCAGCATACGAACCTGGCCGGGCGCGGTAGAAATATTCACACAGACTCGCGCCGCCGCTTCGTCAACAAGGTCAATCGCTTTATCCGGTTGATAACGGTTCTGGATGTAACGTGACGACATCTGCACGGCTGCTATCAACGCCTCATCTGAAATAGTGACCTGGTGGAAATCTTCATAGCGGGGGCGCAGGCCACGCAAGATTTCTAATGTCTCCTGTGGCGTTGTCTCAGGTACCAGCACAGGTTGAAAACGACGCTCCAGCGCCGGATCGGCCTCGATTGTCTTGCGGTAATCGTCTAACGTTGTCGCACCAATACATTGAAACTCGCCTCGCGCCAGCATGGGCTTGAAGAGGTTGGCGGCATCAATTGACCCTTCGGCTACTCCCGTCCCGACAAGAGCGTGCAATTCATCTATCACAATGATGATCCCTTTTGATTGCAGGACCTCCTGCATGATACGCTTCAGGCGCTCCTCAAAATCGCCACGAAAGCGCGTGCCCACGGTAAGCAGGCCTACATCCAGGGTGACGACACGCCGATCCCGCAAGTTTTCAGGCACCTGCCCGGCGATAATCCGCTGCGCCAGCCCCTCGGCAATCGCCGTTTTGCCGACGCCGGACGGGCCTATCAGAACGGGGTTGTTCTTCGAGCGGCGCGACAAAATCTGCATTGTGCGTTCCAACTCTGCCTCACGCCCAATCAAGGGATCAAGGGTACCCATCAGAGCGCCTGCTGTTAGATCCCGGCTCACCTGGTTCAATGTGGGTGTGTCGTTATAACGTGCATGATATTGCGCGGCAAAACTGGCATATTCGCGCCCATTTTTGAGTAGTTCCGTGACATGCTGCCGTACAGAATCGAAATCCAGGCCAAAACTTTCCAGGACTCCTACAGCTATTCCCTCTGAATCTTTGAGTAATCCCAGCAGAAGATGTTCGATACCGGTCAATTCCTCTCCTCTTCCCGCCGCTTCCTCCTCCGCGTGCAGCAGTACCTCCTTCGCGCTAGTACCGAAGACTGGCTCGCTGATCAGCGCTTTATTGCCACGTCCAATCACAAACTCAAGCGCCTGCCGCAACCGGGGAGTACTGACTTGCAACCTGGAGAGGACACATTCGATGATAGGATCGTTCACCTTGAGAACCCCGAGCAGAAGATGTTCGGGTCCAATGATTCTATGATGTAGTTCCAGAGCCTCTTCACGAGCATATGACAAGGCCTTCCATGCTTCTCTGGTATATTTATTTGGCCGATTCATGTGCTATTCCTTCATTCTAGTGCGTTTGCATAGCAGCCCGTCTCTCAACTGAGATAGCAGGCTCACTTCATAACAAGCGCCCTGATCTTTTGCTTAAGAATAGATATCGGCCAGATAAGAGGTATCGCATAAGCTCTTGGACTCCTGATAGGCGGAATCAAGAAAGAAGTCCATATGCGTAATATGAAATGAAACCGCGCAATATTTTTATAGACGCAGGTGGATAGACATGCTATGCTAGACTCATAGTATTCACATACTTGGAGGAATTGCATGCGTCCATGGTCATATGATTTTCAAGGGCATTTCGATGAGATTGCCTTTACGAGCGAGGCTCTCAAGGATAATCCATTGGGAGACCCATTTGTGCGGCCCTTGTGGGTATATTTGCCGCCTGGGTATGAAAGAGATTCAAGCAGGAGATATCCAAGCATCTATATGATTCAGGGATTGACCGGCCAGCTCGATATGTGGCGCAACCGTTCCGCGTTCAGGAAGAACTTCCCAGAGCTTGCCGATGAGCTTTTCGCGAAGGGAGAAGCGCCACCCTGCATCATTGTGTGGGTTGACTGCTGGACTTCGTATGGTGGAAGCCAGTTTCTCGATTCTCCGGCTACTGGTCGCTATCATACTTACCTTTGTGACGAGATTGTCCCATGGGTCGATACCCATTATCGCACGCTGCCGCAGCGCGAACACCGTGGCATTGCCGGTAAGTCGAGCGGCGGCTATGGAGCGATGGTGACGCCGATGTTGCGACCAGACCTCTTCGGTGGATTAGCCACGCATGCCGGTGATGCCCTATTTGAAATGTCCTACCTGACAGGCTTCCCGGTTTCGCTACGCATACTACGCTACGAATATGATGGCTCATTTGAGAAATTCTGGCAAGATTTTCGCAGCCGGCCGGCCTTTTCTAAACGTGGCGATGAACACCTGTTGAATGACTGGTGCATGGCCGCCTGCTACTCAGCCGACCTGGATGGCACCGTCAATCTGCCCTACAATATCCAGACAGGCGAGCTGATTCCCAGCGTCTGGGAGCGATGGCTGGCATGGGACCCCGTTCGCATGGTGCCATTGTATGCCGATGCCCTACAGTCAATGAAGGCGATCTACATCGATGCAGGTAAACGCGATCAATATTACCTTGATCTGGGCGCGGAGGCGTTCCGGCAAGCACTCAAAAGCATCGGCGTCACCGATATCTTTTTTGAGCTGTTCGATGCTACGCACTCGAGTATCGAGTACCGTTATCCGTTGAGCCTGAAGTATCTCGCGGAAAGGCTCTCACCATAAAACAACAAGAATAGACATACTAGGAGAAACCAGACCCATTATGGAAAACCAGACACAACCACGCAAACCCGGTACATATGGCATTGAGGAGATTGAAAGCAGCCAGCTAGAAGCATGGCCCAATTCAAATCCAGAGCGCAATTACGTAGCGCATATGGAAATACCCGAATTTACCTGCCTGTGTCCAAGATCGGGCTTCCCCGATTTCGCCACGATTATCATTGACTACGTACCGGATCAGTCCGTTGTGGAGCTGAAGAGCCTGAAACTCTACATCAACAAATACCGCAATCGACAGATCAGCCACGAGGCCGCGACCAACAAAATTCTGGATGACCTTGTCGCACTGCTTGCTCCGCGCTGGATGCGCGTGGTGGCCGATTTCACGGTGCGGGGCAATATCAAGACCATTATCTTTGCCGAGCATAGTGCCCCGGATTATGAGGGGCCACGCCCAGAATTCCGGCGCTACCTTCCTGGGAACCTCTAGGGCAACAGCGGCGTCCCAGGCAAGGTCTCAGGCAAGCTAGGTTTCGGATACTGCCCGTCTCAACACGAAAGGGCTGAAGTTCGTACGATAATCATACGTATCCAGCTTCTCGCGGCGTTTGAGGAAACCAACCACCAGATAAGTAAACGGGGTGGCCACAATTTCATAGGCAACTTTGAAAATCCACTGGGTGAGGATGGCGGTGAGCATCATATTCGCGGGAATGATGCCCCAGAAGGCAACACTGATGAAAATGAGCGTATCAAGCCCCTCGCCCACCAGCGTGGAGCCGATCGTGCGCGTCCACAACCAGCGCCCGCGAGTCGCTATTTTCAATTTGGCAAGGACGAATGAGTTGGTAAATTCACCGACCAGGTAGGCGATAAATGAGGCCAGCAGCAGGCGCGGTGTGAAGCCCAGAATGGCATTATAAGCGGCCTGATCTTTCCAGAAAGGCGCAGCAGGAGCAATGCCGCCGATGAAGATGGCGATGACGGCCAGCAAGTTACACGCAAAACCCAGCCAGATAACGAGTCGCGCCGCTCCATATCCATACACTTCCGTCATCACATCGCCGAACAGGTAGCTGAGCGGGAAAACAATAATGCCGGCAGGCACCAGGAAGCCCAGAAACAGGATAAATTTCACAGCAATGATGTTCGCGGTTATCAGACATGTGACAAATACGGCGGCAATAACCACGAACCATAACGATACTTTCAAGCACTTTTTCCTTTCTGTCAATCGAGTATATTGATGTGGGTAAGTATTCTCTAGTGCATTTGCTCTCGACATGTTCGGGTTTGACCACTATCCTCTCTCCACAGAGGAGCGGCAGGAACTGGCCCTTTTCCCTGCAAGGATGAAACAAGGGGGTCGCGCATTCCTGCTTCGGCAAAGCCGTTGAGTCGCAGCAGGCAGCTATCGCACGTACCGCAGGCCAGTTCACCGCCCTCATAACAGCTCCATGTCAGCTCATATGGAACTCCGAGTTCGACGCCTTTCTGAATAATCTGGGCCTTACTCATATACAAAAGCGGGGCATGGATATGAAACTTGCGTCCATCCTGCACCGCGGCTTTGGTAGCAAGATTCGCCATGCGCTCATATGCTTCCAGGTATTCGGGCCGACAATCGGGGTAGCCACTATAGTCAATGGCGTTGATGCCCAGGAAAATATCGCCTGCGCCGGCAACTTCAGCATATGCCAGGGCAAACGAGAGGAAAATGGTGTTGCGAGCTGGAACATAGGTAATCGGTATCTCCTGGGCCATCTTTTCGAGCGTTCGGCCATGCGGTACCGCGAGATCAGCGGTGAGCGCGCTGCCACCGAAAACCCGCAGGTCAATAGTGATCGTTCTTTGCTGCTGTACCTGGTAGTATCTGGCGACGGCTTCAGCGGCTGCAACCTCGCGCTGGTGACGCTGTCCGTAATCGAAAGAGAGCGTATGCAGTTCAAATCCCTCGGAATGAGCAATCGCAAGGGTTGTTGTAGAGTCTAAACCGCCCGATAAGAGGACGATAGCTTTCTTTTGCATGATATTTTTGCTCCATGTCATATTCCCGTCTTGTGGGGCACACAGATTTTATCATGCTCCGGCAGCAATTGTCGATGCTTTGCCTCCGCCATATCGATATGCCAGGCTCAGGCCTTTACCGATGGGAAGAACGAGACGTTCAAAATTGGGTAATGATTCTAGCGCTTTCAAGTACCCGGCAATCTCATCGGGATGCGAAATAACATTATCGGCAAGGAGAAACACATCTGGAGTCAGCTTCGGAACGAGCAAAGCCAGTTGCTCCGGCGCACTATAGCGGTCAGCATCGAAAAAGACGCAATCGAAAGGGCCCGGTAAACCAGCTACAATTTCAGTCGCATCACCGCACCTCAGGTCAACCACGTCACGTAACCCTACGTGACGTAGATTGGCATCGGCTAGCACCTGTTTGTTCGCATCGCGGTCAATGCTGATCACCTGACCACCATGAGTAGCGACCGCCCAGGCAAGCCAGATCGTACTATAGCCATTGGAGGTGCCAATCTCAAGCACGTGGGTGCGCCGGGTACTGAGCATGAGAATGTGCAAAAGCTGTGCTGTATCGGGTTCCAGGTTCAGCATTTTCTTGCTGCGTTCGTGCACCTGGGCATCATTCTGCGCGCTTTTTTCGTAGAGTTCGTTGAGGATGGAGCGAATGCCGGCGTCTTGCATGGTGATTCTCGCTTTCAAATGTATGCTGAAAGAAACTTTTGTCGCCCTTGCGTCCTTTTGTGTGTTTTTGCTCCAGAATCAAAAAGCGATGAGGGGAGGAATCGACCTGCCGATCTTCTCCTCCGCTACTTCACATCATCAGATAAGCTGATCAGTCCTTCATGTATCTCGCCATGGCAGTTATGGCAGACGAGAATACACTTTTTCAGTTCTTCCTCAATTTTACGCCACGACCACGCACCAGTTATTTGAAAAGATTTATCTTTGCCATTAATATGGTGAAAAGCGAGATTGCGCATACAGCGATTGTACCCACAGATTTGACACTTACCGCCCATAGAAGCAACTGCTTGTTCTTTTAACTTCGCTCGCTTGTTTCCTGATAAACAGGAATTGCAGTGTGTTTTCGTCATTGCTCTGTGAGAGATATAATCATATTCTCGCCCACACTGAACACATCGATAACGTGCTGATATCACCGAGAGTTCCTTGCGCGTATTATGTCCCCCAAATGGCGAACACTCAAGGCAGAACTTGCGATTACTTATGACGTGTCGTTTTCCGCTGATCTCGACACGATTCGGGAATCTTTTTGAGCAATTTCTACAAACTGGCATATACGATTTGTAGCATAATTAACTTACCTGACCAAACCTTACCCACTGGGCTACGGTTTTCCTTATAAAAAAGCGATCCCGACAGGAGTTGAACCTGCGACCTACAGATCCGCAATCTGTCGCTCTATCCACTGAGCTACGGGATCAGCTTGCTCCGAGGAATTTCCCTCGGTCTGCTTCCGAACTAACATATATCAGTTCGGGTACGCACACATTATAGCAAGCCCGCCCCGCGTTGTCAAGCAGTTTTTTCTGCCATCCACTCATAATTCTTTCAGCGGGCCTACAGCCCGTCAGGATGGGAGGGGAAGCAAGCGGGGACACCCCGCACCCCGGCAGGGGTGAAACCCCTGCACCCCGAGTTATGAGTGGATGTCAGGTTTTTTGGTTCTTTGGTTCTGAATGGCACGCCTCTCTAATCCGCCGAAGTCTGGCTATCACCCAGTTCCAGGTCGCACTCATTGGAGTGTGTTTTATCGCTGTTGCTGGAATTGAAGTTATTCACGTCAATAGACCGGGTTGAAGCAGGTTGCCATTATTATCCGTAAAATTGTCGGGCGCAAATGCATTGGCCAGCATAGCACTGTAATATATCTTATCTTTGCTGGGCGGATTACCATTGCCCGCTAGTTTTACCCTGATACTCTTGACAAGCGACGAGCCAAAATCTCCATTACTTTTAAGTATAGCAGAATGCTATAGTTGATGGGAACCAAAAAAGACGCGCCACCCGCGAACTCTACACGTTCAGGGTGGCGTGCGTCTAGGATACTCGCAAACCCTCCAACTTCAGCTTACCACAACCACCACTTTATGCGAGGCCATTGATCACTTCAAGGGCGCGATTCAGTGCGTCTCTGCGCACGTAGTAATATGCCCACAGGCCCTTCTTGCGACAATCTACCAGACCCGCATCGCGCAGGATGCGTAAATGATGCGAAA
>Ga0209061_1001747_pt1 | contig 32801 bp, 33 predicted proteins | sample Coa_R1_10_FD_187157 | JGI IMG/M metagenome (GOLD analysis project Ga0209061, IMG submission 187157) | Surface soil microbial communities from Centralia Pennsylvania, which are recovering from an underground coalmine fire - Coalmine... | ecosystem: Environmental > Terrestrial > Soil >... | reverse complement strand
CTGGCGCTGACCCTGCACCGGGTCTCGGGCGAGGCGCTCGCGGAGGCGCTCGCCGGCACCGGCCTCGACCCGGGCGTCGACGTCGAGGCGCTCTGGGAGGCGACCGACCTGGTCGACGAGCACATCGGCGACGAGCTCGTGACGCCGCTCGTCCCGCGGGTCGCCGTCCTCGCTGCCCGGCACGACGTGCCCGCCAGCATCGTGGCGGGGATCGACCAGTCGCTGCGCTCCGAGGGAGCGGCCGACCGGCTGGACGAGGTACTCGCCGAGCTCGAGCGGATCCGGGCCGACACCGGCTGGCCGCCGCTGGGCTCGCCGATCGGCCAGGTGCTCGCCTCGCAGGCGATCGTCAACGTCCTCTCGGCCAGCCGCTACTTGACGCTGGTGGACGAGGTGCGGGCGCTCGTCTCCGGCGCCTTCGGCCGGACGCCGGCGCCGGTCGATCCTGCGCTCGCTCGCGTCGTGCAGCTGACGACCGACCCCGAGAGCGCGGAGGACGTCACGCCGCCGCTCGACGAGCTGCGCGCCCGCGCCGGCGGCATGGCGGCGAGCGAGGAGGAGCTGCTCCTGTTGGGGCTGTTCGGCGAGGAGGCGGAGCCGCTGCTGCGCGCGATCCGCAGCCGCGGCCGCCGCAGCGAGCTTGCGAGCGTCGACGAAGGGCGGGCGGAGCGGATCCGGGAGGTCGTTCGGATCGTGCAGGAATCGGGCATCGGGGAGCTGACGATCGAGGAGGACGGGATGCGGATCTCCGTCCGCTCGATCCCCGACCTGCCCGCCGGCCTGCCCGGCGAGGCGCCGCTCGCCCTGCCCGAGCCGGAGCGCCAGCAGGCGCCGCTCGGCGTCGCGAGCGCCCTCGTACGGGTCGAGTCGCCGATGGTCGGCACCTTCTACCGCGCCGCGCAGCCCGGCGCCCCGCCCTTCGTCGAGGTCGGAGATGTCGTCGCGCCGGGGCAGACCCTGTGCATCCTCGAGGCGATGAAGCTGATGAACGAGGTCAAGGCCGAGATCGAGGGCGTCGTCCGGGCCATCCACGTCGAGGACGCGGAGCCGGTCGAGTTCGGGCAGCTCCTGTTCGAGCTCGAACCGCTCGCCGGCCGGCCGGCGATCTGACGTGACGGTCGCGGAGGTCGTCCCGGGCCTGCGCCGCTGGACGGCCTGGCACGAGGAATGGGGCGAGGACGTGGGCTGCCTCGCGGTCGAGACCGACGACGGGCTCGTCCTGATCGACCCGCTCGACCCGCCGCGGCAGCTCGCAAGGCCGGCGCACGTGCTCCTCACCGTCTACTGGCACGCGCGCTCGGCGGAGGGGCCGAACGTCTGGGCGCACCGGCGCGCCGCTGCGCCGCTCGCCCGGCGAGGCATCGGTCTGACGCACCCGTTCGTCCCCGGAGACCCCTTGCCCGGCGGCATCCGGGCGTTCGCGACGGCGCGCACCGGCGAGGTCGTGTACTGGCTTCCGCGCCAGCGCGCGCTCGTGGTCGGCGACGTGCTGCTCGGAGCGGGGGCAAGGCCCCGGCCGACGCGGGATCCGCTCCGCCTCTGCCCGGCGCGCTGGCTCGGCGGCGCGACACACGCCGACCTGCGGAGCTCGCTCCGGCCGCTGCTCGAGCTGCCGCTGGCCCGGGTGCTCGTCTCGCACGGGGCGCCGGTCCTGCGGGGCGGCAGGCGCGCGCTCGCCGCCTGCCTCGCCCGACCCTAGGCCGCGCCGCCGGGCGGGCGCGCCGGCACGCCCGTGCGCCCCGGCCGGCCGTCCGTAGACTCTCCGCGTGTTCTCCCGAGTGCTCGTGGCCAACCGCGGCGAGATCGCCGTGCGGGTGATTCGCGCGCTGCACGAGCTCGGCGTCGAGGCGGTCGCCGTCTACTCGACGGCCGACGAGCGCGCCCTGCACGTGCGGCTGGCCGACCGCGCGGTGCGGATCGGCCCGCCTGCTGCCGCCGCCAGCTACCTCGACGTCCGCGCCCTCGTCGCCGCCGCCGAGACCACGGGCTGCGAGGCCGTCCACCCCGGCTACGGCTTCCTCTCCGAGAACGCCGAGTTCGTGCGCGCCTGCGAGGAGCACGGGCTCGTCTTCATCGGCCCGCCGGCCGAGGTGATGGAGCGGACCGGCGACAAGGCCCGCGCCAAGGCGGAGATGCGGGCCGCCGGCGTCCCGCTCGTGCCCGGCAGCGACGGGGTGGCGAGTCTCGAGGCGGCTCGCGCGGCGGCGGAGCGGCTCGGCTTCCCCGTGCTGCTCAAGGCTGCGGCGGGGGGCGGCGGCAAGGGGATGCGGACGGTGACGGACCCCGGCGACTTCGAGGCCGCGTACGAGCGGGCGGCGTCGGAGGCCCAGGCCGCGTTCGGCGACGGCGCCCTGTACGTCGAGAAGGTGATCGCGCCCGCTCGCCACGTCGAGATCCAGGTCGTCTGCGACCGCTACGGCGGCGTCCTGACCTGCGGCGAGCGGGAGTGCTCGATCCAGCGGCGGCACCAGAAGCTCCTCGAGGAAACCCCCTCGCCCGCGCTCGACGACGAGCTGCGCGAGGAGATGGAGGCGGCCGCCGAGCGGGCGTGCCGCCACCTCGGCTACCGGAACGCCGGCACGTTCGAGTTCCTCGTCGGCACCGACGGCTCGTTCTCGTTCATCGAGGTCAACACCCGCCTGCAGGTGGAGCACCCGGTGACCGAGGCGGTGAGCGGGCTCGACCTCGTCCGCCTGCAGGTGCGCCTCGCAGCCGGCGAGCCGCTGCCGCTCACTGGCCGCGCGCCCCGCCGAGGCCACGCGATCGAGATCCGGATCAACGCCGAGGACCCGAGCCGCGGCTTCGCCCCGGCCCCCGGCCGGATCGAGCGCTTCCGGCCTCCCCTAGGGCCGGGGGTGCGCGTGGACACCTTCGTCGAGGACGGGACGACGATCCCGCCCAACTACGACTCGCTGATCGCCAAGGTGGTCGTTCACGACGAGACGCGAGCGGCGGCGATCGCCCGGGCGCGGCGCGCGCTCGAGGAGCTGGAGGTCGTCGGGGTGCCGACCACGCGCGAGGCCGCCCTCGACATCCTCGGAAGCGAGGAGTTCCGCAGCGGCGACTACTCCACCTCCTTCCTCGAGGAGGCGGGGGCGCGGCTGCCGGCCCTGACGGGGTCGTGAGCCGCATGCTCGTCGAGGCGGTCGACGTCGCGGTCGACGAGCTGGAGCGGTGATGCCCCAGGCCCGGCTCAGCCGACGGGAGGCCCGCCGCGCCGCGGTGTTCATGCTCTTCCAGTGGGACGTCACCGGGCAGCCGCTCGGCTCGCTGTACGAAGGGGAGGTCGACCCGTACAGCGAGCGGCTCGCACGCGCCGTCGCCGAGCGGGCCGGCGAGCTCGACGCGAGGATCACGGCTGCCGCGGCGGGCTGGACGGCGGACCGGCTGGGGGCCGTCGAGCGCAACGTCCTGCGGGTCGCGCTCGAGGAGCTCGACGAGGGGGAGGTGCCGCTGGAGGTCGTGCTCGACGAAGCGGTGACGCTCGCCAAGCGTTACGCATCCGAGGATGCTGCGAAGCTGGTGAACGGGATCCTGGGCAAGCTGGCGAGAAAGGACGGCGATGGCAGCGGATGAGGCGTTGACGCGAGCGGAGGAGCTGCTGGCGCGGGTCGAGGCGGCGCGGAGCGAGCTCGAGCAGCTCTCCGAGGAGGGAGGCGGCTCGCCGGAGCGCGCGATCGAGCTGCTGCGCGAGCTGTCCGAGCTGGCCAAGGCGGTCGAGGAGGAGCTGGCTCGCGCCCAGCGGGCGGCCGAGCTGGACGCCGCGCAGCCGCAGGCGGGCGGCGCCGCGGGGGACGATGCACAGCCCTGAGGAGCTGAGGCGGCTCGTCGACGAGGCGCTCGGCCGGCTCGAGCTGTGGCCGGAGCTGCACGGGCAGGCGACGTCGGTCCGCTACTCCCTCCAGGTCGGGGGCAAGCGGGTACGCCCCGTGCTCTCGCTCGCCGTCGGCGAGGCGCTCGGCGCCCCCGTCGCCCAGGTGATGCCAGCCGCGCTCGCCGTCGAGCTCGTCCACACCTTCTCGCTCGTCCACGACGACCTGCCGGCGATGGACGGCGACGAGGAGCGGCGCGGCCACCCCTCCACCTGGAAGAAGTTCGGCGAGGGGGTGGCAGTGCTCGCCGGCGACGCGCTCGTGGCCGAGGCGTTCCGGCTCGCGGCCCGCTACGAGTCGTCGGCCGTCGCCAGGGAGCTGGCCGAGGCGACGCTGGGCATGATCGGCGGTCAGTACCTCGACACGATGGTCGAGGGGTACGACCTGGCCGCCGTGCACCGGCTGAAGACCGGGCGGCTGTTCTCTGCGTCGGTGACCACCGCGCTCTGGGCGGCCGGCCTGCCGGAGACGGAGCAGGGCCCCTGGCGGGCGTTCGCCGAGGAGCTCGGGCTCCTGTTCCAGATCGTGGACGACATCCTGGACGAGGACGGCTACGTGCGCGAGCACGGCGCCGCCGCCGCCCGCCGCTACGCCGACGAGGCCGCGGAGCGGGCCCGGGCGCGGCTGGCCGGGATCCCTGCCCAGACCGCCGTGCTGCGCGAGATCGTCGACGGGCTCGCCGTCCGGACGGCGTGATCTCCCCCTCCGGCCGGCAGTACGAGCTGAGGGCGGCCGGCCGGCGGCTCGTGGCCGTCGAGGTCGGCGGCGGCATCCGCGCCTGGGAAGGCGTCCTGCTCGGCTACCCGGCCTCCGAGATGTGCACCGCGGGCCGGGGTCAGGTGCTCGCCCCGTGGCCGAACCGGCTCGCCGACGGGCGCTACGAGTGGGAGGGCGAGACGCTCGAGCTGCCCGTGAACGAGCGCTCGACCGGGAGCGCGATCCACGGCCTCGTCCGCTGGGCGAGCTGGCGCCCGCTCGAGCAGGGGCCGGCGCACGTCGTGCTCGAGCACGTCCTGCATCCGCAGCCGGGCTACCCGTTCGCGCTGCGCCTGCGCGTCGGGTACCGGCTGGGAGCGTCGGGGCTGACGGTGCGGACGGAGGCGGAGAACGTCGGCGCCCGGGCCTGCCCGTTCGGGGCCGGCCACCACCCGTACGTGCTCGCCCCGACCGGCCGGGTCGACGATCTCGTGCTGGACGGGGAACCGGTCGGGGCACGACGGCTCGACGAGACGCAGCGGGTGCCAGGAGGCTGGCGCCTGCAGGTGGGCGCCGCCGTCGTCTGGGCGGACGAGGCCTGGCCGTGGCGGCAGGTCTTCACCGGCGACGTGCCCGAGATCGCGCGGCGCGGGCTGGCGGTCGAGCCGATGACGTGCCCGCCGCAGGCGTTCCGGACCGGCGAGGGGGTGGTCCGGCTCGAGCCCGGCGAGCGCTGGCGCGGCGAGTGGGGAATCGAGGCGTGACGTGCACCCGGTGGTGAAGAAGCGCCTCGACGTCGTCCTCGTCGAACGGGGCCTCGCGGCGTCGCGGGCGCAAGCGCAGGCGCTCGTCCTCGCGGGCCTCGTGCCGGGCTACGACAAGCCCGGCCAGCAGGTGGCGCCCGACGCGGCGCTCCGCGTCGAGGCGGCGCCCCGCTACGTGTCCCGCGGCGGCTACAAGCTGGCGCACGCGCTCGATGCGCTCGGGCTGGAGCCGGCGGGGCTCGACTGCGTCGACGTGGGGGCCTCGACGGGCGGCTTCACCGACGTCCTGCTGCAGCGCGGCGCGGCCCGGGTGGTGGCGATCGACGTCGGCTACGGCCAACTCCATCCGAGGCTGCGTGCCGATGCTCGCGTCGTCGTCCTCGAGCGGACGAACGCGCGCCGGCTGCAGGAGCTCCCGTTCGCCCCGCAGCTCGCCGTCTGCGACGTCTCGTTCATCTCGCTGCGGCTGGCGCTGCCGCCGGTGTTGCGCCTCTGCGCGCCCGGCTGGCAGGCCCTGGTGCTCGTCAAACCGCAGTTCGAGGCGGGCCGGGCCGAGGTGGACAAGGGCGTCGTGCGCGACCCCGCGGTCAGGCGGCGGGTGGCGCGGTCCCTCGCCGAGGCGGCGCTCGGCTGGCAGGCGAGCGTGCGGGCCGTCGTAGACTCCGGGCTTCCCGGGCCGAAAGGGAACCGGGAGCTGTTCCTCCATCTCGTCCACGCCGACCGCCCGACGCTTCCCGATGACCTCGACGAGCAGATCGAGCAGGCCCTCGCCGGTTGAGGCGGCGGCGGTCGTCGCACACGGGCGGATCGACGTCCACGAAGCGGTCGAGCGGGTGCGGCTGGCGGCCGCCCGGGCCGGCGTCGCCCTGGTCGACGAGCCGGAGCAGGCCCAGCTCGCGGTCGCGGTGGGGGGGGATGGGACGATCCTGCGCACGCTGGCGCGCCTGCTCGGCACGGGGGTGCCGGTGATCGGGGTCAACTTCGGCCGGGTCGGCTTCCTCGCCTCGATCGAGCCGGAGCGGCTCGAGGCGGACTTGGCGCGCGTGTTCGCGGGCGAGTACCGGACGGTGGAGCAACCGACGCTCGAGGCACGCCTGGATGGGGAGGCGTTCGTCGCCGTGAACGACGTCGTCGCTACGAGCGCGACGCTCGGACGGATGGTCGAGCTCGGCTGGGCGGTCGCCGGCGAGGATCTCGGCATCGTCCCCTGCGACGGGATGATCTGCTCGACCCCGTCCGGCTCGACCGCGTACAACCTCTCGAACGGCGGGCCGGTGCTGGCGCGCGGGCTCGACGCGATGGCGATCACGTTCATCGCCCCGCACGCGCTCGACGCCCGGCCGCTGGTCGCCCCGCGGGGCGCCGAGCTCACGGTGCGGAACGCGACCCCCGACGTCGGAGCGGCCGTGCTCGTCGACGGCCACCGGGCCGGCGACCTGGCGCCGGAGCGCGCGCTCCTGATCCGTCTCGGCGAGCAGCCGAGCCTCCTCGCGACACTGCCCGAGACGACGTTCTTCGGCCGCTACCGCGACGTGTTCACGGCGCGCCGCTGAGCGGCGAGGCCTGCGCCCCCGCCGAGCGAGCGAAGTCCGCCTGCGCCGCGCAGGCCGTGGCCGTCGCTGCCATCAGCCTGGGGTCAGACCCCTGGCCGATGGCCGAAGCGGCCGGTGGGCGGCGTCGGCCGGCGGGTCTACCATCGGGCGGGTGCTGCGCCGGCTCAGGATCGAGAACCTCGTCCTCATTCGCGAGGCCGAGCTCGAGCTCGCCCCCGGCCTGAACGCGATCACCGGCGAGACAGGCGCCGGCAAGACGATCCTGACCCAGGCGCTCGGCCTGCTGCTCGGGGCGAAAGGGGACGCGTCCTACGTCGGGGCCGCCGGGCCGGAGGCCTACGTCGAGGCGGAGCTCGACCTGCCGGCCGAGCTGGAGGAGCTCGAGGGGCTGCGCCCCCAGGACGAGGACACGCTCGTCGTCTCGCGGCGCGTCTTCGCCGACGGCCGCACCCGGGCCTACGCCTGGGGCCGGGCGGCGGCGCGCGAGGACGTCGCGGCGGCGGTCGAGCGGGTCGTCGCGCTCTCCGGCCAGTTCGAGCAGCGCCGGCTCGCCCGCCCCTCATACCAGCTCGAGATCCTCGACCGCTTCTGCGGCGACGAGCAGCTCGCCCGCAGGGCGGCCGCCCGGGCGGCCTGGCGAGACCTGCAGGCCGCACGGCGGCGGCACGAGGAGCTGGCGGCGAACGCCGCCCTCGCCGAGCGGCGCCTCGCCGAGCTGCAGGCGCTGGTGGAGCACACGGCTGGGCTGCTGCCGGACGACGAGCAGCGCCTGCGGGGCGAGCGGGAACGGCTCCGCCACGTCGCCGAGCTCGCCGCAGGCGCCGCCGCGGCTCTCGCCGCGCTCGACCCGGAGGAGGGGGACGGGGCACGCGGGCTGGTCGCGCTCGCGGAGCGCTCGGTCGCGCCGCTCGAGCGGCTGGCGCCCGAGCTGCGCCGGGCGGGGGACGAGTTGCGCGACGTCGAGCTGCGCCTCCGCGAGACCGCCTCCGACCTGCACGCCTTCCTCGCGTCCCTCGAGGCGGAGCCGGGCCGCCTCGACGAGCTCGAAGCGGAGCTGGGCCGGATCGCGGACGCCAAGCGCCGCTTCGGTTGCGCAAGCTACGAGGAGCTCTTGCAGCGGGCCGAGGCGGCGCGAGCCGAGCTTGCGCTCCTCGAAGGCGGCGCGGATCCGGCCGAGGCGGCGGCTCGCGAGCTGGCGGCCGCGGAACGGCGGGTGCGGACGCTCGCCCGCGAGCTGCGGGCCGAGCGGAACGCGGCGGCGCCCGCCTTCGCCGACGCGGTCGCCGCCGAGCTGCGAACGGTCGGCCTCGGCGAAGGCGAGTTCCTCTGCGAGCTGCGCGAGCGCGAGGAGCCGGGTCCGACGGGCTTCGACGAGGCCGTCTTCCTCGTGCGGGCGAACGCCGGCCTGCCGTTTGCGCCGGTGGCCGAGACCGCCTCGGGCGGCGAGCTTTCTCGCATCGCGCTCGCGCTCGCGGCAGTGGCCGGCGGCGTGACGGCGTCGCGGCCTGGCCGGCGGGCCGCCGCGGCGGAGACGCTCGTCTTCGACGAGGTCGACGCCGGGCTCGGCGGCGAGACCGCGCACGCCGTCGGGCGGCTGCTGCGCCGGCTGGCCGAGCATGCGCAGATCGTGACGATCACGCATCTGCCGCAGATCGCGGCGCTCGCCGACCGGCACGTTCGCGTGGAGAAGACGGCCGGCGACCCGACGCAGGCCCGGATCGAGCAGCTCTCCGAGCCGGAGCGGAAGGTCGAGCTCGAGCGGATGCTCGGCGGGCAGGAGTTCCTTGCCACGGTACGTCGCTAGACGGACGCTGCCGGCCCCGGTGGAGGAGGTCTGGGCCCTGCTCGCCGAGGCGGAGCGGTTCGCCGAGTGGTGGCCGGGCGTCGAGCGGGTCGTGCCGACCGTGCGGCGCGCGCTTGCTCCTGGCGCGCTCTGGCAGGTCGAGGGCGCGACCCGGCCGAGCCTCCTGCGCAGGCCCCAGCTGAGCGGCACGCTCCTCGTGCTCGAGGTGGAGCCCCTGCGGCGGCTCGCGTTCCAGCTCAGCGGCGAGCGGCTCGAGGCCGAGCTCGCCTTCGAGCCCGTCGAGGACGGCGAGACGCTGGCGACGCTCGCGGTCGTGGCGCCCCGCCTGGTCGGCGTCGGCCGCGCGTTCCCCTCGCAGGCGCTCGCCCGGCTGGCGGCGCTCGTGCGCGGAAGAGGCGGCCCCGCCACGTAGGCCCCCTCCGGCGCCGCTGCTACCCTGGAATCCCGTGAGCGCACGGGCCCCGAAGTACGTCTTCGTGACCGGGGGAGTCGTCTCGGCGCTCGGGAAGGGTATCGTCGCCGCGTCGCTCGGTCGCCTCCTCAAGGCGCGCGGCCTCCGTGTGCAGCTGCAGAAGTTCGACCCGTACCTGAACGTCGACCCGGGCACGATGAGCCCGTTCCAGCACGGTGAGGTGTTCGTCACCGAGGACGGGGCCGAGACCGACCTCGACATCGGCCACTACGAGCGCTTCGTCGACGAGAACTTCGGGCGCAGCGCGAGCCACAGCGCCGGCGCGATCTGGGACACCGTCCTGCGCAAGGAGCGCAAGGGCGACTTCCTCGGAGCGACGGTGCAGGTGATTCCCCACATCACGAACGAGATCAAGGCGCGGATCCGCAGGGCCGCCGAGGCGAGCCCGGCGGACGTCGTCATCTCGGAGATCGGGGGCACCGTCGGCGACATCGAGTCGCTGCCCTTCCTCGAGGCGATCCGGCAGTTCCGGCGCGAGGTCGGTCCGGGGAACGTCGTCTACATCCACGTCACGCTCGTGCCGTTCATCGAGGCGGCCGGCGAGCTGAAGACGAAGCCGACGCAGCACTCGGTCAACGAGCTGCGCCGAATCGGCATCCACCCGGACGTCGTCGTCTGCCGATCGCACGAGGAGCTCTCGCCCGAGATCCGGCACAAGATCGCGCTCTTCGCGGACGTCGACGCCGAGGCGGTGGTGGCGAGCCCCGACGTAGCCGACGTGTACGAGGTGCCGCGAGTCTTGCAGCGCGAGGGCCTCGACCGCCTGGTCGGCGAGCGGCTCGGCTTGCAGCTCGCCCAGGCCGACCTCTCCGACTGGGACGCGCTGCTCGAGCGCCTGCACGGCCGGCGCGAGGTGGTGGAGATCGCGCTCGTCGGCAAGTACGTGAAGCTGCAGGACGCCTACCTCTCCGTGCACGAGGCGCTGAAGCACGCGGGGCTGGCGCACGGGTGCGCCGTCCGGGTGCGCTGGGTGGACGCCGAGCACACCTCCTACGAGGAGGCGGCCGAGCTGCTCGAGGCGGTCGACGGGGTCCTCGTGCCGGGCGGTTTCGGCTCCCGCGGCTGGGAGGGCAAGATCCTCGCCTGCCGCGTCGCCCGCGAGCGGCGAATCCCCTACCTCGGCATCTGCCTCGGCATGCACGTCGCCGTCTCGGAGTTCGCGCGCCACGTCGCGGGGCTCGAGGGCGCGAACTCGACGGAGATGGACCCCGAGACGCCGTACGCGGTGATCGACCTGCTGCCGGAGCAGAAGGGGATCGAAGACCTGGGCGGCACGATGCGGCTGGGCGCCCAGGCGGTCGAGGTGGCGGCTCCGTCGCGGGCGCGCGAGCTGTACGGGGAGGCGACGGTCCACGAGCGGCACCGTCACCGCTACGAAGTGAACAACGTCTACCGCGAGCGGCTGGTCGACGCGGGCCTCGTGGTCAGCGGCACGTTCCAGGAGGGACGGCTGGTCGAGATCGTCGAACTCCCGGACCATCCCTGGTTCGTCGCGAGCCAGTTCCATCCGGAGTTCAAGTCACGGCCGACCCGGCCGGCGCCGCTCTTCCTCGGCTTCGTCGGCGCCGCCCTCGAGCGGGCCCGGGCGCGCGTCGGCGCCCGCGTCGCCGCGTAGCCGGCGCGCCGTAGGATCGCCGCGTGTCCGAGGCGCTCGACCTGTTCCTCGAGCTGGCGGCCCTGCCGACGCCGCCCGGCGAGGAGCGGCCGGCCGCCGACCTCGTCCTCCGTTTCCTGCGCGACCTCGGCCTGCAGCCCGAGGAAGACGATACGGCGGCGACCGTCGGCTCGACCGCCGGCAACGTCTACGCCCGCCTCGAGCCGACCGCTGCGGGCACCCCGATCTTCCTCTGCGCCCACCTCGACACGGTGCCCCTGGACGGCGAGCTGCGACCGGTCGTGGAGGACGGCGTCGTGCGCAACGCGGGCGGGACGATCCTCGGCGCCGACAACAAGGCGGCCGTCGCGGCGATGCTGCAGGGGGTGCGACGGGTGCTGGCGGAGGGGCTCCCGCACGCGGGGGTCGAGCTGTTGTTCACGACGAAGGAGGAGGTCGGGCTGCTCGGGGCGGCGGCGTTCGACCACGCCCGCCTGCGAGCCCGGATCGGCTACGTCTACGACCAGGGCGGGCCGATCGGCGAGATCGTGCTCGGGTCGCCCTGGTCTCGCGCCTTCGAGGTGCGCTTCCACGGCCGGGCGGCGCACTCCGGGATGTTCCCCGAGGAGGGGCGCTCGGCCATCCGGGCCGCGGCTCGCGCGATCGCCGACCTGCGGCTCGGCCAGGTCGACGACGACACGACGGCGAACGTGGGCGTGATCCGCGGCGGCAGCGCGGGGAACGTGGTTCCCGAGTGGTGCACCTTCCTCGCCGAGGCCCGCTCCCACGACGAGGCGAAGCTCTCCGATCTCGTGCAGGAGATGCTGGAGGTGTGCTCGTTCGCGGCCAGCGAGACGGAGTGCGAGGTCGACATGGAGGTGCGCAAGAGCTACGCCGGCTACCGCCTGCGGCCCGACGAGCCCGCGGTCCGGCTCGCCGCCGTGGCGCTCGAGCGCTGCGGGCACGAGCCGCGTTTCACTCGCTCCGGCGGAGCGGCCGACGCCAACGTGTTCAACGAGCGCGGGCGCCGCTGCGTCAACCTCGCGAACGCGATGGTCGACGTCCACACCCCGCATGAGCGGATCGCGGTCGCCGACCTGGAGGCGATGGTCCGGGTGACCACGGCCCTGGTCGAGGCGGCGCGGGACGAGGGCCCGTGACGCTCGGGCCGGACGCGTCCCGGCGGGTGTACGAGGGACGCCTGCTGGGGCTGACGATCGAGCGGTGGGGCGGGCGCGAGCGGGAGATCGTCGAGCATCCGGGCGCGGTCGCCGTGGTGGCAGTCGACGAGGAGGGGTGCGTGACCCTCGTGCGGCAGCTGCGGGAGCCGGTGCGCGCCCGGCTGCTCGAGCTGCCGGCGGGGACGGCTGAGGCGGGCGAGCATCCGCTCACGACGGCGCAGCGGGAGCTTCGGGAGGAGTGCGGCTTGCAGGGAGGCACGTGGCGCGAGCTGGCCGCCTTCTGGACGACGCCCGGCTTCTGCCGGGAGCGGCTGCACCTGTTCGCGGCCGAGGGCGTCGTGCGCGGCGAGGCCGCCCCGGCCGAGGACGAGGAGCTCGAGCTCGTCCGCTGGCCGCTCGCCGAGGTGGCCGTCCGGCTGGGCGAGATCGAGGACGCGAAGACGCTCGCCGGGCTCCTCCTCTACCTGCACGCAGCCTCCGGGCGAGCGGGGCCCCGCTCGACCTAGCTGCGCGCCGCCATACCCCACCCAGGGTGGGGTGTCTTCCCCTCCGCCCTCGCGGTCGACGCTACCGCTCGAACCGTCACGGGTCCGTGCCGAGCGGTCGCGAATCACCGGCAATGTGGTTGCGGCAGCGTGTCGCCGTTCGCGGGCGATAGTGTCTGCCCCGCTTTGCGGATCGGCGTCCCGAAGGAGATCAAGCCGGACGAGTACCGAGTGGCGCTGACGCCGGCGGGCGCGCGCGAGCTCGTCCAGCGCGGCCACGAGGTCGTGGTCGAGGCCTCCGCCGGCGTGGGGAGCGCGTTCTCGGACGCCGAGTACGAGCGCGCCGGGGCACGGATCTGCTCGGTCGACGACGTCTGGGCGCAGGCCGACCTCGTGCTGAAGGTCAAGGAGCCGATCGAGGCCGAGTACCCGAGGCTGCGCGAGGGGCTCGTGCTCTTCACCTACCTGCACATCGCCGCCGACGCGCCCCTGACACGGGCGCTCGTCGAGAGCGGGATCACTGCCGTCGCCTACGAGACGGTCGAGACCGACGACCACCGGCTGCCGCTGCTCGCGCCGATGAGCGAGATCGCCGGCCGGCTCGCGCCGCAGGCGGCCGCCCACTTCCTGGAGCGTCCGCTCGGCGGCCGCGGCGTCCTGCTCGCCGGCACGCCCGGCGTCCAGCCCGGGCATGTGGTCGTGCTGGGAGGCGGCATCGTCGGCTACAACGCCGCGATCATCGCCCTCGGCCTGGGGGCTCGCGTCACGGTCCTCGAGCGGTCGATCGACCGGATGCGGCACCTGGACGAGATCCTTTCCGGGCGGGTCAGCCTCCTGATGTCCTCGGCGCTCGAGATCGAGGAGACGGTCGCGCAGGCCGACGTCGTGATCGGGGCGGTGCTGATCCCCGGGGCGCGAGCGCCGAAGCTGATCAGCCGCGCGATGCTCGCCGAGATGCGGCCCGGGGCCGTGATCGTGGACGTCGCCATCGACCAGGGCGGTTGCATCGAGACGGCGCGGCCCACCACGCATTCCGACCCGGTCTACGACGTCGACGGGATCATCCACTACTGCGTGGCGAACATGCCGGGCGGGGTGCCGGTCACGTCGACGAGGGCGCTCACGAACGCCACCCTGCCCTACGTCGAGGCGATCGCCGACCACGGTTTCGCGCAGGCGGTCACGGCTGACCGCGCGCTCGGGCGCGGCGTCAACGTCCTCGCGGGCAAGATCACGTACGAGGCGGTCGCAGAGGCCCACGACCTGGAGTACACCCCGCTTGCCGACGTCCTGCGGGGCGCCGCGGTCTAGGTTCGGCGGCTCTTCAGCTTCGCGGGGAACCGTTGCGCTTCTGGGCCGGCGTGAGCCGGACGACGACCCACGTCACGGCGGCCGCGACGGCGATCACCGCGACGACGTAGGCCAGGAAGGCGAGAAGGCCGAGGGCGGTCGACACCGGGACACCTAGAATAGCCTGGTGCCCAGAGCCTGCGTCATCGTGCTCGACGCCGTCGGCGCCGGCGAGTTGCCGGACGCGGCGCAGTACGGCGACGAAGGCTCGGACACCCTGGGCAACGTAGCCCGAGCCGTCGGCGGGCTCGACCTGCCGAGCCTCGAGGCGCTCGGGCTCGGCAACGTCGAGCCGCTCGAAGGATGCCCTCCCCAGCCCGGCGCGCCGGCGGTGGCAGGCAGGCTCGTGGAGCGGTCGAAGGGGAAGGACACGACGACCGGTCACTGGGAGCTGATGGGGGTCGTCACGGCGCAGCCGTTCCCCACCTACCCGCACGGCTTCCCCCACGACGTGATCGATCCGTTCATGCACCGCACCGGCAGGGGAGTCCTCGGCAACCGTCCCGCCTCGGGGACGGAGATCATCCAGGAGCTCGGCGAGGAGCACCAGCGCACCGGCAAGTGGATCGTCTACACCTCCGCCGATTCGGTCTTCCAGATCGCGGCGCACGAGGAGACCGTCCCGCTCGACGAGTTGTACGAGGCCTGCCGGGTGGCCCGCGAGATCCTGACCGGCAAGCACGCGGTGGGACGCGTCATCGCCCGGCCGTTCGTCGGGGAGCCCGGCAACTACGTGCGGACGCCGAACCGGCACGACTTCTCGCTCGAGCCGCGCCGCCCGAACTACCTGACGCTGATCCGGGAGGCCGGTCAGAAGGTCTACGGCGTCGGCAAGATCGGCGACATCTTCGCCGGCTGCGACATCGACGAGTCGCTGCCGACCAAGTCGAACATCGAGGGGATCCAGCAGACCGAGCGGCTCCTGCGCGAGCTCGAGCAGGGCTTCGTCTTCGTCAACCTCGTCGAGACGGACATGCTCTGGGGGCACCGCAACGACCCGGTCAACTTCCACCGCTGCCTGCAGGACTTCGACCGGCGCCTGCCCGACCTGCTCGATGCGCTGACCCCGGGCGACCTCTTGATCGTGACCTCGGACCACGGCTGCGACCCGACTACGCCGTCGACCGACCATTCCCGGGAGCACGCGCTCCTGCTCGCGTACGTCGAGGGCCGCAACGCGGCCGGCCGCACGCATCTCGGCGAGTTCGCCGACGTGGGGGCGACCGTGAACGCCTGGCTCGCGGGCAAGACGCCGTCGCGCGGCATCCCCGGCCAGCCGGTCGTCACCCCCTAGGACGCCGTCGCAGAGGAAGCGCGGGGGCTGAGCGGATGCCGGAGCTGCCGGAGGTCGAGAGCGTCCGCAGGCAGCTCGAGCCCGTCCTCGCCGGCCGTCGCTTCGACCGCGTCCAGATCGGCGACCCGCGCCTCGTCCGGCCGCACGAGCCGGCCGAGGTGGCGGCCGAGCTGACGGGCGAGCGGGTCGCCGCCGTCGAGCGGCGCGGCAAGTATCTGATCGTTCGGTTCGAGAGTGATCGTGCGCTGCTGATCCACCTCCGGATGACGGGGAGCCTCCTGCACGGCCCAGCCGGGTCGCTCCCGCCCGATCCGCACCGCCGTGCTGTTGTCAGCCTAGACAATGGATCGGACGTCATGTACCGCGACGTCCGGCGTTTCGGTACGTGGCTCGTCCTCGAGCGGGGTGAGCTCGAGCCCTATCTCACGGCCCGGGTCGGCGACGAGCCGCTCGATGCGCTCTTCACGGCGGCGAACCTCGGTGAGCGGCTCGCCGGTCGCCGCACGAGCCTCAAGGCGGCGCTCCTCGATCAGCGCACGCTCGCCGGCCTCGGGAACATCTACGCCGACGAGGCGCTCTGGCGGGCGCGTCTCAACCCGCTGCGGCCGGCGGGCGGGCTCGAGCGAGCGGAGCTACGCCGCCTGCACCGCGGCATTCGGGCCGTCCTCGAGGACGGTCTGGCGCGGCAGGGCTCGACGCTGCGCGACTACCGGCTGCCCGACGGGAGCGACGGCTCGATGCAGCACGAGTTTCGCGTCTACGGTCGCGACGGGGAGCCGTGCGACCGCTGCGGCACGCCGATCGTCAAGACGCGGGTCGCGGGCCGCGGTACGTGGTACTGCCCGAGCTGCCAGCCGGAGTCCGCAGCTCAGGCCGCGAGCAGCTCGTCGAGACGTCCCTCGCGGTCGAGGCGCCAGAGCTCCGAGTAGCCGCCGATCGGCCGGCCGTCGATCAGGATCTGCGGCACCGTCCAGCGGCCGGTGAGGTCGAACACGGTCTGGCGGAACGCAGGGTCGTCGTCGAGATGGACTTCCTCGTAGGGAAGGCCCTTGGAGTCGAGCAGCGTCTTCGCGCGCACGCAGTAGCCGCACCAGCGCGTCGTGTAGATCCGAATGCGGTTCATCCCTTCGTACAACGGAGAACCGGCGCGAGGCGTTCCCGGCAGCAGGCGCTTCTAGACTGGGACGGACGTGACCGGTCGTGCGTACAGCACGGAGGCGGTCGTGCTCCGCTCGCTCCGCCTGGGAGAGGCCGACCGCGTGCTCCACCTCTACACGCGGGCGCACGGCCGAGCCGGAGCCGTGGCAAAAGGGGTGCGCAGGACGAGGTCGCGCTTCGGCGCCCGGCTCGAGCCGCTCTCGCACGTCGAGCTCGTCCTCCACCGCGGGCGCGGCGAGCTGGAGACGGTGACTGCCGCCCAGCTCGTCCGCTCGCACCACGAGGCCCGGGAGGACTACTACCGCTTCTCGGTCGGGACGATCGGCGCGGAGGCGATGCTCCGCCTGTTCAGCGAACAGGAAGCGAACGAGCGGGCGTTCACGGCGCTGACCCGGTTCCTCGACCTCCTCGACGGCTCGCCGCGCACCGGCGAGCGCCCCGCGCTCGACCCGCTCGGCCTCGCCTTCCAGCTCAAGCTGCTCTGGCTCTCCGGCTACCTGCCGCACGTCTCGGGCTGTGCCGAGTGCGGGGCGGAGGGGACGCCGCTCGTCGGCTACTCGCCGCGAGCCGGCGGCGCCGTCTGCAGCCGCTGCGCGCCCTCGGCGCGGGCGCTCGCGCTGGCCGCAGAGGGGATCGCCGCGATCGAGGCGCTGCTCTCGCAGCCGCTCGCGGCCGCGGCCGGGCTACGGCTCTCCGAGCGCGCCCGGCGCGACGCGCTCCGCGTGGTCACCGCCTCGTACGAGTACCACGGCGGCTTCCGCCTGCGGACGCTGAGCGCCTGAACGCCGGCAGCGCCCTCAGCCGGCGTACGCGAACGCGTCGAAGTGGAGCGTGCCGCGCTCGCAGACGCTCGTGGGCGGCTCGATCGGCGCGTCGGTCGCACCGCCGCCGTTGGGCGTCACCTGCAGCGTGTGCGCGGTCGGCTGGCAGGCGCCGCTCTGCGAGTCGCCCGTGCCGGCGACGTCGGGGGAGAAGCGGGCGTGCGCGACCGCGGAGGCGCCGGGCTCGAGCACGACGCGAGCCGCCTGCAGGGGGCCGGCGGGAGCGACGTGGGTCGGTAGCGGGGCGCCGGTCGCGCCGAGGAGGGTCGCCGCGGGCAGGCCGCGCAGGTAGCAGCGGCTACTGGACGTGTTCTTCAGGGTCAGGACGTACTCGACCTGACCGGCGCCGGCGCTGCCGGGCACGACCGCGAACGTGCCGGCGAGGTCGACGGCGATGCAGGGGCGGGCAGGCGGCGCCGCGCGTCTCGTCACCGTCCGGGTGGTCGTCACCGTGCGGGTCCGGGTCACGGTCACCGTCGTCGCGCCCGCGCCGCAGCCCGCGGCGGCGGTGACCGCTGCCAGCGCGAGGGCCAGCGGCAGCGCTGCCTTCACGCCTTCGGCGAGCGCCAGTCGCGCTGGAGCGCCTCGTCCAGCCATTCCCGCACCCGGGCGAGCGGCAGCCGCTCCTGCGCCAGCGAGTCCCGGTCGCGTACGGTGACCGTCTCGTCCTGGAGCGTCTGCTCGTCGACGGTGAACGCCCATGGCGTGCCTATTTCGTCCTGACGGCGGTAACGCCTTCCGATCTGGCCGCTGTCGTCGTGCTCGACGACATGGTGGCGGCGAAGCTCCTCGTAGAGCGCCCTCGCCCTGGTGGCCATCCCCTCGTCACGCGGTACGAGCGGCAGGATCGCCGCCTTGACGGGCGCGATCTTGGGGTGGAGCCGGAGCACGACCCGCTCCCGCTCGCCCACGAGCTCCTCGTCGTAGGCGTCGCAGAGGAAGGCGAGCATGATCCGGTCGATCGAGACGGCGGGCTCGATGACGTGGGGCGTGTAGCGGGAGCCGTCGGGGTCGACCCACTCGAGCTTCGTGCCCGAGTGGCGGCTGTGCTGGGTCAGGTCGTAGTCGCCGCGGTTGGCGATCCCCTCGAGCTCCTGCCAGCCGATCGGGTAGCGGTACTCGAGGTCGCTCGTCGCGCTCGAGTAGTGCGAGCGCTCTTCCGGGGAGTGCTCGCGGACGCGCAGGTTGCCGTCGCGCAGCCCGAGGTCGAGGTACCACGCGCGGCGGGTCTCGATCCAGTAGCGGTACCAGCCATCGGCCTCGGCGGGCGGGACGAAGAACTCCATCTCCATCTGCTCGAACTCGCGTAGCCGGAAGAGGAAGTTGCCGGGCGTGATCTCGTTGCGGAACGACTTGCCGACCTGGGCGATGCCGAAGGGGGGCTTGCGGCGGGCGAGCTGGGCGACGTTCTTGAAGTTGACGAAGATCCCCTGGGCGGTCTCCGGGCGCAGGTAGGCGAGCGAGCTCTCGTCCTGGAGGGCGCCGACGTGGGTCTCGAACATCAGGTTGAACTGCCGCGGCTCGGTCAGGTCGCACTCGTCGCTCTCGCCTGGACGCTTGCTCGGCTTGCGGCCGCAGCTCGCGAGCTCGAGCTGGTCGGCCCGGAAGCGGAGCTTGCAGGTCCGGCAGTCGACGAGCGGGTCGGTGAAGCCGGCGACGTGGCCCGACGCTTCCCAGACCCGGGGGTTGAGGATGATCGCCGAGTCGAGGGCGACGATGTCGTCGCGTTCCTGCACCATGGCGCGGAACCAGAGGGAGCGGATGTTGTTCTTCGTCAGCACCCCGTAGTGGCCGTAGTCGTACGTCGCTCCGAGGCCTCCGTAGATCTCCGAGGACGGGAAGACGAAGCCGCGGCGGCGACAGAGGGAGACGATCGTGTCCATCGTCAGCGGCGTCGCCGTCCCGGTCATCGGGGGTGAGGGTAGCGGGGGCACCCGTGGGCGCCGTGTCCGCCGCGTTCCCGGCGGCATGCCGCGGCTGGTGATCTGGCACGAAGTCGCGACGAACGTGCGACGAACGGCGCGGTACGCTGAGCTTCCCCGGGGTGGGTGGGGGGTTGGGATGGAGGCTAGCCGGCGCCGGTACGCTGAGCCGGGATGCCCAACCCGCCGGTCGAGCTGCACGTCGTCTCCGACGCCACCGGCGAGACCGCGGCCCGGCTCGTCCAGGCGCTCGAGGCGCAGTTCCCCGAGCAGGAGTTCGTCGAGATCCGGCATCCGCGCGTCGAGTCGGAACGCGACCTGCAGCTCGCGGTCAGCCGGATGCGCGGGCGGCGGGCGGTCGTCGTCTACACCCTCGTCGAGCCCGAGCTGCGCGACGCCATGCGGACGCTCTGCCGCCGCGCGCGCCTCCACTACTGCGACCTGCTCGGCCAGCCCATCGACGCCGTTGCGCGCGTCTCCGGGCAGGCGGCGAAGATGACGCCCGGCTCCCGGCCACCGCTCAACTCCGCCTACTTCCGGCGGATGGAGGCGATCGAGTTCGCCGTCCGCTACGACGACGGGGTGGCGCAGGGCTTGCACGAGGCGGACGTCGTCCTCGTCGGCGTCTCGCGCACCTCGAAGACGCCGCTCTCCATCTACCTCGGCTACCTCGGTCACAAGGCGGCGAACGTGCCGGTCGTCAAGGGGATCGAGCCTCCGGTCGAGCTGTTCGAGGTCGAGCCGGCGAAGGTCGTCGGGCTGACCATCGACCCGAACCGCCTGGCCGAGATCCGCCGCGCCCGCGTGCGCGCCATGGGGGCTCCCGGCCGCAACCGCCAGTACGCCGAGCTCGCCGAGATCTACGAGGAGCTCGAGCAGGCGGAGCGCCTCCATCGCCGCCTCGGCTGCCCCGTGATCGACATCTCGGAGCTCTCGATCGAGGAGACGGCGCACCGCATCCTGCGGGTCGTCGAGGAGCGCCGGAGCGAGCAACGGGCGCGCGCCGCCCGATGAGCGTCTCCCCCGGCCGCGGGCGAGCGAAGCCCCGGATCCCGTTCCGCTACTGGGCGCTGTGGTGGGCGACCTTGCTCGCGGCCGACGTCGTCTTCTACGTCCTGCTCACCCCGCTCTGGATCGGCCTCCGGACCCTCGCCTGGGTAGCGGAGTTCCGCGCCCGCCGCCGGCGTTAGGCCCTCGAGCGGCGGCTCGCGGTGGCTCGGCCGACCCCTGCGAGCCGCCCAGCGGCGCACACGTCCGGCGGCGCGTCGCCCTGGCTATGTCAACATCTGCTGCCCATGCCCCGCTACGTCTACGACTTCGACGAGCCCGCCGGGGGCGGGCGCGAGCTGCTGGGGGGCAAGGGCGCCGGGCTGGCCGAGATGACTCAGCTCGGGGTCCCCGTCCCGGCCGGCTTCACGATCACGACCGATGCCTGCCGCGCCTTCCTCGCCTCCGGCGGCCAGGTAGACGGCCTCGCCGAGGAGGTAGCAGAGCACGTCGAGCGGCTGGAGCGGCGGACCGGCAAGCGCTTCGGCGACCCCGGGGACCCGCTGCTCGTCTCCGTGCGCTCGGGGGCCGCGATCTCGATGCCGGGGATGATGGACACGATCCTCAACCTCGGGCTCTCCGACGCCGCCGCCGAGGGGCTGGCGAGCAGCACGGGCAACCCGCGCTTCGCCTACGACTCGTACCGGCGCCTGATCCAGATGTACGGGGAGGTGGTGGACGGGATCGACGCCGAGCGGTTCGAGGGTGCCCTGGCCGAGCTGAAGCGCGAGCGAGGCGTCGAGCAGGACGTCGACCTCTCCGCCGACGACCTGACGGAGCTCGTGACGAGGTTCAAGCGGATCTACGAGCAGGAGACCGGCGCCCCGTTCCCGCAGGACGCGCGCGAGCAGCTGCGGCGGGCGATCGACGCCGTCTTCCGCTCGTGGAACAACCCGCGGGCGCAGGTCTACCGGCGCACCTACGGCATCCCCGACGACCTCGGCACCGCCGTCAACATCGTCCAGATGGTCTTCGGGAACAAGGGCGAGAACTCCGCGACCGGCGTCTGCTTCAGCCGCAACCCCTCCACCGGGGAGCAGGGCGTCTACGGCGAGTACCTCGTCAACGCCCAGGGCGAGGACGTCGTCGCGGGCATCCGCACGCCGCAGCCGCTCGAGACGATGCGCGAGCGGCTGCCGGATGCGTACACCCAGCTGCTCGAGACGGTCGGGACCCTCGAGCGACACTACCGCGACGTCCAGGACATCGAGTTCACCGTCGAGGAGGGCACGCTCTACCTCCTGCAGACCCGCAGCGCGAAGCGGACCGCCGCCGCGGCGCTCAAGGCGGCCGTCGACATGGCGGCGGAGGGGCTGATCAGCCGCGAGGAGGCGGTCGGCAGGATCGACCCGGCCCAGCTCGACCAGCTTCTCCACCCGCGGCTCGACCCGGACGCGCAGCTCGAGGTCGCCGCGCGGGGACTGAACGCGTCCCCGGGAGCTGCGAGCGGCAAGATCGTGCTCGACGCGGACACCGCCGAGGAGCGCGGCAAGGCCGGCGAGGCAGTGATCCTCGTCCGCTGGGAGACGACGCCAGACGACATCCACGGCCTGATCCAGGCCCAGGGGGTCCTGACTGCGCACGGCGGCATGACCTCGCACGCCGCCGTCGTCGCGCGGGGGATGGGCAAGCCGTGCGTGGTCGGCTGCGAGGACCTCGAGATCGACGTCCAGGCCGGCACCGTCAGGATCGGCGGGCGCGAGCTGCACGAGGGCGACCTGCTCACGATCGACGGCGGCAGCGGCCAGGTGATCGTCGGCGAGGTGCCGCTCGTGCCGCCGCAGATCAACGAGGACTTCGAGACGATCCTCGCATGGGCGGACGACCTGCGCCGGCTCGAGGTGCGCGCGAACGCGGACAACCCCGAGGACGCCGCCAGGGCTCGCCAGTTCGGCGCGCAGGGGATCGGCCTCTGCCGCACCGAGCACATGTTCTTCGGCGAGGAGCGGCTGCCGGTCGTGCAGGAGATGATCCTCGCCGCCGACGCCCAGGGCCGCCGCAACGCCCTCGAGCGGCTCCTACCGTTCCAGCAGTCCGACTTCGAGGCGATCTTCGAGGCGATGGCGGGGCTGCCCGTGACCATCCGGCTGCTCGACCCGCCGCTGCACGAGTTCCTGCCGCCGCTGGAGGAGGCGCGCGACGAGCGCCTACGGCGCCGGATCCGCGCGCTCTCCGAGGTCAACCCGATGCTCGGGACGCGCGGCTGCCGGCTCGGCATCCAATGGCCCGAGATCTACGAGATGCAGCTCCGCGCGATCGCGCGCGCGGCGCGGGCCGTGCAGGAGCGCGGAGGCCAGCCGCCGCTCGTCGAGATCATGCATCCGCTCGTCGGCTTCCGCGAGGAGCTGCGCCGGCTGCGCGAGCTGACCGACCAGGTGATGCAGGACGAGGCGCCGGGCCTCGAGTACCTGTGCGGGACGATGATCGAGCTGCCGCGGGCGGCGCTGCGCGCCGACGAGATCGCGGAGCTCGCGGACTTCTTCTCCTTCGGCACGAACGACCTGACCCAGACCACCCTCGGCATGTCGCGCGACGACGCGGAAGGCAAGTTCCTCACCGTCTACCTCGAGGAGGGGGTGCTCGCGCGCAACCCGTTCGAGGTCCTCGACCAGGACGGGGTGGGAGACCTGATGCGGATCGGCGCCGAGCGCGGCAGGCAGACGAAGCCGGCGCTGAAGCTCGGCATCTGCGGCGAGCACGGCGGCGAGCCGAGCTCCGTCGAGTTCTGCCACCGGATCGGGCTCGACTACGTGAGCTGCTCGCCCTACCGCGTCCCGCTGGCCCGCCTCGCGGCCGCCCAGGCGGCGCTGAAGGAGGCAGAGCGCGCACAGTACGTTCCGGCGGGCGGCTGAGCCGGGCAGACCGGCCGGCCGGGCCCGCCTCGGGCCGTCTCAGGAAGCCAGGCGCCGCTCGATCTCGTCGAGCTTGCGCAGGACGTCCTGGATGTCGGGCCGCGGCTTGGGGAGGACGTCGAGCGTGCCCTCCGGCTCCAGGTCGACGCGCTCCACGTCGGCCAGCTCGAACCCCTGGCGGCGGACCGTGGCGATCAGCTCCTCCTCGGTGATCGCCTCGCGGCGCAGCGCCCGCCGGTTGATCTGGCCGCGCTCGTAGAGCGTCGTCGAGCCGCCCTGGAGCAGCTTGCCGAAGCGCGGGCTGTGGAAGGCGCCGCGCACGACGAGGTAGTTGATGACGATCAGGATCGTCGCGCCGAGCAGGCCGCCGGCGAGCGAGTTGTCGTTTCCGATCACCGCGTTCTGGACGATGTTCGAGAGGAGCATCAGCACCACGAGGTCGAACGCGTTGAGCTGCGCGAGCTGGCGCTTTCCCGCCGCGTGCAGCAGCACGAGCAGCGCGAGGTAGACGGCGACCGTCCGCACCGCCTTCTCGGCGGGCGAGATCCCCATGCTCACGAGGTCGTGCCAGAGCACGGGGAAGGGTTCGCTAGGCGTAGCCGCGCACCTGCCAGTACGCGATCGCGATGCTGCCGGCGGCGACGAGCACGAGCCCGAGGACCCCGCCGAGCCCGAGGTGCCCGTAGGCGGCGCGGCCGTGCTCGCGCCAGCCCGCGTAGGCGAGGGTGACGAGGATCCCGCCGATCAGGCCGCCGACGTGGCCGCCCCAGGAGATGTTGGGGATCGTGAACGAGATGGCGAGGTTGATCACGATCCAGGTCATCGCGTTGCCGGCCAGACGACCCGTCAGCTGCCACTCGAGGATCAGCATCGCCCCCAGGATCCCGAAGATCGCCCCCGACGCGCCCAGGATCGGCGTGTCCGGCGCCTGCAGCAGCCCCCCCGCGGAGCCGGCGAGGCCGGAGACGAGGTAGAGGCCGACGTAGCGGACACGGCCGAGGTACTGCTCGACGGGGGTGCCGATCACGTACAGGGCGAGCATGTTGAACCCGATGTGGAGGATGTTGGCGTGCAGGAACATCGCGCTCACCAGCCGCCACCAGCCGCCCTGCGCCACCCACGGGCCGTAGAGGATCATCTTGTCGAACAGCGCCCCGCCCGGCGCGTTGAGACCGCCCCCTTGCGCCGCCGTCAGCAGGTAGACCGCGACGTTGATCGCGATCAGGATCCGCGTCACCGGCGCGCTGCCCGACGCGAGCGCCACCCCGGGGGCGCGGCGCACCGGCCGCGGCCGGATCCGGCTCGCGACCGGGTTACGGCCGCCCGCGTGCTCCGGGCACCGGATTCCGACGGCGGCGAACGTCGCACAGTCGGCGCAGACGGGACGTCCGCACTCCGAGCAGGAAAGCCCGGTCTCCCGGTCCGGATGCCGGTAGCAGGTGCGAGGCTCGGGGCTCGACATCGAGGCTAGCGTAGCCTGGCTCATGCGCGTCCACGTCGCGTTCACTCCGGGGGAGACGACCCCCGCTCCCGTCGGCGTGGTCGTCGACGTCCTGCGGGCCACGTCGACGATCTGCCAGGCGCTCGCCTCCGGCTACCGGCGCGTCCTCTGCTGCGCGGACGTCGACGAGGCTCGCCAGCTCGCCCGCGACGCGGGCCCGGCGGCGCTGGCGGGGGAGCGCCGGCTGGAGCGGATCGAGGGCTTCGACTTCGGCAACTCCCCGGGCGAGCTCGCCGGGGAGCCGGTCGCCGAGACGCTGATCCTGACCACGACGAACGGGACACGGCTGCTCGCCGCCGCCGCCGAGCGGTTCGACCGGGTCTACGTCGGCTCGCTCCTCAACCTCGACGCGGTCGCCGCCGCCGCCCGCGAGAGCGGGGAGGACGTCGCCGTCCTCTGCGCCGGCGTCCTCGGCGAGCTCGCCCTCGACGACGCCTACTGCGCCGGCCGGATCGCCGAGGCGGTGGGCGGCCGTCCCGAGGACTCGGCGCGCGCCGCGATCCTGCTCGCACGGAGCTTTCCGGGCCCGCTCGCCGCGCTCGAGGCGAGCCGCAGCGCCGCCAACCTGCGCCGGCACGGCCTGGGAGCCGACGTCGAGCGCTGCGCGCAGGTGAACGCCCTCGACGTCGCGCCCCGCGTCGTCCGCCGGGTCGGCCCCGCGGCCGAGGTCCGCTAGCCGCGAGGCCTCGCCGGCGCGGCCGGCGCTACGTGCGCTGGCGAACGGCGACCTCGTACTTCGCGACCGACGTGCGCCGGCCGGGTGTCTCAGCCTCGGGCATCGCCGCGAGGATCGTGTCGCCGCGCGCGTAGTCCTCCTCGCTCTCGAACACGATCAGCGCCAGCGCCCGCCTGGCCTCGGGGTCGTGCAGGATCGTCACCTCGGCGGGGGGCAGACCCTCGGGCGGGTTGCTGGCGGCCATCTCGGCCATCCGCTGCGGGCTGACGTCCTCGAACGAAACGACGCGTGCGAGTGCCATGGGCTCTCCTTGGTCGTGGACGGCGTGACTCTACGCCTCAGCGCAGGCGACCTCCACGCCGCAGCACCTCGAGCCGGCGCCGGTCCCGCTTGGAGAGGCCCGCTCCAGCGCTCCGAAGAGCCGTCTTGACAGGCGAACGTACGTTCTGATAGAACACACGTTCCCGTGATCGCCTGCATCTCCATCCCCGGGCTCGAGCTGAAGGCGGCGCTGCGGCGGACGCCGACGCTCGCGCTTCGCCCGGCTGCGCTCGCGCCCGAGCCGCGAGGGGAGCCGCTCGTCGGGCCGGTGACGGCAGCGGCCGAAGCTGCGGGCGTACGGCCGGGGATGCGGCTGGGCGAGGCGCTCGCCACCTGTCCCTCGCTCGTGCTCGTCGAGCCCGACGCAGCCGGCGCGGAGCTCGCCTGGGAAGAGATCGTGCGCTCGCTCGAGGACGCGGGGTTCGCGGTCGAGCCGGCCTCGCTCGGCGTCGCGTACTTCGAGACGGCGGGAGTCGAGCGGCTGTACGGCGGCTTGGAGCCGGCGCTCCGGCGCGCGCGCGCCGCAGTGGGGGCGGAGTGGGACGCGCGGATCGGCGTCGCCGCCCGCCGCTTCGCCGCGCTCGCGGCCGCCTGCGTCGCCCGGCCCGGCCAGCTCGTCGTCGTCGCCGGCGACGAGCTCTCCCGCTTCCTCGCGCCGCTGCCGCTGACGCTGCTGCCGCTCGAGCGGGCTCGCTACGAGGAGCTCGAGGCGCTCGGAGTCCGCACCCTGGGGCAGCTGGCGGCGCTGCCGGGCGGCGCCGTGGCGGAGCGGCTCGGTCCGGACGGCCGGCGCGCCTGGCGCCTGGCGAGGGGCGGACCGGCTGGGCGCGTGCGCGGCCGGCGCCCGCCTGTCGCCGCTGCCGTCTCGCTCGAGTTCCCGCAGGCGGTCGGCAACGAGCTGACGCTCCGCCGCGCGCTCGCACGGCTCGTCGAGCAGGCGCTCGCCCGGCCCGAGCGGCGCGACCGCTTCGTCCGCAAGGTCGCGCTCGCGGCGCGGCTCGAGAGCGGCGGCTCGTGGCGGCGGACGCATACCCTGCGCGAGCCGAGCGCCGATCTCGACCGCCTCCGGGTCGCGCTCGCACCGCGGCTGGCTGACCTGCCGGGGCCGGTCGTCGAGCTCCGGCTCGAGCTCGTCGAGCTGACCGAGCCGGCCGGGCGCCAGCTCGAGCTGCTCGCCGCGGGCGGCGAGGAGCAGGCACGGCTGCGCGACGGGCTCCGGCAGGTGCGTGCGAGCACCGGCTCCGGCTCCGTCTGCACGATCGTCGAAGTCGCGCCGTGGTCCCGGATTCCGGAGGCGCGGGCGCTGCTGGTTCCCAAGGACGAGTGAGGGGTGGGCTGGCAGGAGCGGGCCCAGGGAAGCGCCAGGAGGTTCCCCGGGCGGGTGGCGCTGGGAGGCCGGATTCGCGGGCCGCGAGACCGCGGGGACGGGGCGCCGCCCGCTTCCACGCCCCGCTCGCCGCCCGCGTCGTCGCGGCAGCGGACGGGACGCCGCGGGAGGTGAACCACCGGCCGGTCGAGCTCGTCCGCGAGGAGTGGCGTGTCGTCGACCGCTGGTGGACGGAGGAGCCCGTCGTCCGCCGCTACTTCGAGCTCGTGCTCGCAGGCGGCGAACGTGTCGTCGTCTTCCACGACGCTGCCGGCGGCGGCTGGTACGCGCAGCGCGGCGCGTGAGCGAGCCGCCGTCCGAGCGGCCGTCGTCGCACGCTCCCTCGGCGCGGCCGCCGCTCCGGTCGCGGTTGCTCACCGCCACCTCACGCGAGCCCGGCTAGGGTCGCCGGGATGAGGTCGGGCCTGGCCGTCGTCCTCGCCGCGCTCGCGGCGATCGCCCTCGTGGGCGCGTTCGTCCACCGGAGCCGGACCACGTCCGCGGCCGGGAGCGGCACGACCGCGACGACGCCGCAGCCCGCGCCGAACCCGAACCGGGTCGTCACGACGCCCGGGCCGCTGCCGGGCGGCCTGCTGATCGCCGACCGCGGCAACGACCGGATCCTGCTCGTCGACTCGCACCGCCGCATCCTGTGGCGCTTCCCGACGGCGCGCGACCGCAGGCTCGGCCGTCACGTCGTCTTCGACGACGACACGTTCGTCGAGCCCGGCGGTCGGGCGCTCGTCTCGAACGAGGAGGACAACCAGGACATCCTCTCGATCGACATCCGCACGCACGCCGTCACCCGGCTGTACGGGACGCCGGGCGTCAAGGGCGGCGGCCCGAACCAGCTCGACTGGCCCGACGACGCGTACGTGCTGCCCGACGGGACGCTGACCGTCGCGGACGCCTACAACTGCCGCATCCTGTTCATCCGCCACCACCGGATCGTGCGCCAGATCGGCCGCACCGGCGTCTGCGTGCACGATCCGCCCCGCACCCTCGGCGCCGTCAACGGCGACACGCCGCTGCCGGACGGCGGCGTCCTCGTCTCCGAGATCACCGGTTCCTGGATCGACGACTTCAGCAAGACCGGCAAGCTGCGCTGGTCGTTCCAGGCGCCCGTCTCGTACCCCTCCGATCCCCAGCCGCTGCCCGGCGGCCGCATTCTCCTCGCCGACTACACGAGCCCCGGCGCCGCGCTGATCCTCAACCACCGCGGCAAGGTGCTCTGGCGCTACGGACCGGCCTCCGGCTGGGGGGCGCTCGACCACCCGTCGCTCGCGATCATGCTCCCGAACGGGAACATCGCGATCAACGACGACTACGGCGACCGCGTGGTCATCGTCGACCCGAAGGCGCACCGGATCGTGTGGCAGTACGGCCACCGGGGAGCGCCCGGCCGCGGCCCCAACGAGCTCCGCATCCCCGACGGGATGGACTACGTCCCGCTCGGCCCGCACGAGAAGCCGCTCTGGTTCCTCGTCCACCACCCCTAGTCGCTCAGCGGGGCCGCGGTAGGATCGGAGCGAACGGGAGCCCGGCGAGAGGGCGAGCGCAGGCGTCGCCGACCGTCAGACCCTGATCCGGGCCCCGCCGGCGAAGGGAGGCTCGGGGACGTGGAGGAGCGCTTCGATCTGGCCGTCGTCGGGGGCGGCGTGATCGGTCTGGCCTGCGCCTGGCGCGCTGCACGCCGCGGGCTCCGCGTGTGCGTCGTCGAGCGGCATGAGCCCGGTCGTGGCGCCACCCAGGCAGCAGCCGGCATCCTCGGCCCCGACAGCGAGGCGGAGCCCGCGGCCGCCGCGCTCGCCGAGCTCGGCCGCCGCTCGCTCGAGCTGTGGCCCGGCTTCGCGGCCGAGCTCGAGCAGACGACCGGCTGCGACGTCGGCTTCGAACGCTCCGGCACCCTGGCCGTCGCCCTCGACCGCGGCGAGCTGGAGGCGCTCGAACGCGAGCGCGACACCCTTGCAAAGCTGGGGCTCGAAGCGCGCAGGCTGACGGCCGACGAGTGCCGGGCGCTGGAGCCCGGCCTCGCGCCGACCTGCGCCGGCGGCCTGCTCGTGCCCCATGAAGCGCAGGTCGACCCGCGCCGGCTTGTCGCAGCGCTCCTCGAGGCGGCCGCCGCCGCGAAGGTCGAGCTCCGGGCCGGCGTGCGGGTCGCGCGCCCGCTTGTCTCTTCCGGCCGGGTTCGCGGCGTCGAGCTCGCCCGCGGAGACCGACTCGAAGCGGAGCGCGTCCTCCTCGCAGCCGGGGCGTGGACGGGAACGGACGGCCTGGCGCCGCGGCCGCTGCCGGTCCGTCCGGTGAAGGGGCAGGCCCTACGGCTGCGTGCGGCCGTAGGTGCACGTCCGGCCGTGCGGATGATCCGGAGCGAGCGCGTCTACGTCGTCTCCCGCGCCGCCGGCGAGGTGGTAGTGGGCGCGACGGTCGAGGAGCGGGGCTTCGACACCGCCGTCACCGCCGGGGGCGTGCTCGAGCTGCTGCGAGAGGCGTGCCGCGTCCTGCCGGGCCTGGCGGAGCTGGAGCTGGTCGAGGTCGCCGCGGGGCTGCGGCCCGCGTCGCCGGACAACGGCCCGCTCGTGGGCGAGACCGGCCTGGAGGGGCTGCTGGTAGCGAGCGGCCACTACCGGAACGGGATCCTGCTCGCTCCCGTGACGGCGGAGGCGGTCGCGGAATTCCTCACGGGGGGCGCCTGGCCGGAGGTCGTAGCGCCGTTCCGGCCGGAGCGATTCGCCTGACGCTGCTCGGCGACGGCGAGGAGCGCGAGCTGCCGGTGCTCCAGGCGGTCCTCGCTCGCAGAAACCCGCGCTGTCCTGGCCCCGAGCGAACAGGTGTTCGTGTAGAACAGGGACGTGCCGTACGTCGAGCTCCATGCCCACAGCGCCTACTCGTTCCTCGACGGGGCGTCGCAGCCGGAGGAGCTCGCGGCGCGGGCGGCGGAGCTCGGCTACGAGGCGCTCGCGCTCACCGACCACGACGGCGTCTACGGCTCGCTCGAGTTCGCCCGGGCGGCGAAGGACTTCGGCCTGCGACCGATCACCGGCGCCGAGGTGACGCTGACGGGGGGTTCGCACGTCACCCTGCTCGTCGAGTCGGCGCGCGGCTACGCGAACCTCTGCCGGCTGCTGACGGCGGCGCATGCAGGAACGCGGCCGAAGGAGGGGAGGGAGCCGCTGCCGCCCCGGCTCGACCAGGCGCTGCTCGAGGAGCTGAACGAGGGGCTCGTCTGCCTCTCCGGCTGTGCGCGCCGTGGCCTCGCCGTCCTCGACCCGAACGCGGCGGCCCGACTGGCGCGCGCCTTCGGCCGCGACCGCTTCTACGTCGAGCTGCAGCGCCCGTACGAGCGCGGGGACGCCCGTCGCAACGCGCGCCTGCGCGAGCTGGCGGCCGCCCTCGGCGTCCAGACAGTGGCGACGGGCGACGTGCACGCGCACGACCGCGCCCGGGCGGCGCTCCAGGACGTCCTCGTCGCCATCCGCTGCCGCACCTCCCTGGAGGGCTGCGAACGCGAGCGGCGCGGCAACCACGAGTCCGTGCTCCTGGCGCCGCAGGAGCTGCTCGACCGCTTCCCCGGCGACCGCGACGCCGTCCTGCGCACGCGTGCGCTGGCCGAGCGCCTGGAGTTCGACCTGACGGAGGAGCTCGGCTACCGTTACCCGGACTTCTCCGGCTGCGCCGAGCCGGCGATCGTCCAGCTCCGCCGCATCTGCGAGCGCGCGTTCGCCGAGCGCTACGCCAAGCCGGGCCGGCAGCGGGAGCACGCGCGGCAACGGCTCGAGGAGGAGCTCGCCCTGATCGACGAGCTCGGCCTCGCCGGCTTCTTCTGCCTCCACTGGGAGGTGCTCGAGCTGGCGCGCGAGGTGGCGCTCGAGGTGCGCGCCCCCGGCTCGCTGCGCCACGTCTTGCCGCCGGGGCGCGGGCGCGGCTCCTCGGTCGGCTCGCTCGTCTGCTACCTGACCGGCCTCTCGCACGTCGACCCGGTCGCGGCGAACCTCTCGTTCGGCCGCTTCCTGAACCGGGAGCTCGCCTCGGTGCCGGACATCGACCTCGACTTCCCGCGCGACATCCGCGAGGCGCTGATCGTCCGCGTCGTCGAGCGCTACGGGCCCGAGCACGCCGCGCTCGTCGCGAGCTTCGCGACCTACCGCTCGCGCGGCGCGATCCGCGACGTCGGCCGTTCGCTCGGGCTGCCGCACGCCGACCTCGAGCGGCTCGCACGGCTCACGGACGGCTGGGACGCGGCCCGGGTCGCAGACGAGCTCGCGGCCCTGCCGGACGCGGCGACCAAGCTCCGCTCGCCCCGCTGGCGCGCCTTCGGCGCCCTCTGCGCCGAGATCGCCGGCCTGCCGCGGCACATCTCCCAGCACCCGGGCGGGATGGTCATCTCGTCGCGGCCGCTCGTCGAGCTCGTGCCGGTGCAGCCGGCGGCGATGGCCGGCCGCCAGATGTGCCAGTGGGACAAGGACTCCTGCGCGGACGCGGGCTTCCTCAAGATCGACCTGCTCGGGCTGGGGATGCTGTCGGCGGTCGAGGAGTGCGTCGACCTGATCGCGCGGCACCGCGGCGAGCGGATCGACCTCTCGCGCATCCCGCTCGACGACCCGGACGTGTTCGCCGAGATCCAGCGCGCCGACACGGTCGGCTGCTTCCAGATCGAGAGCCGGGCCCAGATGCAGGTTGTTCTCCGCACCCGGCCGGAGACGATCGACGACCTCACCGTGCAGGTGGCGCTCGTGCGGCCAGGGCCGATCCAGGGGAAGGCCGTCCACCCCTACGTCGAGCGGCGCCAGCGGCTGCGCGACGACCCGGGCTACCAGCCGCCCGCCGACCATCCCCTGCTCGAGGAGCCCCTGCGCGAGACGCTCGGCGTCGTCGTCTTCCAGGATCAGGTCCTCGACGTCGCCGTCCACCTCGCCGGCTTCAGCGTCGGGGAGGCCGAGAGCCTGCGGCGTGCGATGAGCCGCAAGCGCTCGCACGCGGCCCTGGAGGCGTGGCGCGAGCGGTTCGTCGCCGGCGCGCGCCGGCAGGGGGTGGAGGAGGCGAAGGCGCACGAGCTCTACGACAAGCTCGTCGCCTTCTCGGGCTTCGGGTTTCCCAAGTCGCACGCGGCCGCCTTCGGGCTGCTCGCCTACCAGTCGGCCTGGCTGCGGCACCACTACCCGGCGGAGTTCCTGGCCGCGCTCCTCAACGCGCAGCCGATGGGCTTCTACCCGCCGGCGACGCTCGTGCGCGACGGCCAGCGGCGCGGCGTGGAGACGCGACCGCCGGACGTGAACCGCAGCGAGGCGGGCTGCACGGTCGAGGAGGGTGCGGTCCGGGTCGGGCTGCGGTACGTGGCCGGGCTCGGAGAGGACGACGCGGCGCGCGTCGCCGCCGGCCGGCCGTACGCGTCCCTCCGCGAGCTCGTCCAGCGAACAGGCCTGGCGGCCGACGAGCTGCGCGCGCTCGTGGAGTCCGGCGCCTGCGACTGCTTCGGCCCGAGACGGCGCGAGCTCCTCTGGCAGCTCGGCCTCGTGCCGCGGCCGGCGAGCGTCCCCGGCAGCGGCGGCGGCGCGACGCAGCTCGCACTGCCGCTCGAGCCGACGACGGCGACGCCGGACCTGCCCGAGGAGACGCCATGGGAGCGGCTGCTCGCCGACTACCGGACGACGGGTCTGTCGGTCGGCGCCCACCCGCTCGCGCTGCTGCGCCCGCACCTGCCGGCGGCGACGCTCTCGAGCGTCGAGCTGCGGACGCAGCCGCACCGCGCCGAGGTGCAGCTCGCGGGGCTCGTCGTCGCCCGGCAGCGGCCGGCGACGGCGAACGGCGTCGTCTTCCTGCTGCTCGAGGACGAGCTCGGCCAGGTGAACCTGATCGTCGCGCCGCCGGTCTACGAGCGGTTCCGGGCGCTGGTGCGAGGCGAGCCGCTCCTGCTCGTGCGCGGCCGCTACGAGCACGCCGACCGCAACCGGAACGTCCTCGTCCGCGAGCTCGTCTCGCTCGCGCCGCTCGCGCGGGAGCTGACCGGCGGCGCGGACGTCCGCGCCGCCCTGCCGCGCGCCCACCACTTCGGGCAGCGCTCCTAGCCCTAGC
>Ga0209061_1001746_pt1 | contig 32807 bp, 32 predicted proteins | sample Coa_R1_10_FD_187157 | JGI IMG/M metagenome (GOLD analysis project Ga0209061, IMG submission 187157) | Surface soil microbial communities from Centralia Pennsylvania, which are recovering from an underground coalmine fire - Coalmine... | ecosystem: Environmental > Terrestrial > Soil >... | reverse complement strand
CATGTAGCGCAGCGTCGCCTCGGGATCGTCCGGGGTGCGCAGGATGGCGTTGTTGCGCGGCAGCGGCAGGTACGCCGACCCGTCGGATTTCTTCACTCCGGCGTCCCGCACCCGCTGCGGCCACGCGTTCACGTCGGCTTGGAGCGCGGCCAGCATCCGTTCTCGCGTCCACTCGTCAGCCACTGCGTCACCTCGATCTGCGGCGAGCTGATTACTACCGCAGAGACGATTCGGCGGGTCGCGCGACGGACGGGTCGCGCGACGGACCGATCGTGGCGCCAGGGCGCTCAGCGGATGCAGGCGGTCGCCACCGCGCCCTTGCGCCGGCAGCCCTCGAGCGCCAGCGCCGCCTTCGCGAACGCCCGCAGAGCAGGCTTGGCGACCACCCGGCCGGCGGTGAAGCGCTCGAGGCCCGCGTAGTCGAACGGGAGCGGGCCAGGCTCCTGGCCGACCCAGGTGTACCAGTAGAACCCGGCCAGGCCGAGCGCACGCCGATCCGCCCCCAGCGCCGGCAGAAGCGCTGCGATGTTGCGAGCCTGGCCGGCCTCGGTCGTGTCGAAGTCAAAGCCGCCCGTGACCTGCCCCGCCGCCGACGGCCAGCTGACCTCGGTGGCCAGCAGCGGCTTTGCGAAGTCGCCGAAGCGATCCATCGCCCGGCGCATCAGCCGCAGGTAGACGATCACGTTGGCCGGCAGCCGCGTGAAGCCGTTGACCGCCACGACGTCGAACAGCCGCCTCGCCCCGCGCACCCGGTAAAGCTCGCCGAGCGCGCGCCAGGCGGCGTTGGTCAGGGCGCCCAGCACGAGCCTCGCGCCCGGGTCGGCGCGCCTGATCGCGGCGCGCGCGGCCGCCAGCAGGCGCGCGTAGGTGGGCGCGAACGGCTGGCGCCAGTAGTAGGTGAGGTTCTCCTCGTTCCAGACCTGCCAGGCGCGGATCGGCATCCGCGGCAGCCCTGGATGCGCGCGCCAGAAGCTGCCGCGCGGCCCGTAGCGGTCGATCAGCGCCGTCAGATAGGCGGCGTAGGGGCCAAAGGCCCGCGGGTAGGAGACGCCGTCGGGGTTTGGGACGGCATCCCAGGACGGCGCGTAGAGCACGGTCGGCAGCACCGAGATGCGCGCGCGCGCCGCGGCGGCCACGATCTCATCGGTGACCTGGAAGTAAAAGGGACGGCCGTCCACGTCGGTGAACTGCGAGCGGACCGCCGGCGGCACCTGCGACCAGCTCTCATAGGGCTGCGCCTGAGACCAGCTGAACGCGGCCCGGATGCTCTGCACCCCGGAGGCGACCATCGCGCGCATCTGGGCCTGCAGGTCGATGCCCGTCGCTGGGTTCAGGATCGGTCCGTCGACGTCGACGCCAACGAACCCCTGCGGCACCGGCGGCCGCATGGTGCCGGCGCGCGCCTCGCCCGCCCACAGCGTCCCCGTCCCTGGCGCGCCGTGCGTGCCGGCGCGCGCTCCAAGGGCGGGTCCCGGCGCGACCAGCGCCAGGCACGCCAGGCCCAGCGCGGTCGCGGCCGCACGCCGCCAGCGCCGCTCCAGCGCCGCCCGCAGCGGCAGTGCGGTGGTCCGCGGCGGGGGTGCGGTGGTCCGCGGCGGGGGTGCGGTGGTCTGCGGCGGGGGTGCGGTGGTCTGCGGCGGGGGTGCGGCGGTCTGCGGCGGGGGTGCGGCGGTCCGCGGCGGGGGTGCGGCGGTCCGCGGCGGGGGTGCGGCGGTCCGCGCTGGCCGCGTCATTGCGCGGATCACGGCGTGCGGCGTCCGCGCGGCCAACGCCACAGCAGCCGCAGGGCGACCCCGCCGGCCACGAGCGTGAATCCGGCCAGCGCCGCCGCCCACCCGTCATAGCCGGTGTAGGGCAGATCCCCGTGGCCGCCCGTCGAGGCCGGCGCGGCGGACGAGACCTGGGATGGGCCGCCGCCGACCGACGACGACGGCTGGCTCGTGGGCGATGCCGGGCTCGATGGAGCCGCGGTGGAAGTGGTCGAGGGGGAGGCCGCCTGGGTCGAGGTCGCGCTCGCGGCCCGGTTGGTCGTCGTGCCCGAGGCAGCGTGCGTGGCCGTGCTCGAATGCGTGCTCGCCGGTGCGGTGCCGGCGAACGGATCGCTGTACTGCTGATCGCCCGCCGATCCTCCGGAGGCGAGCGTCGCGGCAGGGATCGCGAGCGCGACGGCCGCGGCCATCGCCAGCCAGCTGAGCGGCCTTCTGGGTCGCGCGCGGCGCATCGGGGCGAGTATGCCAACGCGCTCTCGCCTGCGCTCCTTGCGGGCGCGGCGGACCGGCCGCCGGGTCAGCCAGCGTCCCCAAGACTCCCTGCGCTCCTCGCGGGCGCGGCGGGTGCTCAGGCGATCCGCACCCGCGTGCGCTCGCTGCCCCGCCGGCCGCGCTCGGTCAGCGTGTAGGTGCCGGCCCGCAGCGCGCGGCGCAGGCGCAGCTGCGCGAAGGCGCCGCGGGCGACGCCCACCGCGTACACGATCCGGCCGCGGGTCAGGGTCGCGCGCTCCACCGAGCTTGCGTTGAACGTGACCGTTCCCGACACCAGCCGCGCGCGGCAGCGCTGCGCGGTCAGGCGGCGGCTGCCGCCGTGCCGCCCGCGGGTCGTCAGCGCGGTGCAGACCACCAGCTCGATGCGTCCGTCGGAGCCGGCCCTCCCGGGCGGGCCGGCGGGGCCCTGCGGGCCGGTCGCGCCGGCGGGGCCCTGCGGGCCGGCCGCGCCGGCCGACCCGCTCGCGGCCGGCTGCGCGGTGCCCTCAAGCGCATCCCCGGCCACGCCGGTGGCGGGCAAGGCGGCGCCGGCGGGCGCGTTGGGGCCGGCCTCGTAGGGCACCTTGAGGGTCGCGTCGCGCACCGTGGCGCCGTCGGCCTGCGGCGCGAAGCGCAGTCCGACCGTGCAGCTCGAGCCCGGGTTTAGCGTCTGCCAGCTGCACTGGTCATCGACGACGAGGAAGTCGCCGGCGTCGGTGCCGCCGACGCTCACCTGGCCAAGCGTCGTCTGGCCTTGGCCGGCCCCCGTGATCGTGACCGTCTGAACGTCTCCGATCGTGCCGGGGGGCTGGGCGGCGAACGACACCGATGAGGGGCTCAGCTGCGGCGGCGCGGTCGTCTCAAAGTCGGCGATGAAGGTGAGCACGGCGCCGGCGAGCGGTGGCAGCCAGGGCTGCCCGGCATAGGTGTCGACCAGCGGGCCCGGCGAGCACGCTCCTGCGCTCTGGGACGCCTCCGACCAGTAGACGTCGGCGGTCGGGGAGCTTGCGGTGATCACGAAGGCATAGGTGTCGCCCTGCACGACCGGCTGATCGATTCCGAACGTCTGCTGCCTGTAGGTGGATGTCGAGCCTGTGCTGGCGAGCGTCGCGGGCGCCGTCCACAGCGGCGCTCCGATCGGCCCGGCGCTGTCGGCCCGGTAAAGCGCGATCGTGGCGCCCTGCGTGCCGTCGGATGCGAGGTTCGCCGTCCAGGAGCTCAGGAAGGCGGACGGCGCGGTGAACTCGTTGCCGATCGAGTTCTGCTGCGCCGGAAACCCGCCCTGCGGCAGCTGCGAGATCGTGATGAAGCCGCTGACCGGGCAACCGGTCGTGTCGATCGTCGTGTCCGCCCACGCGGTCGCCCCGCCGAGCGCCAGCCAGCCCGCCGCCACGCTCGCGACGACTGCGAGCGCCCGTCCAATCGGCCCTGTCTTCATCAGCGCATTCCGTTCTTTCGTCTGTGGCTCTGTCTCGCGGCGGCCGTCAGCGTCGCCGCCCGCCGATGATCGCCGCCGGCCGGGCGGTGCGGATCGGGCGCTTGACCGATCTTCGCGGCCCGCGCTTCAGATGCTCAGGACCGGCGCTTAGGTTCGTTTAGGAGCGCCGCGATGGGGGCCGGGGCGCGGCGCGATGCGGTCGTGGAAGATGTGGCCTGCGCGATGCGGTCAGTGGAAGATGTGGCCTGCGCGATGCGGTCAGTGGAAGATGTGGCCGCCGGAGATGCGGTCGGGGGCGGCCGCCGCCGCGCCGGCGAACGTGACCGGGAACAGGCTGCCGTTGTACGCGAGCGGCCCGGGGACCGCGGAGACCGGGCCCGCGGCCCGGTCGGCTCCAAACAACCGTTGCGCATCCTCGACGAGCGTGATCTTGGTCGCCCGCCAGTAGGGGCTCAGCACGGTGCCGCTGACGCCCGGGGAGGCGGTCGCGGTGGCAAAGGCAAACCCCGTCGAGCCGAAGTCGGCCAGCGGAAGCGCCTGGCAGGAGTGGCCCGAGCACACCGACGGCGCCTCCACGATCCACTCGGCGGAGGTCGCGTCGATCAGCCGCGCGTGCAGGCGGCGGGTGAACGAGCGCCCCGTCGTCAGGTCCTCGAGCTCGAAGGACACCTCGTGGCCGGAGAGCGTCACAGTCGCACGCACGCCGTCGCCGGGCGCGACCGGCAGCGAGATCGTCGTCGAAGGCGCCGGCACCAGCTCAAACCAGGCGCTGGACTGCTCAGTGCCGTCGCCCGAGCAGTCGGCCTCGGTTCCGATCTGCTCGAGCGCGCGCGAGCTCTCGCTGTAGCCGCCGATCCCCACCCAGATCGACGAGTAGCTCGGCGGTCCCGGCACACAGCTGACGGTCGGCTGCGTCCACTGGCCCGCGACCTGGGTGAACGTGACGCCCCGCCGGTGCACCGCGTAGCCGGCCCAGTTGCTGGACTGGGTGCTGTCGGCGAGCGCTCCGGCCGCAAGGGTCAAAAGCCACCCGAGCGCCCCCACGAGGGCAAGGCAAAGCGACACGCCAACACGGCGCGCGCCGACCGCGTGAGAGGTGCCCGGGAGGGCCATCGCCTACTCCGGACACGGTAGCGCTGCCGGCCGGCCGCCGTGCTCGGGCAAAGGCGGACCGTCGCGTCCCGCTGCCGGGCGGCCGTCGAGCCCGCCCGGACCGGCCGCCGTGCTCGGGCAAAGGGGGACCGTCGCGTCCCGCTGCCGGGCGGCCGTCGAGCCCGCCCGGACCGGCCGCGTGCTCGGGCCGCCGGCGGCCCACCGGACCCGTTCCTACAGTACAAGGCGCAGCGACGCAAACCAGACCAGGAGCCCGAGAGATGCAGGCCAACCACGACAGCTTCGGCGCACGCTCGACGTTGACCGTCGGCGAGCAGGTGTTTGACATCTTCAGGCTCGACGCGCTCGCGTCGCGCTTCGACGTGGCGGGCCTGCCCTTCTCGCTGAAGGTGCTGCTGGAGAACCTGCTGCGCCGCGAGGACGGCGAGACGGTGCTGGCCTCAGACATCGAGGCCCTGGCCGGCTGGGATCCGGACGCCGAGCCGTCGCGGGAGATCGCCTTCTCGCCGGCGCGCGTGCTGATGCAGGACTTCACGGGCGTGCCGGCCGTGGTCGACCTGGCCGCGATGCGCGACGCGATGCGCGAGCTCGGCGGCGACCCGGCGGCGATCAACCCGCTCGTGCCCGCTGAGCTTGTGATCGACCACTCCGTTCAGGTCGATGCGTTCGGCTCGCCGGCCGCGTTCAGGGTCAACGCGGAGCGCGAGTTTGAGCGAAACAGGGAGCGCTACGCGTTCCTGCGCTGGGGCCAGCGCGCGTTCGACAACTTTTCCGTCGTGCCCCCGGACACCGGGATCGTGCACCAGGTGAACCTCGAGTACCTGGCGCGGGTGGTGTTCGTGGAGCGCGGCGCGCCGCGGCCGCTGGCCTACCCGGACACGCTGGTGGGCACCGACTCCCACACCACGATGGTCAACGGCCTGGGCGTGCTGGGCTGGGGGGTGGGCGGCATCGAGGCCGAGGCTGCGATGCTCGGCCAGCCGCTGCCGATGCTGATCCCCCGGGTGCTGGGCTTCCGTGTGACCGGCGAGCTGCGTCAGGGCGCGACCGCCACCGACCTGGTGCTCACCGTCACCGAGCGGCTGCGAGCGCACGGGGTGGTCGGCAAGTTCGTGGAGTTCTACGGCGAGGGGCTCGCGCGGCTGCCGCTCGCCGACCGCGCGACGATCGGCAACATGTCGCCGGAGTTCGGCTCCACCTGCGCGATCTTCCCGATCGACGCCGAGACGCTGCGCTACCTGCGCTTCTCCGGCCGCCCGCCGGAGCTCGTCTCCCTGGTCGAGGCCTACGCCAAGGAGCAGGGGCTCTGGCACGACGCCGATTCGCCCCAGCCGCGCTTCAGCGAGACGATCGAGCTTGACCTGGGCGAGGTGGAGCCGAGCATCGCCGGCCCGCGCCGGCCGCAGGACCGGGTCCCGCTGGCGCGCGCGAGAGCCGCCTTCCGCGAGGCCCTGGCAGGGTACGTGGCGCCCGAAAGCCGCGAGGACGAGTCGCTGGCGCAGTCGTTTCCGGCCTCTGACCCGGTCGCCACCCATGTTGCCAACGGCGCGGCCGGCGAGACCGAAAAGGCGGGCAAGGGCGGCCACGACGGGCGCCGCCGCGACCCCGTTGCGGTCAGCCTCGCGGATGGGACGAAGTTCGAGCTAGACCACGGCCACGTGGTGATCGCGGCGATCACCAGCTGCACCAACACGTCCAACCCGTCGGTGATGGTCGGCGCGGGCATCCTGGCGCGCAACGCGGTCGCGCGCGGGCTGCGCTCGCGGCCGTGGGTCAAGACCTCGCTCGCCCCCGGGTCGAAGGTCGTGACCGAGTACCTGGAGCGCGCCGGATTGACAGAGCCGCTCGACGCGCTTGGCTTCAACCTCGTCGGCTACGGCTGCACCACCTGCATCGGCAACAGCGGCCCGCTGGCGGCCGAGATCTCCCAGGCGGTTGCGCAGCGCGACCTGGCGGTCGTCTCGGTGCTGTCGGGCAACCGCAACTTCGAGGGGCGGATCAACCCCGACGTGAAGATGAACTACCTCGCCTCCCCGCCGCTGGTGGTCGCATATGCGCTCGCGGGCACGATGGACATCGATCTGGAGCGCGAGCCGCTGGGCACCGGCTCCGACGGACGGCCGGTGTTCCTGCGCGACATCTGGCCCGACGCCGAGGAGGTGGGGCACACGATCGCCGAGGCGGTGCGCTCGGAGATGTTCCGGGCAAGCTACTCGAGCGTGTTCGATGGCGACGAGCGCTGGAACGCGCTGAAGGTGCCCGAGGGCGACGCGTTCGCATGGGACGAGGCCTCGACCTACGTTCGCCGGCCCCCGTTCTTTGAGGGCCTGCGGCCCGAGCCGGAGCCTCTGTCGGACATCGTCGGGGCGCGCGCGCTGGCGGTCCTCGGCGACAGCGTCACCACCGACCACATCTCCCCGGCCGGATCGATCAAGCGCGACAGCCCCGCCGGGCGCTACCTGATCGAGCACGGGGTGGAGGTGCGCGAGTTCAACTCCTACGGCTCGCGACGCGGCAACCACGAGGTGATGATGCGCGGCACGTTCGCCAACATCCGCCTGCGAAACCGCCTGGCAGGCGGCGCCGAGGGTGGCGTGACCGCCTACCTGGACGACGACGGCGAGGGCGAGCTGATGCCGATCTACGACGCCGCGATGCGCTACATCGCCCGGGGGACGCCGCTGGTCGTGCTCGCTGGGCGCGAGTACGGCTCGGGCTCCAGCCGCGACTGGGCGGCGAAGGGAGCGAGCCTGCTCGGGGTGCGGGCGGTGATCGCACAGAGCTTCGAGCGCATCCACCGCTCCAACCTGGTCGGCATGGGGGTGCTCCCGCTGCAGTTCGCCGACGGAGACTCGGTCGACTCGCTCGGGCTCACCGGCCGCGAGCGCTTCACGATCACCGGCATCGCCGGCGCCGAGCGGGTGCCCGAGACGCTGACGGTTCGGGCCGACGAGTCGAGCTTCCAGGTCAGGGTGCGGATCGACACGCCCAAGGAGCAGGATTACTTCCGCCACGGCGGGATCCTCCCCTACGTGCTGCGGCAGCTGCTGCGCAGCGGCGCCCGACGGTAGATTCCCAGCCATGGACGCCCCCGAGCCCCTGATGAGGCTGCTGCGCGCGGCCGGTCCCTCCGGCCGCGAGTCCGCGCCCGCGCGCGCCTGGCGCGAATGGTGCTCGACGTTTGCAGCCGAGGTCCGCGGTGACGCGGTCGGCTCCTCGCTGGCCCGCGTGCCCGGCAAAGCCGGCGGCCCGACGCTGGCGATCGTCGGCCACATCGACGAGATCGGCGTGCACGTGACCCACATCGAGGACAGCGGCCATCTGCGCTTCGGCGAGGTCGGCGGCTGGGATCCGGTCGTGCTGGTCGGCCAGCGGATCAGGCTCGCCACGCGCGAGGGCGAGGTCGTGGGCGTGATCGGGCGCAAGCCCACGCACCTGATCCGCTCCGAGGAGCGCGACAAGGCTCCCAAGGTCCGTGAGCTGCACATCGACATCGGCGCGCGCGACGGCGACGAGGCGCGCTCGATGGTCCGCGTCGGCGACGCGGGGGTGATCGACGTGGAGCCGGTGTCGCTGCCCAACGACCGGCTGGTGTCCCGCTCGCTGGACAACCGCATCGGCTGCTACGTGGCGGCCGAGGCGGCGCGGCTGGTGGCCGAGGCGGGCGGCGCGCCCGGGGACGTGGTGGCGCTGGCGGTCGCCCAGGAGGAGACGTCGTTCGCGGGCTCGCGGACGAGCTCCTTCTCGCTCGCGCCGGACCTGGCGATCGCGGTCGATGTGACGTTTGCGACCGACCAGCCCGGGATCGAGCTGGGGGAGATGACCAAGCACGAGCTGGGGTCGGGGCCCGTGATCGCCCGCGGGACCTCGCTTCACCCGCTGATCTTCGAGCTGCTGCACGACACGGCGAGCGAGCGGGAGATCCCGTTCACGGTCGAGTCGCTCGGACGCCACACCGGCACCGACGCCGATGCGATCCATCTGAGCCGCGGCGGCGTGCCCACCGGGCTGGTCTCGGTGCCGCTTCGCTACATGCACTCGCCCGTGGAGCTCGTCTCGCTGGCGGACGTGCAGGCGGCCGCGCGGCTGATCGCCGAGTTCGCGCAGCGCCTGACCCCGGGCATGTCGTTTGAGCGCTGAGGCGTGCCGGCCGGGCCGCCGCTGCTGATCCTGTTCGACATCGACGGCACGCTGCTGTCTGGGGCCACCGGCGCGCACAGCGAGGCGCTGCACCGCGCGCTGCGCCAGGTCCACGGCGTGGACGCGCGCGAGCACGCCGCCGGCGTCGCGCCCGCGGGGCGCACGGACGGCGAGATCGCGAGGCTGCTTCTGCTGTCGGCGGGGGTCGACGCCAGGCTGATCGACGAGCGCGCCGAGCAGGTGCGCGACGCATGCTGCGAGCACTACGCGCGGCTGTGCCCGGCGGACCTGTCGGCGACGGTCCTGCCGGGCGTGCGCGCGCTGCTGCAATGGCTGGATTCTCGCGACGGCGCGCGGCTGTCGCTGGTGACCGGCAACTACGAGCCGGTCGCGCGGCTGAAGCTCAGGCGCGCCGGACTGGGGGCGCACTTCCCCTCCGGTCAGGGCGCGTTTGGCTCAGACAGCGAGGATCGGGCGGCGCTGCCGCCGATCGCCCGTCGCCGGGCCGGTCACGACGGCGTCCCGCATCCGCGTGAGCGCACGCTCGTGATCGGCGACACCCCGCGCGACATCGCCTGCGCCCGCGCCGACGGCGTGCGCTGCCTGGCGGTCGCCACCGGCGCCTTCGGCGCCTCGCAGCTGTCGGGCGCCGACGCCGTGGCGCGCGACGCCGAGCATCTGCGCGCGCCGCTTGAGCGGCTGCTCGCCCCCTGAGCGGGCGCCCGCCGGCCGGGCCGGGCGCCGTGAGCACGCTTGCGGCCACCCGGGCCGGGCGGCGTGGGCCCGCTGAGGCCACCCGGGCAGGGCGGCGTGCGCCCGCTTGCGTTCACCCGGGCCGGCGGGCGCGCAAGATCACGGCGGCGCGAGCTGCGAGATCTGGCTGGTCAGCCAGCTAGCCGTCGACTGGTTCTGAGACAGCGCCGCCTCCATCTGCGCGAACTCCTGCACGAGCTGGTTCTGCTTGTCGGCCAGCGACTGCTGCATCGCAGTGATCTGGTTGCCCAGCTGCGAGATCTGCTGGTCGTCTCCCTGGATGCGCTGGTCGATCGTCCCGCCGGGCGCGGCCTCGTTGTTGACCAGCTCGCTGAAGCTGATCGACCAGCTGTTGAGCACCGCCTGAACGCCGCTCGGGTTGGAGGCCATCTGGGAGCTGAGCGTCGCCGAGTTGAGCGTCAGGTCGCCCGCCAGCGCGCTCTGGGACACCGCGCCGCTGCCGGTGGTGGCCCCGGTGCTCACGCCGATGTCCAGCATGCTCGCAAGGCCGCTGGGCAGCCCCGAGCCCGGCGTGTACATGGCCTCGCGCATCGACGCAAGAAGCGAGGTCAGCGACGGGTCCTGGTACAGCGTGCCCTGCGAGAGGTCCGAGCTGGACGGCGCCTGCGACAGCTGCGTCTGGATCTGGGAGATGACCGAGTTGTACTGGGTGATGAACGTGTTGATCGCCGCCTGGACGTTCGCCTCCGACGCGGCCGGCGCGCCGACGGTGATCGTCACCGGGTTTGAGCCGGTGACGCCGGAGAGCGTGAGCGTCACGCCCGGGATCGCGGAGGTCACCTGGTTTGACGCCGAGGAGCCGGCGGTGCCGTCGACGCTGTAGAGCGCGTTCTGCCCCGCGTAGGCGAGCGACGTCTGCTCGGTCAGCGTGCCGGTCGGGTCAGACACCTGGATGTAGCTGCCGGTCTGCTGGCCGGTGGCCCGGTCCGACAGCACCACCGTGTTGGAGTTGGTGGCGGCGGCGTAGACGTCGAGGTTGCCGTTGGAGTTGATCGAGGCCACCAGCGACGAGATCGACTCACCCGCCGACACCGACACCGACTGGCCGTCGATCGTGATCGTTCCGGCGGCGCTCGGGCTCGAGAACGTGTACGTGCGCGAGGCGGCGTTGGCCAGCTGGGTCACCGACACCTGATAGCCGCCGACCGCGGCGCCGGACGTGGTTGTGCCGGTGACCAGCGTGGGGTCAGAGGAGGTCACCGTCTGCGAGGTGTCGAACAGGCTCGGGTCGCCCAGCGCCTGCGCGTCGGCGGCCAGCGTCTGCAGCGCGGTCTGGATGCTCGTCAGCTGCGTGTTGGTGTCAGTCAGCGTGGTCTGCTGGTTTTGGAGCGCGACCAGCGGCTGGTTGTAGATCGCCATCTCCTCGGAGATGATCTGGTCGGTGTTCAGCCCCGATGCCAGGCCTGTGACCTGCACCGTGCCGCCGAGGTTGCCCAGCAGGTAGCCGGTCTGCGAAGTGGTGATCGCGCTGGAGGTGGTGGGTGTGGTGGACATCGTCGGCCCTCAGCAGCTCGTGGCGTCCGCCCAGCGCGCGAGCAGCGGCGCCGCTCCGGCGGCCAGGTCGACCACGTCGCAGGCGCTCAGGTGCGCAAGCGCCGCGCCGCGGGCGTCGCGCAGCGAGATCACAAGCCGCCCGCTGTTCGGATCGGTCTCAAATCGCACCTCCCGCCCGTCGGCGGCCATGCGCTCGTAGACCGCCGCGGCGAGGGCGATCGCGTCCATCACCTGCGGCGGCGGGCCGTCGGGGATCGAGTCGGCACGGCGGGATGGGGCGGGCGGGCGGCTCATACCGCCGGTCATCGTTCGCGGCAGGCGTGAACTTGAGCGCGCTCATACCACCGTCCACAGTGCGCCTCACGCCGCCCGGGTCACCTCACCGGCGCCCACGCGCGCCAGCAGCTCGCGCGCGGGCTGGCAGCCGCCGTCCAGCTCCAGCGCCCCGGTGGCCAGGTTGCGGGCGTCCTCCGCCAGCCCGTGGCGCTCGGCGACCAGGGCGAGCCCCAGCAGCGCGCGCGCGTCAGGCTGCGGCGCGGCGGCGGCCATCCACTCGCGCGCTGCCTGGGCCAACAGACCGTTGGCGAGGTACATCCGGGCGAGCGTCTCGCGCCGCTCGCGCTCGGGCAGCGGGGTGCGCTCCAGCAGCGGCAGCAGCGCGGCGAAGCGCTCGGCGTCGCCTCCGCGCAGCAGGGTCTCGAGCGCGACGACGAGCATCGGCGTGCCGCCCAGCGGCAGATCCGTCGTCCGCGCCTTGAGCGTCCCGAGCTCGGCCCACGCCTCGAGCACCTCAAGCTCGGCCGCCGGCACGCCCGCCTCGCGGGCGCGCTCAAGGCCCAGGCGCACGCTCTCGGCCGGCTCGCGTCCGATCGACGCCAGCAGCTGGATCCGGCACGCGCGCGGGCCGGCGGGGTCCTGGGCGGGCACCAGCCGCGCCTGCTCGGCGGCCTGCTCCCACTCGCCTGCTGCCAGCAGCAGCTCCGCCAGTGCCGCCCGGGCACGGTGATCGCCGGGGGCGTCGCGCAGCCCGAGCTGGTATTGCTCGATCGCGGCGCGGCGTTGCCCGGCGGCGGCGAACGCGGCGGCGACCGCGATCCGCACGGTCCCGGGCAGCGAGCGAAGCCGCCCGATCTGCTGCATGGCCTGCTCGGGCGAGGCTCCGTCGCGCACCAGCGCGCTGGCGTAGGGGCCGGCGACCGCGAGGAACCCGGGATGATGCTCCACGCACCACGACAGCAGGCCGCGGGCATGCGCCGGCTCGCCGCGCTGTAGGTGAAGCTGGGCGAGCGCAAGGCGCGGCAGGAACGTGCCCGCGCCGATCAGGGCGCCCAGGCGGGCGGGCGCATCGCCCATCTCCATGCAGCGCCGGTACAGCGCGATCGCCTCGTCGTGCTCGCCGCGTGCGTGGGCGATCCGCGCCTGCTCGAGCACGATGTCGGTCAGCTGCGGGAACATCGCGATCGCCTCCGCGGCGATGTTGCGCGCCTCAAACAGCCGGCCGGCGAGCCGCAGCGAGGTCACCAGGCGCGCGAGCAGCACCGGGGCGAAGTGGCAGTCGGCCAGGCTCTCGTCGGCGAGCAGCATCGCGCGCGCGGCGTACAGCTCGACGGCGGCGGTGTGGTGATCTCCGGCAGCCGCATACTCGGACCCGAGGTTGAAGTGCAGGAACGCGCTGGGCGCGCTCTCCTGCGCCTGGCGGCGCAGAAGCTCCAGGTTGCGCGCGGACTTCTCCCTGGCCGCCCGGACCGACCCCAGGTAGCCGTGGTGGGTGATCCTCACCGAGCTGTGCTGGATGCGCCCGGGGACAAAGGTGGGCAGCGTGTGCAGGATCTGCTCGTGCAGCCGCCCGCTGAAGCGGTAGGCGGGTCGGTTGCGGAACACGCGCAGGGCGTTGTTGACCATCGCCGCGCCCTCGCCGTCCTCGCCCAGCCAGCTGGTCTCCACCAGGTAGAAGGCCTCATGCCAGGTCTGGGAGGTCAGCGCGCGCAGGCGGCCGACATCCTCGCCCTCCAGCACCTCGTCGGCGTCGAGGTAGACGATCCAGTCCCCCGTGGCCGCCTCGAAGGAGGCGTTGCGCGCGTCGGCGAAGGAGCCGGTCCATTCGCGCTCGATCACGCGCGCGCCGAACGAGCGCGCGATCTCGATCGTGCGGTCACGCGAGCCGGTGTCGACGACCACGATCTCATCGACCGCCGGCGCGGCCGACTCCAGGCATCGCCCGAGCATCTGCTCCTCGTCGCGAACGATCATGCACAGGCTCAGCGTCAGCCCCGAGGCGGGACGGGCGCGGCCGGCCACCTGCCGCGCGCGCCTGGTCAGCGCCGGCACCGAGGCGTGCAGCGGGCGACGGCGCCCGCGGGCGGCGCGACGGCGGAGCGCGAGCTGCCTGAGGTTGCCGCGCGCGTCCGCGAGCGTGTCCTGAAGGCGCAGCGCCGCCTCAAACAGGGCCCCTGCGCCGTCCAGCGCCCACAGCTCATAGCAGGCGACCCCGGCCAGGTTCAGCAGCAGCGGCTCGCTCGGCTCGCGCTCAAGCTCGTCCAGCAGCGCGTCGGCGATCGCCGCAAAGGCGCGTGCCGCCGACGCTTCGCCGGCGTCCATGGTGAAGCGCAGGCCCGCGTCGACCGCGGCCAGCAGCGCCTCGATCCGGCGCTGGCGGTCCTGGCGTGCGTGCGTGTCGCGCAGCAGCCCGCGGTAGCCGTCCACGTCGCCGCGCGCCAGCAGGCCGCGCGCGTGGCGCGCGAGCGAGTCGGCGGGCAGCGCCGACGAGTCCGATGCGGACGTTGGCGCCGATTGCGCAAGGGTGCTGCCGGTGAGGCGCAGGGGCATGAGCGGATCCTGGTCGAGGGGGCGCTCGGGTGATCGGCGCCGCGCCGCGGAAGTTGAGCGGTCGCGCAGGCGTCAGGGGCGGCCGGCGCTCGCGCGCGCGTCCAGCCTGTAGGCCCAGGCCAGCGCCTCGGCGACCGCCCGCCACAGCGGCTCGGGCACCGTGTCGCGCAGCTCGAGCGCCGCGAGCGCCTGCGCGAGCGCCGGGTCTGAGCGAACCGGCACCCCCGCCTCCCGCGCGGCCTCGATGATCCGCTCGGCGACCAGGCCCCGGCCCTGCGCCACCACGCGGGGCGCGACGTCGCCGGGCGCGTATCGCAGCGCGGTCGCACGGCGGCGCGGCGGCGGCCGCTCAGGCATAGACGTCCAGCGGCTCGCCGCGGGCGGAGACGGTCACCGTGGCGGGGCGCGACAGCGCGCCCGCGAGCGATCGCTCAAGCTCGCCGCCCGCCGCCCGCGCGGCGGCCAGCGCCTCGGAGGCGACGGTGACGTGCAGCGCCAGGGCGCCCGGAGCGAGCGTGAACCTCAGGTCGATCGGGCCAAGCGCCGGTGCGTCGTAGCGCAGCGCGAGCGTGCGCGCCCCCTCGGCGCCGGCGCCGCCGCCCGCCTCGCGCTGCAGGACTGACAGGCGGCCACCGCCGGGCAGCGGCACCCAGGAGCCGACCACCGGCGGCGGGGAGGCCGGTTGCGCGGCGGCGGCGCTCCCGGGCGACGGCGCCCCCTCGTGAGCGCCGGGTTGCGCGCCGGCCGGCTGCCCACCGGCCGCGCCGGGCGGCGACGGGTCCTGCCCGCCCGGGGTGGAGATCGTCAGCAGCACCCGCTCGGCATCGACCGAGGCGACGATCAGCCTCAGCTGGTCGCCGGCGGTGACGCTGTCGGGCAGCTGCGCGTCGACCAGCAGTCCGGCGATCGACAGCGAGCCGCGCCCGCCGGCGCCGGTCGCGACCACGCGCGCCATCAGCGCCCGACCGGGCGCGATTCGGATCTCGGGTGCCAGCATTGCGCGCAGAGCGCGAACATCGACCGCCATCGCTCGCATCGGCTCAAGAATCATCGCGCAGCGGCCGACTACCGAGACCGACGATGGACCCAGGCCTGTACATCGCCGCCTCCGGGATGCTCGCCGAGCAGGTGCGCCAGACGCAGCTTGCCAACAACCTCGCGAACGCCTCGACGCCCGGCTACGAGCCGCAGGAGGCGGTCCAGTCGAGCTTCGGCGCGCTGCTTTTGGCCAACAGCGCCACCGGCCAGACGATCGGCACGCTGGACACCGGCGTGCGCATCTCCGCCACCGTGACCGACGCCAACCCCACCCCGCTTCAGAGCACCGGCCAGCCGCTGGACTTCGGCATCGCCGGCAGCGGCTACTTCGCCGTGCGCACGAGCGCCGGCGTGCGCTACACCCGCGATGGGCGCTTTCAGGAGAGCTCGGCGGGCCAGCTGACCGACCAGAACGGAAACCCGGTGCTCAGCCAGTCCGGGCAGCCGATCGCGGTCGACTCCCAGGGCCGGGTCAGCCCCACCGCGCTCGGGGTCTTCAACGTCCCCAACGCGACGCCTCAGGGCGACAATCTGCTTGCGGGCACCGCGACGGGCCGCGCCACGGGCACCGTCAGGCAGGGCGAGCTCAACGAGTCAGGCGTCGACCCGATCCAGACGATGACCGACATGATCGCGTCCCTGCGCGCCTACCAGGCGGGCCAGAGCGCGATCCAGTCGATCGACCAGACCATGCAGGAGGACGCCACCAGCGTCCCCTCGATCTAAGGGCGCCGACCGATGCTCCAGGGACTGTACGCAGCCGCCTCCGGGATGGAGGCTCAGCAGAACCAGTTCGACGCCCTGTCCAACGACCTGGCCAACCTCAACACGCCCGGCTACCAGGCGACCGAGGTCGGCTTCCAGGACTTGCTCTACAGCACGGCGGGCCCCGCCGCGAGCGGCACCAACGTCCCCACCGGCACCGGCGCGGCGGCGTGGATCGTGGGGCGAAGCCAGGCGCAGGGCAGCCTGCAGAACACCGGCGACCCGTTCGACGTCGCAATCCAAGGGGAGGGCTTTCTGCAGGTGCGCCGCCCCGACGGGTCGACCGCGCTCACGCGCAACGGCTCGCTTGAGGTCAACGCCTCAGGCGAGCTGACCGACCAGATGGGCAACCCGGTGCTGGGCGCCGGCGGCCAGCCGATCAGGCTTCCGCAGGGGTTCGACTCACGTGAGATGAAGATCCTCCCCGACGGGGAGGTGCTGGCCGGTACCCAGAGCGTGGGCAGGATCCAGATCGTCAGCGTCCCGGCGCCGGACCAGCTGGTGCCCGACGGCGACAGCCTGTTCAGCGTCACCGCGGGCAGCGGCGCGGCGCGCCCGGTGGCCGGCTCGACGCTCCAGCAGGGGATGCTGGAGGGGTCAAACGTCGACGTCGGCGCGGTCATGAGCGAGCTGGTCGCCTCCGAGCGCACCTACCAGCTGTCAAGCCAGGCGGTCCAGTATCAGGACCAGATGCTGCAGATCGCAGACCAGCTGCGCAAATGAGCGCTCTGCCGGTCAGCGATCTGCTCGGGGCCCAGCCCGTCGAGCCACGGAGCATCCGCGAAGGAGGCCGCGCCGCCCAGAGCGCCTGGGCGGAGGGCGTGGCGTTCGAGGACGTGCTGGTCTCGGAGCTGTCGCAGCAGCTCACGCAGACCGTTCCCGGGCTGGACGGGCTCGACGGACAGTCGGGCGATGGGCTCGGCGGACAGTCCGCCGACGGCCTCGGCGGCTCGGATCCGGCCTCCGCGCAGGTGCTGGGCGGCGGCGCGGGCTTGGGGGCCTACGCGTCGCTGCTTCCCCAGGCGCTGACCGACGCGATCATGTCCGCCGGCGGGACCGGCGTGGCCATGCAGATCGCGCGGGCGCTTGATCCTGCGCTCGCCGGGCCCGCTAGCGCAGGCCGGGCCGGGGTCGCCCGGCCAGCAGCCAAGGCCGGGATCGCCGGGAGCCCAAGCGGGGGGGCCGCGCCTTGACCGCGCAGGCCGAGGTGATGGAGCGCTTCGATGCCGCGCTCACCACCGAAGTGCTGGCGCACCTGGACGCGCAGCTCTCCTCGGCGCGGCGCCTGCTTGAGATCGTGCTCGACCAGGGCGCCGCGATCCGCCGCCGTGACGTGCAGCGGGTCGTGTCGCAGACCGCGCTGCTGCAGCTGGAGCTCCAGCGCCGCGCGATCATCGAGCGCGACCGCTCCCGGCTTTTGGAGCGTGCCGGGATGCTGCTGGGGGTCCCCCCGGCGGCCGTGACGATCTCCATGCTCGACGCGGTGATCGACCCGGCTCGTGCCCCGCGGGCGCACGAGCGCTCGGCCGAGCTGCGCGGGTTGCTTGAGGAGATCGCCCGCGAGCACCACGTCAACCGCGTGCTGATGAGCCAGGAGCTCGCGTTCCTCGATCACCTGCTGCGCCTCGCCGACGGCGACCGCAACCTCGGATACGACGCCGACGGCGACCACTCGCGCGCCGTCGCCCCGCGGCTGGCCGCCCGCCACCGGGTGCTGGACCTGGAGGTCTGATGACGATCCCGACGTTCACCGGGCTTCAGACGGCGCTCAGCGGCCTGGAGGCCGCGCAGGCCGCGATCGACACCACCGGCGAGAACATCTCGAACGCCAACACCCCCGGCTACACGCGCCAGGTCGTCCAGACGGCCGAGAGCCCCACGCTGACGATCCCGGCGCTGTCGGAGCAGGGGGCCGGGGCAAACCTGGGCACGGGCGTCGACATCACGTCGATCAGCCGCATCCGCGACCAGTTCCTCGACGTGCAGTACAGGGCCCAGAACACGCTCGCGAGCGCGGCCAACACCGACGCATCTGAGCTTGAGCAGGTCCAGACGGCGATCGACGAGCCGTCCAGCAACGGGATCCAGGCCCAGCTGTCGAACTTCTGGTCGGCCTGGTCCAGCCTCGCCAACGACCCCACCAGCCCAGCGGCCCGCCAGGCGGTGATCGACGCCGGGCAGACGCTGGCGCAGACGTTCAACTCGGTCTCGTCGCAGATGACGACCGTCCAGACCCAGGCCGCGCAGCAGTACGCGACGCTCACCGGGCCCAACGGGACGGTCGCCCAGGACGCTCAGCAGATCGCGACGCTCAACGGGGAGATCACGCAGGCCACCGAGGCGGGTCAGACCCCCAACGACCTCCTCGATCAGCGTGACAACCTGCTTGACCAGCTCTCGGGCCTGGCCCAGATCTCGGTCACCCAGCAGAGCGACGGATCGGTGACCGTCTCCTTCGGCGACGCGTCCACCCCGCTGGTCAGCGGCACCACCGTAACCTGGCCGCAGACGCTCACCGGCGCCGCCGGCGGCCAGCTGGGCGCGCTTTTGACGCTGTCCTCATCGGGCGGCCCGATCGGACAGCTGCTCTCCTCGCTGGACGGGGTGGCCAGCCAGGTGATCAGCTCGGTCAACGCGCTCCAGCCCTCAAGCCCGTTCTTCGTCGGCAGCTCTGCGGCCACGATCGCGGTCGCGGCCACCCCGGCCTCGCTTCAGACCTCCAGCTCCAGCACCTCCGGGGCGGACCTGGCGCAGTCGATCGCCAACCTCTCCGGCGGCGCCGCGGACCAGGCCTACGCCGCGTTCGTCGCCCAGGTGGGCGACTCGGTGCAGGCGGCGCAAAGCACGCAGTCGACCCAGCAGGCGGTGCTGACCGCGGTCTCAAACCAGCGCCAGAGCGTCTCCGGGGTATCGCTGGATGAGGAGATGACCAACCTGATCCGCTATCAGCAGGCCTACCAGGCGTCCGCCCGGGCAATGAACGCGATCGACTCGTCGATCAACACGCTGATCACGGTCGCGGCGGCGGGGCTCTAGCGATGATCGAGCGGATCACGCCACTGATGACCAGCGCGCAGATCCTGGCGAACATCAACTCGCTGCAGGACCAGCTGGACAACACCCAGCAGGAGCTGTCGACCGGGCGCACGATCAACCAGCCGTCCGACAACCCGTATGGCGCGAGCCTGGCGATCTCCCTCAACCAGGACCTCTCCTCGCTCAACAGCTACGCCAACAACGTCACCGACGGCACCGCCTGGGCGTCGGCCGCGAGCACCGCGCTGCAGAGCATCCAGAGCATGGTCCAGCGCGTGCAGGAGCTGACGGTGGAGGCGGCCAACGGCTCGATGTCGCCGACGGACCTGCAGGCGACCGCGGCCGAGGTCAACCAGCTGATCGACGCGATCAAGCAGACGGCCGACACCCAGTACGACGGCCAGTACATCTTCTCCGGCACGGCCACGCAGACGGCGCCCTACTCAAGCGCCACCGGCGACGTCTACCAGGGCAACACCGGGGCGGTCGTGCGCCAGATCGGCCCGGGAGCCCAGCTGCAGGTCAACGTGGACATCTCCTCGCTGCTGGGCTCGGGCCAGGGGGCCGGAGACGGCCTGCTGCTTGACACGCTGCGGACGATCGCCTCCGACATGCAGGGCGCCACGACCGCCGACGTGGCCGACCTGTCCGCAAACCAGATCGCCAACCTGCAGAGCAACCTGTCGGTGCTCGAGCAGCTGCAGGCCAACGTCGGCGCGGTCCAGGACCGCCTGCAGCTCGCCTCCACCAGGATCCAGGCGCTTCAGACCAGCGACACCGCCGCCTTGTCCAACGACGAGGACGCCAACATCGCCTCCACCTACACGACCTACTCCAACGAGCAGGCGGCGTTCACGGCCGCGCTGAAGGCGGGCGCGAGCATCGTGCAGTCCTCGCTGATGGACTTCCTGACCGGCTAGGCTGATGCCGGCGGCCGGCGTGGCGGATCCCGATGACGGCGGAGGACTGTGGTGACCCTGGCGATTGAGAGCTCACGGTTCGGGCGGGTCGAGATCGACCCCGCCACCGTGATCGAGTTCCCGGAGGGATTGATCGGGCTTGGCGGCTCGCGCTGGGCGCTTTTGACAAGCGATCCCGCGAGCCCGTTCAAATGGCTTCACTGCGTGGATGACCCCACGCTGTCGCTGCCGGTCTGCGACCCGCATCGGTTCTTCTCCTCCTTTGAGGTGCGGCTCACCGACGAGGACGCCGAGCGGCTGGGCCTGGACTCCAGCACGCCGGTCGACGTTTACGTCACGGTGGTCGCGGCCGAGCGGGTGAGCGACTTCGTCGCCAACCAGAAGGCGCCGATCCTGATCTGGCAGGGGCGCGGCCACCAGGTGATCAACCAGGCCCCGGGGGCCCAGCTCAGGGCGCCCCTGTTCGCCGAGGTGATGGCCGCCGCGGGCGGGAACTGAGATGCTCAACATCACCCGGCGCCGCGGCGAGCGGATCGTGCTCGGCGACGACGTGTTCATCTCGGTGCTGGAGGTGTCTGGCCAGACGGTCCGCCTGGGCATCGAGGCGCCGCGGTCGGTCCGCGTCTACCGCGAGGAGATCTGGCTTGAGGTCAAGCGCGAGAACGAGGCCGCGGCGCGCGCAGCGGAGGCCGCGCTGCCCTCGGAGGTCCCCCCCGTGCCCGAGCGCTCGCCCGGCGCCGCGCGCGCGGTGATCGCACGGCCGGCGCCGGGGGATCCCTCGCCGGCCGGCCGCGCGCCGGGCGAGTAGTCGCCCGGCGACGAGCCGCAGCTCACGCCGCCGGGTCGATCGACTACGCCGCCCGGCCGACCAGGCTGAGCAGCTGCTCGTCGGCGGAGAGCCGTGCCCGGAGCGTGCGCAGGATCTGCGCGTGCAGCTGGCAGACGCGGCTCTCGGTGACACCGAGGATCTCCCCGATCTCGCGCAGCGTCAGGTTGTAGACGTACAGCAGGACGATGATCTTGCGCTCGCGCGGCGCGAGCGTCGAGAACACCGACCTGAAGCGCCGCTTGGCGTCCGCCGTCAGCGCCTGAAGCTCCGGGTCGGCGTCGGGGTCGCAGCTGATCAGCGTGTCGATCCGCTCGGTGGCGGCGTCGTCCTCGGAGCAGACGAGCGCGTTGAGCGATCCGACGGTGGCGCGCGCCGCCTCCTGCTCGTGGTCGAGCAGCTGCTCGGGGGTGACCCCCAGGGCGTCGGCGAGCTCGGTGCGGTCCGGGCGCCGGCCGTAAAGGCGCAGGAAGCTCTCCGACGCGCGCGCGATCTCCCGCTCCATCCGGCGCAGCGACCGCGGCGCCCAGTCGTTTCGGCGCAGCTCGTCGAGCACGGCGCCGTGGATCCGCGTCCAGGCGAACTGCTCGAGCGTCGCGCCCCGTTCGGGGTCGTAGCGGTCGATCGAGCGGATCAGCGCCTCAAGGCCGCAGGAGATGAAGTCGTCGACCTCGCAGCGGGCCGGCATCTCACGGATCTTGCGGTACACGATGTACTTGACCATCGGCGCGAACGTCAGCACCAGGCGGTCGCGCAGCCGCGCGTCCCCGGTGCGCCGGTACTGGAGCCAAAGCTCTAGCGTCTCCTCCGCCGACATCCGACCCGTCCGTTCCCTGACTGTCATCTCACCCAACCTTCTGGTCTTGCTTTGATGCGCCGCGCGGTCTGCGCGGCTGTGCCGGTCGCCGGGCACCGGACGTTTTTCGACCAGCTTGCGGGCTTTCTGGATCACCCGTTTGCGGTAAGCGGGGCGGGGCATCCGATCGACGGCCAGACGGAGCGGGCGCCGCGCGGGTCGCTGTCGCGCCGAAGTGCTGGGCGGGTCCCGCAGCCGGCCTGCCGTGCTGAAGCCAGGCGGGTGCCGCGCGGGTCGCTGTCGTGCTGAAGCCCGCCGGGCGCCGCGGGAGGCCCCGCCCCGGCTCAGCGGTACTCGTAGAAGCCGCGGCCGGCCTTGCGGCCGTGGTGGCCTGAGACCACCATCCGCTTGAGCAGCGGCGGCGGCGCGTACTCGGGCCGCTTGAACTCCTCATACAGCGAGTCGCACACCGCGTAGAGGACGTCCAGGCCGATGAAGTCGCACAGGGTCAGCGGGCCCATCGGGTGCCCGCACCCAAGCCGCATGCCCTCGTCGATGTCCTCCCGGCTGGCGAACCCCTCCTCGTACATGCGCACCGCCGCCATCAGGTAGGGGACCAGGAGCATGTTGACGATGAAGCCGGAGCGGTCCTTGGTGCGGATCGGCCGCTTGCCGATCGAGCTGGCGAACGACTCCGCCAGCTCGACGGTCTGGGCTGCCGTGTCGAGCGCCACCACCACCTCCACCAGCCTCATCACCGGCACCGGGGAGAAGAAGTGAAGCCCCAGCACCCGTTCGGGGCGCCGCGTCCACGCCGCCAGCTCGGCGATCGGGATCGAGGAGGTGTTGGATGCCAAAAACGCGGCCTCGGGGAGCCGCTCGTCCAGCGCCCGGAACAGCTCGCCCTTGACCTGCGGGTCCTCGGTGACGGCCTCAAGCACCGCCTCGGCCCCCTCCAGGGCGTCCAGCCGGGTCGTGTAGGAGATCCTGCCGGTGAGCGCGGCGGCGGTGTCGGAGCTCAGCTTGCCGCGCTGGACGGCACGCGCCACCGAGGCGGCGATCCGCTCGCGAGACCGAGCGAGCGGCCCCTCGTGCGGCTCGTAGACGATCACCTCCACGCCGGCGGCCGCCGCGGTCTCGGCGATGCCGGAGCCCATGAAACCGCCGCCCACCACGGCAACACGCGAGATCGGTACAGATTCGTTCATCGGCCGATCCTCGCATGTCCGGGCCCGTCTCGCTCGCGGCGGCGGGCACGACCGGCCACGGACAGCGCCGCGGGCGCGGGGCGGTGCCGGCCCGGCATCAGCCGCGGGCCCGGCGCGGACGCCGCCGGGGGCGCGGGACGGCGTCGGGCGGCTGACGTCAGCTTTCGGCGGCGCCGGGCTCAAACCGCAGCCGCGGCGTGGTCTGCAGCCCGTCGACGGTGAAGGTTGCCGTCGCCCGGTTGAGGCTGAACGTCAGCGTCGACCCGTCCTCGGCCACGACCTCAAGCCGCCGCCCGTCGGGCGCGATCGAGCTCACCGTCCCGGGCACGGTGACGCCCAGATGGTCGATCAGCACGCGGGCGCCGAGGGTGGGCATCGCGCGCAGCGGCATGGCGATGGGATAGCAGGACTGCTCAGATTCCGAGCTCCTCGGAGGCCATCCGCGCCCCCTCAAGGCGAGCAGCGATCTTGCGCATCGCGACGTCGCGCGCGTGGTCAGGCGATCCGTGGCGCGGCTTCACGTCGATCGAGAACGGCGAGAAGCCGCAGTCGTCAGTCGCGCCGAGCCGGTCGGCTGGGATGTGCCGCGCGGCGCCCAGCAACTGGTCGCGCACCTGCTCGGGGGTCTCCACGACCGGGTTCAGCGGGTCGGTCACCCCGATGAAGCAGACCTGCGACACGCCGTTCGCGTCGTCGCGGCGGTGGCGCGCGCACAGCTCCCAGACGCGCTCGCGGTCGGGCTCGGAAGAGCACTGGATCAAGAAGTAGCCGGCGTTCATCTCGAACATGTGGTCCAGCAGCAGCTCATAGGGGACCTCCTTGGAGTGCACGGAGTCGCAATCCCCCCCGGGGCAGGTGTGGATCCCGATGTCGCGCCGCTCTGCTGCGGTGAAGCGGGCCAGCAGCCGGTTGTTGAGGTCGATGAAGTCCTGCAGCATGTTGCGCCCGGTCCAGGGGTTGCGGGCATCGTTCTTGTTCGCCAGCCGCCCCTCGGTGAAGTCGATCGAGACGCGCACGGCGCCGGCCGCGAAGCACTGCCGAATGTCCTTCTCGGCCTCCTCGACACAGTCGGCGAGGAACTGCTCGCGTGGGTAGCCCTCGATCTCGCCGTCCAGCGGGTAGAGCAGCATCATCATCGACGGAGAGATCACCGCCTGCTTGAGCGGGTGGGTCGCGATCGCGGCGTTCTTGGCCACGAACTCCGAGGCGTAGGTCTTGTAGCGGAACGGTCCGCGGGTGAGCCGCGGAAGCTGGCGGTGATGGCCGTCGTCGAAGATCGCGAACAGCTGGCCATCGCCGGCGAGCCCGTCAGCCAGCCCGGTGCCGGTCAGCGTGTCGGTGAGGTTGTAGGTCGCAAAGCTCGATTCGCGCTGCTCTCCGTCTGTGACGATCGGCTCGCCGACCTGCTCCAGACGGCGGATCGATTCCTCGGCGGCCTCGTCCTGCGCTGCGCGCAGCTGATCGAGGGTGATCCGACCCTGGTCGTAGTCGGCGTACGCCTGCTGTAGCTTCATCGGACGCGGGAGCGATCCGACCAGCTCGGTTGGAATGGGCACGTGGCTCCTGTCCTCGGTGGGTGGCCTGCGAGGTCGCGGCCGCCGCGGAGGCCTGCCGACCGCCGTTGGGGCCGGCCGTGCTCGCGAACCGAACATACTCCGGCCCAGGGGAGCCGGCAAGCCCCAGGCGGCCCGGCCGGCCTTTGAGGCGGCCGCGCGGCCGCTAACCTGCGCGGTCGCCCGTCAGACCGAAAGCGAGTCATATTGGCCAGGGAGCTGCTGTTCACATCAGAGTCGGTTACCGAGGGGCACCCGGACAAGGTCGCCGACCAGATCTCCGACGGCGTGCTGGACGCCGTGCTGCGCGAGGACCCCGACGGCCGGGTCGCGTGCGAGACGCTGGTCAGCACGGGCCTGGTGGTCGTATCCGGCGAGATCTCCACGTCGGCCAGCTTCGACGTGCGCGAGATCGCCCGCGAGACGATCCGCCGCATCGGCTACGTGGACGCCGGCCTTGGCTTCAGCGCCGACTCGTGCGCGATCCTCAACGCGCTAAACCGTCAGTCGCCGGACATCGCGCGCGGCGTCGATGCCGCCTACGAGACGCGCGTGGACAGCACCGGCGGCGACGAGCTTGATCGCGCCGGGGCCGGCGACCAGGGGATGATGTTCGGCTACGCCTGCGACGAGACGCCGGAGCTGATGCCGATGCCGATCGCGCTGGCGCACCGCCTGGCCCGGCGGCTGGCGCAGGTGCGAAAGGACGGCACGCTGCCCTACCTGCGCCCGGACGGCAAGACGCAGGTGAGCGTCCGCTACAGGGACGGCGAGCCGGTGGCGGTCGAGAAGCTGCTGATCTCAAGCCAGCATGCCGAGGGCGCCGAGGAGCGGATCGCCGATGACCTGTGGGAGCACGTGGTCGTGCCGGTGCTGCCCAGCGACAGGTACGAGCCCGAGGCGCTGCGGCGGGCGTTCCTGGTCAACCCGACCGGCCGCTTTGTGATCGGCGGCCCCGTCGGCGACTGCGGCCTGACCGGCCGCAAGATCATCGTCGACACCTACGGCGGCATGGCCCGGCACGGCGGCGGCGCTTTCTCGGGCAAGGATCCCTCCAAGGTCGACCGCTCGGCGGCGTACGCCGCGCGCTGGGTGGCCAAGAACGTGGTCGCGGCCGGCCTTGCGCGCCGCGTGGAGGTGCAGGTGGCGTATGCGATCGGCGTGGCGCGCCCGGTGTCGGTGATGGTCGAGACCTTCGGCACCGAGGCGCCGGCGCTGAGCGCCGAGCGCATCGAGCGACTGGTGTGCGAGCACTTCGACCTGCGCCCGGCGGCGCTGCGCCGCCGCCTTGACCTTCACCGCCCGATCTACCAGCGCACCGCCGCCTACGGGCACTTCGGGCGCGAGGAGGAGGACTTCCCCTGGGAGCGCACGGACGAGGCTCAGGCGCTGCGCGAGGCCGCCGGGGTGGCCGAGGAGGTCGCGGCCTGAGCGTCACCGTCGTGGGGTCGATCGCGTTCGACGCGGTGCAGACCCCCTCCGGATCGAGGGAGCGGATGCTGGGAGGCGCCGCGACGCACTTCGCGCTCGCGGCCTCCTTCTTTGACCGCGTGCACGTGGTGGGACCGGTGGGCGAGGACTTCGGCGAGGCGGAGCTTGAGGTGCTGCGAACGCGCGGCACCGACGTCTCCGACGTGGAGCGGGTGCCGGGCGGGCGAACGTTCTTCTGGCGCGGTCGCTACCACGACGACCTGAACACGCGCGACACGCTGGACACGCAGCTGAACGTGTTCGAGCGCTTCGAGCCCAGGCTCTCGGAGGCCTCGCGCGCGTGCGAGGTGCTGTTCCTGGCCAACATCCAGCCGTCGCTGCAGCTGGCCGTGCGCGAGCAGTGCTCTGAGGCTCGCTTCGTCGCGCTTGACTCGATGAACCTCTGGATCCAGACCGCCCGCGATCAGCTTGAGGAGGTCATCGCCTCGGTCGACTGCCTGGTGCTCAACGACGAGGAGCTGCGCCAGCTCACCGGTCGCCCGAACCTGCTCTCGGCGGCGCACGCGGTGCTCGAGCGCGGCCCTTGGATCGTGGTGGCAAAGCAGGGCGGCTACGGCGCCGCGATGGTCACGCGCGAGGACTTCTTCTCGCTGCCCGCCTATCCGCTGCGCGAGGTCGTCGACCCAACCGGGGCGGGCGACACGTTCGCGGGCGGGTTTGTCGGGTTCCTCGCCGGCTTGCCCGAGCCCCGGCGGCGCGAGCGCCGCGCGCTGCGAAACGCGATGGCCTACGGGACCGCGCTCGCGTCGTTCAACGTCGAGGGGTTCGGGACCGAGGGCCTGGCCGGGGTCTCGGGCGCGCAGGTGCTCGAGCGCGTGCGGGACCTGGACCGCTTCACGCGCCTTGAGCCGATCGAGGTCCCGCTGCATGGCTGAGGCCGGCGGGACCTGCGCGCGCGGCTGGCGAGGCCTCCTTTGGGCGGGCGGGCGCTCAGCGGCCGGGAGGCCGCAGCAGCGCCCCCACGATCCCGCAGGCGAACAGCACCACCACGCCGACCGCCGGCACGTCAAGCCAGCTGAAGCCGCTGTCGCTCAGGTCAAGCGCCGTCAGCACCGCGATCAGCGTCGTGAACGCGAGTGCGACCGCCAGCAGCGCAACGCGCATCGCCCCGGGCGCCGGGCGCCTCAGCTCAGCCCGACGGGCGCCGCGACCGCGGCGATCCGCCACGGCGTGCGCTGATCGTCGGTCAGCGTCATGGTCCAGCGCTCGGTGAAGCCGGTCCTGCGCGTGCGGCTGCCCGCCAGCACGGCCGTCGTGTCGCGGTTCTCGACGTAGCGGCGCCCGCTGAGATCGACCTCGATCGTCATCGTCGGCGGGTTGGCCGCGGCGTCGAGGCCGACGATCCGGATGCGGTTGACCACGGGGCCGCGGACCACCAATCTGACAGCTCCGCTCGTGTCGCCCGCGTACAGCAGCTCGCGCCTGGCCGAGGGCGTGGCGATCGCGTCCAGCGCGGCGTCGTCGCCGTCGATCGCCTGCGCCCAGGCGTCCACGGCCCGCCGGGCCGCGGCCTCGAGCACCGCGGGGGAGAAGCGCGCGTCGGCCAGGCTGAGGTCCAGCGCCGCCGCGTGCGCGTCGCCGTCGTAGCCGAGCGGAGCGACCTCGGCGATGCTCGTGCCCTGCGGCAGCGCGTCGGCGACCGCGCCCTCCACCAGCGCCTCGTCGTGCAGCGCCTGCGTGTCGGCCCAGGGGGTGGCGACGATCTGCTCGTCGAGCACGTGCTCGCCCTCGCGCCGCTGCTCGATCGAGGCCAGCACCCAGCTGCCCGCCGCTGCGCCCGCGTCGGCCGACAGCGCCGTCAGCGCGGCCGTCGGCCGCGTGCGCGCGAGCGTCCAGTACTCGCGCACGCGGGTGACCTCCGACAGATGGCCGGTGCGCTTGAGATGGTTGCCGTGGGCGTCGACCACGTAGTCGCGCATGCGCGCGTCGATCTCCACCACGACGCGGTCGCCGTCGCGCTCGTGGCGGGAGATGCCCACGTAGCTGACGCGCGGCTCGCCCAGCGGCGCCACCCGGTTGCGCCAGCCGCGACGCACGAAGTCGTCAAGCCGCCGCTCCCACTCGCGCATCAGGTCCGCGCTCACCAGCGACCGCAGCCGGGGGCGGTCGTCGGCGTCCCATGCGGCCTGGATGTCGCAGAACAGCCGCGCGGCCGCGGTGCGGACGCGGTCGGGCGAAAACTCCGGGTCCTCGTCGGCGGCCTCGGCGGCGGCCAGCTCCACCCGTCGCTCATGCGCCGAGGGCCGGCGGCGCGCGGGGCGCTGCGCGGCCGCCGCCGCCCAGCGCTCCTGCATGCGCGGCAGCACCCGGGTGGCAAACAGCCAGATCAGAGCCAGGGCGATCAGCACGAGCGCCCCCAGCCCGTGGCCCAGCAGCGCGATGTGCACCAGCAGGTCGAGCAGGAGGTACAGGGCAAAGCCGCTCGTGTGGCCACCTCCGCCACCGCCGCTGAAGCCGGCCGACCCGCCGCCGGCGGAGGCGAGCGCCACCGGCGATACCGCCAGCCACGCAAGCGCCGTCGCGCCCGCGCACAGCAGCGCGAGCGTGCGCCTGCTCACGCGCTCTCCCGCAGCGGCCCGGTCGGCGCGAGCGCCTGCGGCACCTGCTCGTCGGCGTGGTAGCTGGAGCGCACCAGCGGTCCGGCGGCCACGTGCTCGAAGCCGAGCTCGCGGGCGGCGCGGGCGACCCGCTCGAACTCCTCGGGGTGCCAGTAGCGCACGACCGGCAGGTGGCGCTCGGTGGGGCGCAGGTACTGCCCGACGGTGAGCACCTGCACGTGGGACTCGCGCAGCTGGCCGAGCGCGTCGAGCAGCTCCTCGAAGCTCTCGCCCAGCCCGACCATCAGGCCCGACTTGGTCACCACCTCATCGCCGCCCATCTCCTTGGCGTTTCGCAGCACCCGCCTGGAGCGCTCCCAGCGCGAGCCCCGGCGCGCCACCGGGTACAGCCGCGGCACGACCTCGACGTTGTGGTTGAAGACGTCGGGGCGCTGGGCGATCACGCGCGCCAGCGGCATCTCGGCGCCGCGGAAGTCGCCCGTGAGCACCTCCACGCGCGTGCCGGGGGAGTGGCGGCGCACGAGGCGGATCACCTCCGCGAACGCGCCCGCGCCGTAGTCGGGCAGGTCATCGCGGTCGACCGAGGTGATCACGGCGTGGCGCAGGCCCATGCGCGCGACCGTGCGCGCCACGCGCAGCGGCTCGAGCGGGTCGCTGAACGTCGGCTTGCCGGTCTTGACGTTGCAGAAGCCGCAGCGGCGGGTGCACACGTCGCCGAGGATCATGAACGTCGCCGTGCCGCGCTGCCAGCACTCGCCGATGTTGGGGCAGGCGGCCTCTCGGCAGACGGTGTGCAGCCCCTCTGACTCGATCAGCCGCGCCAGGCTGCGGTAGCGCGGCCCGCCCGGCGCCGGAACCTTGAACCAGGGCGGCTTGCGCGCGCGCAGCGGCTGAACGCCCCGCGGGTCGACCCCCATCACCCGCAGCACGTCCGCCGCGCCGCCGGGGTTGGCGCGCGAACGGGTCTGGTGGGTGCGACCGGCCAAGGCCATCAAGGCTACACCGGCACGGCCGCGTGCCGGCCGGGACGCGCCGCCTGCGTCTCGCCCGCGCTGCCGGCTGTCTCGCCCCCGCTGCCGGCAACCGCGCCGCCGAGCGCCGCGTCGATCGCGGCCTGCAGCCGTGCGCGGGAGATCAGGCGCTGGCGTCGGCCGAGCGCGCGCGCTACCTCGAACGCGGCGCGCCTGCGCACGCAGCGCATCCGCCCGGTGGGCGGCGGCGCCCCGGCTGCGCCCGGCGGCGCCAGCTCGCGCGCCATCGAGGTCATCGTCACGCCGGGCAGCCCGCAGGCGATCACCCACTGAAACGGCTCGAGGTCCACGTCCACGTTGAGCGCGAAGCCGTGCGTGGTGACGCCGCGGGAAACGTGCACGCCGATCGAGGCGATCTTTCGCTCCTGAACCCACACGCCCGTGTAGGCGGGGCCGTCCTCGGGGCGCGAGCGGGCGGCGATTCCCTCCGCCGCCAGGACCTCCACCAGCGCGCTCTCGAGCGCCCGCACATGCGCGGCCACCTCGCCGGTGCGGACGATCGGGTAGCCGACCAGCTGGCCCGGGCCGTGGTAGGTGACCTTTCCGCCGCGGTCGACGTCGACCACGTCGATCCCGCGATCGCGGTACCAGTCCTCGCCGAGCACGAGCTCGGCGTCCGACGCCCGGCGCCCGCGCGTGTAGACCGGCGGGTGCTCGAGCAGGAGCATCACGTCCGCGATCGCCTCGCGCTGGCGCGCGGCGCGGAGGCGCTCCTGAAGCTCGAGCGCCTCCCTGTAGGGGACCACTCCCAGCTGACAGACCCACAGCTCGGCGCCGCCGCGGGCGCTGTGCGCCCCCGCGTCGCGCGCCGCGGCGGCATGCGCGGCGCTCACCGGGCGACCTCCTCCAGGCCCCGCCGCACGCTGGCCAGAAACTGCGCCGCGAGCGCGCCGTCGAGCGCGCGATGGTCCCAGCTGAGCCCAAGGATCGTCATCGGCCGGATCGCGATCGAGTCGTTGCCCTCGGCGTCGGATACGACCACCGGCCGCTTGACGACCGCCTCGAAGTCCAGGATCGCGACCTGCGGCTGGTTGATGATCGGGGTCGCCATGATCGAGCCGTACTGGCCGGGGTTGGTGATCGTGAACGTGCCGCCGCGCACCTCGTCGGGCGTCAGCTGGCGGGCCCTGGCGCGGGCGGCGAGGTCGCGGATCCGCGCCGCCAGCCCCTCAACCGAGAGCTCGTGCGCGCCGTGGATCACCGGCACGATCAGGCCGTCCTCGCCCAGCGAGACCGCGATCCCCAGGTTGACCTCACGCAGTCGCGTGTAGCGCTCGCCCTCCATCCAGGCGTTGAGCGCCGGGTGCTCGCGCAGCGCGTCGATCGTCGCGCGGGCCACGAACGCCAGCGCGGTGACCCCCAGACGCCGCCGCGCGCTCTCCACCCGGCTCATGTCGGCCTCGATCCAGGTCGTGCAGGTCGCCGCCGTCTCCAGCGAGCGCTTCATGTGCTCGCCGATCTGGCGGCGCATGCGCGACAGGCCGCCGCCCGGCGCCGCGACCGGCGCCGGCGTGACCGTCGTCGCCGTCGGCGCGGGCTGGGCCGTCGCCTGTGCCGGTGCGAGCTCTGGCCGGTAGGGGCTCTCGATGTGCAGCGGAGGCTCCTCGTACGCCCCCGGCTCGCCGGCCGCCGGCCGCGCCCCGCCCTCGGCGTCGCCGGCGCGGACGAGAGCCAGCACGTCCTGCTTGCGAACGCGGCCTCCCCGGCCGCTGCCGCGGACCGCGGCGAGGTCGATCCCGTGCTCGGCCGCGATCCGGCGCACCACGGGCGAGTGGCGCAGGCCACCGCGCCGCGAGCCGTTGGCCGCGGCGGCCGGCGGCCCCTCAGCGGGTCCCGCCCCGGGCGCGTCCGCGCGACCCGGCTGCGAGCCGTCCGCGGGTCCCGGCTGCGGGGCGTGCGCGGTTCCCGGCTGCGGGGCGTGCGCGGGTCCCGGCTGCGGGGCGCGCGCGGTTCCCGCCCCCGGAGCGTCGACGGCTGCCCCGCCCGGCCCATGCGCAGCCTGAGCCGATGCTCGGGCGTCGGCCTCTACGGCCCTGAGCCGCGCCAGCACCGTGCCGACGGCAACCGTCGTGTCGACCGGCACGAGCACCTCCTCCAGCACCCCGGCGGCGGGCGCGGGCACCTCGGTGTCGATCTTGTCGGTCGAGATCTCGCAGATCGGCTGGTCGGCCTCGATCCGCTCGCCCACGGCTACCCTCCACTGCACCACCGTGCCCTCGGCGACCGAGACGCCCATCTGGGGCATGGTGACGTCGATCAGGCCGCCGTCAGTAGGCGAGGAGCTCACGGCACGCCTCCCTCACGCGCTCTACGCCGGGCAGCACCGCCTGCTCCAGCGGCGGCGAGAAGGGGATCGGGACGTCCGGCGTGGCGACGCGCACGATCGGGCCGTCGAGATCCTCGAAGCCCCGCTCGGCGATCAGCGCCGCGACCTGGGCGCCGGCCGCACAGGTGCGGTTGGCCTCATCGACGATCACCACCTTCGAACAGCGCGCCACCGAGTCGAGGATCGCCTGCTCGTCCATGGGGACCAGCGAGCGCAGGTCCAGGACCTCCACGCTGGCACCGTCGAGGTCCTCGGTGGCCTCGAGCGCCACCTCCACCATCGCTCCGTAGGCGATCACGACCAGGTCCGAGCCCGGACGCGCGATGCGCGCGGTGAACGGCGTCTCGTAGATCCCGTCCCGCACCTCGCCCTTCACGCGCCGGTACAGGTGCTTGTGCTCCATGAAGCACACCGGGTTGGGGTCGTGGATGGCGGCGTGCAGCAGCCCCTTGGCGTCGGCCGGGGTGGACGGCGCGACGACCTTGATGCCCGGCGAGTGCATGAACAGCGCCTCGGGGTTCTGCGAGTGAAACGGGCCGCCGGAGAACCCCCCACCGCTTGGAAGCCGCACGACGATCGGGACCGCCAGCCCCTGGCGGTAGTGCATCTTGCCCGCCACGTTGACCAGCTGGTCAAAGCCGCAGGAGACGAAGTCGGCGAACTGCATCTCGCACACCGGTCGCATCCCGACCACCGCCGCGCCGATCGCGCAGCCGATGATCCCGGACTCGGCCAGCGGCGTGTCCATCACCCGGTCGGGCCCGAACTCCGCCAAAAGCCCGTCGGTGACCTTGAACGCGCCGCCGAACACGCCGATGTCCTCGCCCATCAGGAGCACCCGCTCGTCGGCGCGCAGCTCGTCGCGAAGCGCCGAGGAGATCGCCTGCAGGTAGGTCATCGTCGCCATCAGCGCTTGACCCGCTCGCTCGCAAAGCCGCTCCAGGGCGCCTCGCCATCGCCCAGGGGCTCCGCCTCGCCGGTGCAGAAGACCCCCTCCAGCACGTCGTCGGGCGAGGGCATCGGGCTGGCCAGCGCCTCCTCGGTGGCGGCGTCGACCTCGGCCTGGACCTGCGCGCGCAGCGCGTCGACGTCGATGCCAAGCTCGCGCAGCCGCCGCTCCTGGCGCTCGATCGGGTCGCGGCGCCGCCACTCGGCCACCTTCTCCCGAGGCACGTAGCGCATGTCGTCGTGCGCGGCGTGCCCGTGCATGCGCATCGTCACCGCCTCGATCAGC